>Ga0247727_10005917_pt1 | contig 24353 bp, 23 predicted proteins | sample WisWelCaveWW1625_FD_202498 | JGI IMG/M metagenome (GOLD analysis project Ga0247727, IMG submission 202498) | Biofilm microbial communities from Wishing Well Cave, Virginia, United States - WW16-25 | ecosystem: Environmental > Aquatic > Deep subsurface > Groundwater > Cave microbial mat | place... | reverse complement strand
GCCCGGACTATTCATGAAGCCCGTAGCGAGAACGCCGATAGCGATGGAGATTCGCGGCCCTCGGACCGGAGGCCGCCGCAGGCGTACTCGCCGTACGTCGAGGCGGCCGGAGGGAGAAGGTCGCGAAGATCCGTCGCTAGCGGCGTTCGCAGTAGGGCGCTCATGAATAGTCCGGGCTGAGAAGACACGTGGGCCGCCGCCAATCGCAGCCGAGTCAGCGACGCTTCCGACGCCGACTCGTGCGCGTGCTGGTGGACTTCGAGGCCGATGGCCGGCCGTGCTGCGAGTACGCGACGACCCTCGGCGCCGGTGGACTGTTCATCGAGACCGACGCCCCGCTCGCGCTCGGGGCGCCGCTGCGCGTGCGCTTCCGCCTGCCGGGCGGCTCGCTGCTCCACGCGATCGAGGGTCGCGTGAACTGGCGGCATCGGCTCGAAGACGGGCACGCCGGCGACGAGCGTCCCGCCGGCATGGGCGTCGCCTTCACGAACGCGGCGGCGGCTGCCCAGCTGGCTCGGGAGCTCGAGCAGCTCGCGGAGAGCTGACCCGGGCGGGGCCTCAGAGCGTGGCAGGAACGACCAGGGCTGGTCGGGCGCTCGAAGCGCGCCGCCCGCGGGGCGCTTCGCTGTCGACCGTCCAGTTGCCAGGCTGCTCGACCAGCGCATGCACGAAACGCTGGTGCAGCGCATGGCCGCCGCGCTCCACCACCAGGTGGCCCTCGATCGGCATGCCGAGCAGCGCCAGATCGCCGAGCAGGTCGAGCACCTTGTGGCGCACGAACTCGTCCGGCCAGCGCAGCCCGTCGCGGTTCAGGACGCGGAAGTCGTCCATCACCACCGTGTTGTCGAGGTTCCCACCGCGCGCCAGCCCGCTGCGCCAGAGCGCCTCGACTTCGCGCAGGAAGCCGAAGGTGCGTGCCCGGCAGATCTCCTGTTCGAAGCACTCGTCGTCGATCACCAGATTCCGGATCTGCTGGCGGCCGATCGCCGGGTGGCTGAAGTCGACCGAGTAGGAAACGCGCAGGGAGCGGTCCGGCTCGATGCGGATCGAGCGGTCGCCGTCGCGCACCTCGACCGGCTTGCGGACGCGCAGGATGCGTCGCGCGGCGGTCTGGTCGAAGACTCCGGCTGCCCGGATCAGGAACACGAAGGAGGCGGCGCTGCCGTCCATGACGGGAATCTCGGGCCCGTCCACCTCCACTCGCACGTTGTCGATGCCGAGCCCGCACAGCGCCGCGAGCAGGTGCTCGACGGTGCCGACGCTGGCGTCCCCGCTGCCGAGCGTCGTCGCGAGGCGCGTGGAGGTGACGGCGCTGTGGAGCGCGGGTACCTCGACGGGCCGGGGCAGGTCGGTGCGCACGAACACCACGCCGGAGCCGGCACGGGCGGGATGCAGCGTCAGCTGAACGGGCTTGCCAGAGTGAAGCCCGATGCCCGTACACGAGATCTTCTCGGAAATTGTCCGTTGCATGCGTGCGCCTTCCCCCCGAGAGGCATCCCGCGGGCCCTGGGCCGCGTCGGGTGCGGCCTTCAGGAGCAATCTGCGTGCCAATCCGAAGCACCCGAGGGGAGAAAGAGGCTGCGTGGTTTCCATCGATTCCTCGGGCACTTACGTGATCGGGCTCACAAGAAGTGCGGGAACCACCTGGGATCTCCCCGCTTTCGAGTGACATTCGAGTTACGGCTGTGACGCATCCGTCACAGCCGAGCCTCGATCGATCAGGCGCCGAGCGAGGCGCGCAGCGCGTGTGCGACTTCGGCCGCGCTCTGCGGGCGCTGCTCCGGATCCTTCTGGAGGCAGTGCAGGATCACGCGCGCGAGGCCTTCCGGCAGGGTCTGGCAGAGCGAGCGCGGGTCAGGCGCTGCCGTGTGCACGTGGTGATAGGGCACATTGCCCTCGCGGAACGGCAGCTTGCCGGTGGCCAGCTCGAACAGCATCACACCGAGGCTGTACAGGTCCGTGCGCTGATCGACGTTCTTTCCGAGCGTCTGCTCGGGGCTCATGTAGAAGGGCGTGCCCGACACCAGCGTGGTGTGGTTACGAACCTCTTCGACCACCTTGGCGAGGCCGAAGTCCATGACCTTGGCTTTCTTCTCGCGCGTCCACATGGCGTTGGCGGTCTTCATGTCGCGGTGCACGACCTTCTGGGCGTGGGCGTAGTGGAGCGCCTCGCAGAGCTGCAGCCCGACGTGAACCACTCCCGTTGCGCTCACCTGGCCGCGCCGCTTCAGGATCTCCTTGAGGGTGGTGCCGTCGACGTACTCCATCGCGATGTAGAAGCGGCCGTCCTGCTCGCCGGCGTCGAACACCGTCACGATGTTGGGGTGGTTCAGCTTGGCGGCGCTCTTGGCCTCGCGCAGGAAGTTCTTCAGGGCCTGGGGGTTGTCCCGCAGGGCGTCCGGTAGGACTTTGAACGCCACCACACGATCGAGGACGGTGTCCTGGGCCTTGTACACGATCCCCATCCCGCCGCGGCCGAGCTCCTCGAGAATGCGGTAGCGGCCGGGGCGGACCGGCGCCGCCGCCACCAGCTCGGGGTTGCTCGGTGCATCCGCAGCCACCGTCGCCGCCTGCGAGAGCGATGTCGCCCGCGCAGCCTCGAGCCGCGCTTCGACGTCGCGGTAGTGGTAGTCCGCCGTCAGGATCTTCTCGTAGATCTCGACCGCGTCGCGAGCCTGCCCGGCCGCCTCGTGGATCGTGGCGAGGGCGTAGAACAGGTCGATGTTGCGCATGTCGAGCTCGGCGTTGCCGATCGCCTGGCGCAGCTTCTTGATGGCCAAGGTGTGCTTGCCCTTGCGACTGAAGATCTCGCCGAGCAGCGCGCAGGCCACGGCGAAGTCCGCGGCCTCGGGCGCCACCTGCTGTAGGCCCTTGATCGCCTCGTCGTCCTGCCCGGCACGCACGTAGGACTGGGCCGCCTGGAGCAACCTCCCGGCCCGTGCGAGCAGCAGGGCCTCCTGGATCGGATCGCCGACCTGCGACACGCACTCGGCCGCCTCCGCGTACTGCTGGATGCGCTCGTAATTGGCCGCGGCGCGAGCCCAGTCGGTCGCGATGCGGAACATCTCGGCTGCCTGTGTGTAGTCTCCGGCGCGCTCGTAGCACTCGCCGGCCAGCTTCGGATCTTCGAGCTTGCGGTAGAGATCGCCGGCCGACCCGTAGTCGCCGGCTTCGACCAACAGGCGTGCCGCCTCGTCGTCGTTGCCCTTGTCGCGCAGGTACTCGCCGAGCAGCTGCGCCGCCGCGCCGTCCTCGCCGGCCGCGCGCAATGCCTCGGAGGCCTTCGGCACGTTGCCCGCTCGTTCGAAGCAGTCCGCGGCCTTCTTGTGACGGCCGTGTCGCATGGCCACGTCGCCGGCGGCGGACCAGCACTCGCCCTGCTCCAGTACCCGCGTAGCCGCCTCGGGGTCACCGGCCTCTTCGTGGAGCTTGCCGGCCTGCAGCACGAGCTTCTTCAGCTCGTTCTCGCGCTTGCGATCCTGGCCGGCGCCCGGCTTGTTCACCTCTTCGGCGATCGCGAGCTCGAGGGCCTGGGCGGCTTTGGCCCAGTCCTGCACCTTCACGAAGGACTGCGCGGCGTGGCGGTGGAACTCGCAGCGCATGTAGCACTCGCCGGCGAGCAGGTAGCGGTGCGCCTTCTCGTACATCTCGGCGGCGACGCTCATCCGACCGCCCTTGCGGTAGCAATCGGCGGCACGCTCGTAGTCGTTCTGCGACGCGTAGAGCGTGCCGGCAGCGTCGAACTGCCCGGCCTGGAGGTAGAGCTCCGCAGCCTCGGGGAAGCGGTTCTGATCGCGCCGGATCTCGGCCGCACGCGCCGGCTCCGACGCCTCCACGTAGAAGCGCACGGCCGCGTCCGGAAGACCGCTCTCCCGACACAGATCGGCCGCCGCGAGCGATTGCCCCTTGCGCGCGAGCGCCGCGGCGCGCTTCTCGATCTTGCGCGCCGAGCGCTCGTTCGGTGCGACGCCTCGAGCGACCGCTCCTCGCGGGCGCTCGCCCCGTTTGCCCGTCGCCCGCGCGCGCGCCGGCTTGCGCCCGCCGACCGGCGCGATGGCGATCCAGACCAGGCAGGCGCCGGCCGCACTGGTCACGCTCGCCGGGACCAGGGTCCGGAGCATGTCGATGTGCGCCGATGCGCGGGCGTAGCCGAGCACGATGCGCACCCACGGCTCGAGGATGCCGTCGAGGCCCAGGCCGGGAGCCAGCGCTGCGGAGAGTCCGAAGACCCCCACCAGCAGGACAGGAAGTGCGGCAGTGATCGCGAAGAGGCGGACCATCGGGATTGATTCTCACTGCAGTGAAGCGGCGAGACGCGCCTCGCCGTTCGGCGTATCGGCGGGCGGTGCGCGGAGGCTGAGCCCGCTGCCGGGGCGCGGGGCTCAGCGGCTAGACTGCGCGACCTTGACGCCGGCCCCCTCGCCCACCCTCCCGCTCGCGCTGCTCCTCCTGCTCGCGGTTCCGGTCAGCGCCCAGCGGGCCCCCGACGCCTTCGAGGTGTCGGAGTGGCGCGTGCCCGGCCGGGCGATCGATGCCTTCGCGGCCCGTGGCGAAGACGGCAGGGAGACGGTCTTCGCGATCTCGCTGGTCGGGAGCCCGCCCGGAGAGCAGCGCTACCTCACCGAGCTGCCCCGGAACTTGGCGCAGGCCGCCCGGCCGGTCGCGGTGCCGGCCGACGTGGTGGTGGTGGACGCGGCCGAGCTCGGCCTCGCGCCTGGCCCCGAGCTGGTGCTGCTCTCGGCCCGCCGGCTCCGGGTGCTCTCTGCAGACGGCGCGCCCCTGGCTGAGCAGCCCATCGATCCGGCCCTGCCGCTGCCCGCCCGCACCTGGGAGCTGTCGCGCGCCGAGCTCGTGCGTGACTGGGACTCCGACGGACGCCCCGAGGCGCTGGTGCCGAGCGCCGAGGGTGCGCGCCTGCTCCCATTCGTGGCCGGTGACGGCGTGCAGGAGCTCTCGCTCCCACTGCTCGCGGACTACGGCAGCCCCACGCTCGACAACTACTTCCGACCCGGCGTGCTGGCCGGGGTCGTGTCCTGGCCGATGCTCGAGCTGGCCGACGACGACGGGGACGGCCGGCCGGACCTGTTCGCAGCCAATCGCTACGAGCTGCGCGTATTCCACGCGACGCCGGAGGGGCTGCCGCGCGAGGCGACCCGCGTGCAGTCGTTCCCGCCCTTCACGCCAGAGGAGGAACGCCGGCACCTGGCCAGCACCCTGCTCGCCGCCGTGCGTGATCTCGACGGCGACCGGCGGGCGGACCTGGTCGTGCACCGCATGGTGGGCGAGCTCACACGCAGCCGCTCCACGACCACCGTGCACCTGAACCCGGGCAGCGGGAGCGACCCCCTCGCCGTGCCGAGCGCACGCCTCGACCTCGTGGGGGGCAACGCCGTGCTGCGCCTCGACGACGTGGACGGCGACGGCCGCCTGGAGCTGCTCGAGGCGTACCTGGGGTTCGGCGTGGTGCAGCTGGTCCGGATGCTCACGCTGCGGCGCGTCGAGCTGCGCCTGCGGGTGCTGACGCTGCCCATCGATGGCGCGAGCGCGCCGACGGCCACCTGGTCCGACCACGTCTCTTTCCCGTTCGACTTCGGGACCACGCGAGTGCGTGGCCTGCTGCCCTTCACCGAGGCCGACTGGAACGCGGACGGACGCCGAGACCTGTGCTGGGGCGACGACAGCGGCCTGCTGCGCTTCCGGCTGGGCGAAGCGAACGCAGCAGGCCCCCGCTTCGGCCCGATCGCGGCCGAAGTCGAGCTGTCCATCGCCGGCGATCTGCTGGCGGCCGACCTCGACGGCGACGAGCTGCCGGACTTCGTCGCCTTCGATCCCCTCGACGGCGAGGGTCGCCTGCGCATCGGCCACAACCGTGGTGTGCTGCGCGGCACGCCGCCGAGCGTGCGTTCCAGCCCGGAGCGCTAACGGCCGCGCTGGGCGGCGGTCACTTCTTCGAGCTTCCTCTTGAAGTAGACGTTGTCGGGCTCGAAGGCGAGCGCAGTGCGCAGGCTGCGAAGTGCAGCGGTCAGGTCGCCACGGTCGATTTCGCCACGTGCGAGGTTGAAGTAGCGCCGCCCGTTGGGCGTGCGCCCCATGTGATGGTCGAGCGCGTCACGCTCGGCCTGCGCTTCGGCCTCGGCCAGCCGGATGCGGCCGCCCGTGCCGGCAGCGAGCTGCGCGTCGTAGGCCTTGCGCCGGCGTCCGTCTCGCAGCACCTGGTAGGCCTCGCTCACACGCCGCGCGATGCCCTCCAGCTGCTCGCGCTCCGCGCTCTGCAGCAAGCGGTTGTGGTCGGGATGCAAGCGCCGCGTGGCGGCGTAGTAGGCGCGCTTCACCGCAGAGGCCGCTGCGTCGCGCGGGATCTCCAGCAGCTGGTAGTAGTCGAGCTCATCGACCAGGCCGGCCAGGGCCCGCACCTCGGCCGCGTTGATCGCCGCCACGCGCGAGCCCGGACTATTCATGAGCGCCCCACTGCGAACGCCGCTAGCGACGGATCTTCGCGACCTTCTCCCTCCGGCCGCCTCGACGTACGGCGAGCACGCCTGCGGCGGCCTCCTGTCCGAGGGCCGCGAATCTCCATCGCTATCGGCGTTCTCGCTTCGGGCTTCATGAATCGTCCGGGCTAGGCCCCGAGCCATCCTTCGGTTCGCGCGACAGGTCGGAGTGATCGCGGTCGAACAGCTCTCTGCCCGGCGGCTCCGGCGGGTCGCCCAGGCCACCGAGCGCCTCCAGATCCTGCTCGATCACGGAGGACAGCTCCGAATCGTCGAGCACCTCGAGCGCGTCGGCATCGGCAGGAGCCCCCGGCAACACGCGCTGGGTCGGGTTCTCCGCCACGATCGTGTCGAGCTCCTGCGCCGAGAGGCCGGACGAGAGCGAGATGTTCGTGGAGGCGCGGCGGCCGGTCTCGCGGTCGCTGGCGGTCACGTTGACGAGGCCATCGCTGTTGATCGCGAAGGTGACGTCGATCTTCACCTGTCCGCGCGGCAGCTTCTTGAAGCCGCTGAACTCGAACTGCCCGAGCAGCTCGTTCTCCTCGGCCTTGCGCGACTCGCCCTGATAGACGCGGATCTTCACCGACTCCTGGAAGTCCTGATAGGTGGTGAAGCTGCGCGTCTGCTCGATCGGCACGGGCGTGTTGCGTTCGATCACGCTCTCGGCCATACCGCCCGCCACGCCGATGCGCAGCGAGAGCGGAGTCACGTCGAGCAGGAAGGCGTCCTGCGTGTTGCCGGCAACGAGCGTCGAGGCGTGGATGGCGGCGCCCATCGCGACCACCTGGTCCGGGTCCACGTCGGTCTTGGGCGCCTGCCCGAAGTACTGCGTCACCGCGTCGCGAATCAGCGGCAGGCGCGTGGGGCCGCCGACCAGGATCACGCCGTCGAGGTCGCGCGGCACCAGGCCCGCCTGCTGGAGCGCTTCGTCGCACACCTTGAACGTGCGCTGCACGAGGTCGCCGACCAGCGAGCTGAACTCCCGGGTCGTGAGCGTATGCTCGAGCGGAAGCGACGCGCCGGCCGGCGAGCGTGCGATGTCCGGGATCAGGATCTCGGCCTCGTCGTCCTGCGAGAGCGCGCGCTTGGCGCTCTCGGCCGCGAACTTGAGCTTCTCGAGCGCGTAGGGATCCTTGCGCACGTTCACGCCATGCTTGGCCACGAACTCGTCGGCCAGCAGGTCGATCACGCGGTCGTCGAAGTCGTCGCCGCCGAGATAGGTATCGCCGCAGGTCGCGAGCACCTCGAATACGTCCTGCCCGATCTCGAGGACCGAGATGTCGAAGGTGCCACCGCCGAGGTCGTAGACGGCGACGCGCTGCGTGAGGCCGCGGCCGAAGCCGTAGGCGAGCGCCGCCGCCGTCGGCTCGTTGAGCAGCCGCAGCACCTCCAGGCCGGCGATGCGGCCAGCGTCCTTGGTGGCCTGGCGCTGGTTGTCGTTGAAGTACGCGGGCACCGTGATCACGGCCTGCGTCACCGGCTTGCCGATGCGCGCCTCGGCCACCAGCTTCATCTCCTTCAGCACCATCGCAGCGATCTCGGGCAGCGAGAACAGCTCGTCGCGGATCTTGACGCGCACGCTGTGGCCGGGGCCGTCCATGATCGCGTAGCTGTAGACGGCGCGCGCCTTCTTCACTTCTTCGGAGAACGAGTAGCGGCCGATCAAGCGTTTGGCGGAGGCCACGGTGTGGTGCGGATCGTGGATCAGCGCAGCACGCGCGGCGTTGCCCACCAGCACGGCCCCATCGGGGCTGAAGTGCACGACACTGGCGGTGACGTATTCGCCATAGCTGTTGGGCAGCACTTCCAGGCATCCAGCGCGCGCCACGGCCACGCAGGAGTTGCTGGTTCCCAGATCGATGCCGACGGCGATCTCCGCCATGGCGAGGTGCCTCCCGCCCGGGGCCGGCCCGGGGTCACCTCGGGCGTATCGGCTCGCCGTCGCGTGGGTTGAGGGGCGTTTCGCCCTGCGGCGGCGTGCGCTACCCCCAGCCGTCTGGCTGGCCTCGCACCAGCTCAGCAGAGGGAGAGCGCGCATGTCGGGTCACTCCAAGTGGGCGACCATTCGGCGCAAGAAGGGCGCCATCGACGCCAAGCGCGGGAAGCTCTTCACGAAGCTGATCCGCGAGATCGTCACCGCCGCCCGGCTCGGCGGCGGCGACCCGGGCGCGAACCCGCGCCTGCGTCTGGCCGTCGAGAAGGCGCGCGGCGCCAACATGCCGAAGGACACGCTCTCGCGCGCGATCCTGCGCGGCACGGGCGGCGGCGAGGACACCGTGTTCGAGGAGGTGCTCTACGAGGGCTACGGGCCGGGCGGCACGGCCGTGCTGGTGGAAGGGCTCACCGACAACCGCAACCGCACGGTCAGCGAGGTGCGCAACGCCTTCACCAAGGCCGGGGCCAGCCTCGGCGCGCCCGGCTGCGTCGCACACCTGTTCGAGAAGAAGGGATTGCTCACGTTCGAGCGCGGTGGGCTCGATACGGATGCCCTGATGGAAGCCGCGCTCGATGCCGGTGCAGAAGACGTCCGCGAAGACGCCGACCCGGTCACCGTCGTGACCGCGCCGGCCGCGTTCGAGTCCGTGAAGGCGGCGCTCGAGGGCCGCGGCTTCCACGCTGCCAGCGCCGAGGTCACGCTCGAGCCCAGCACGACGGTGCCGCTCGCTGAGGCCGCCGCGGAAGCCATGCTCAAGCTGAGCGAGTCGCTCGAGGACCTCGACGACATCCAGGCCGTATACGCGAACTTCGACATCCCCGACGAAGTGATGCAGCGACTCGCGAGCTGAGCCGCGGTCGTGCTGCGGATCCTGTCTGCCAACCTCTGGCACGGCCGTGCGGACGCCGCGGCCTTCGCGGCGCTCGTCCGCGAACTCGACGTGTCGGTGCTGGCGGTGCAGGAGCTCGGTCCGCGCCAGGCCGACGCGCTGGCTCATCTGCTCCCGCACGGCAAGCTCGAGCCCACACCGGACGGGGACGGCCTCGGCATCGCCTTGCGAAATCCGGCAGAGGTCCGGCGCCTCGCGCTCCCGCAGCGCGACGCGCTCGTCGCAAGGCTCTCGCCCGGCAGCTGGCCCGGGCTCGAGCAAAGCCTCGAGGTCGTGAACGCCCACCTGGCGAACCCGGTGATCGGCATGCCCGCGGTGTGGGGTTACCGGCGCGGCCAGGTGGCCGGCCTCGCAGCCTATCTGGCGCACGCCGAGCCGTGTCCGCGCGTCCTCGTTGGCGACCTGAACTCGACGCCCGGATGGCCGGCGTACCGGCGGCTCGCCGCCCAGCTGGACGACGCCGCGCTGCTCACCGCAGCCCGGCGGGGCCGCACGCCCGAGCCGACCTGGGGCCCGTACCCGGGCGCACCGCGCCTGTTGCGCATCGACCACGTGCTGGTGGATGCCTTCGACGTGCTCGATTTCCGGGTCGTGGCGCTGCCGGGGAGCGATCACTCGGCCGTATTCGCCGAGCTCGCGGTGTGACCGCGCGCCGCGAGGTGGCTACTCTGCGCGCGCCGAGCCCCCCGCCGAGCCATTGGTAGCGAGGCGTCTCCGTTGCGCATTCTCGGCATCGATCCCGGCTCTCTGGTGACGGGCTACGGCGTGGTCGAGCGTCGCGGCGCGGACGTGCATCACGTGGCGCACGGTACGCTGCGGCAGCCCCGCACGGCGCCGCTCGCGACGCGCCTCGCCGCGATCCACGCCGGCGTCGCGGAGATCGTGCGGATCCACCGGCCCGACCTGGTCGTGGTCGAGCAGGTCTTCGTCGCCGCCAACGTGCGCGCCGCGCTGGTGCTCGGCCAGGCGCGCGGTGTCGCGCTGGCCGCGGTCGCTGCGGCTGGCCTCCTGGTCGACGAGCTCAGCCCGCAGGAGGTCAAGCGCGCGGTCGCCGGCAGCGGCGCCGCGCAGAAGCAGCAGGTGCAGCGCATGGTCCAGCGCCTGCTCGGCCTCGCGGTGGCGCCTGCCGAGGACGCAGCCGATGCGCTCGCGGCGGCCCTCTGTCGCGCGCACCGGAGCGCGCTCCTGACCCTGCCCGGCGCCGGGCCGGGCCGCGGCGGCCGGCGCTCCGGCACACGGCCCCGCGCCGGTCGCTTCGTGCTGAGGAGCGCGCGGTGATCGCACGTCTGGAGGGGGTGCTGATCGAGCGCACGCCGACGCGCGTCGTGATCGACGTCGGCGGCGTCGGCTACGAGGCACTGATCCCGCTCTCGACCTTCGTCCGCCTGCCCGACGAAGGGAAGACGGTGGCCCTGCGCATCCACACGCACGTGCGCGAGGACGCGCTGCAGCTGTTCGGCTTCGCGACCGCGCTCGAGCGCGCCGCCTTCGCGCTGCTGCTCCATGCCAGCCGCGTCGGCCCGAAGCTGGCGCAAACCATCCTGTCGGGCATCGACGCGGCCGCGTTGGTGCGCGCGATCGAACACGGCGACGTCGCCATGCTGCGCTCGGTGCCGGGCGTCGGCACGAAGCTCGCGGAGCGGATCATCGTCGAGCTGCGCGACCGCGTGGTAGAGCTGGTGGACGCCGCGCACGAGCGGGCCGAGCGCTCGGGCGCGACCCGGGCTCCGCTCGATGGCAAGCGCAGCGAGCTGATCTCCGCGCTGGTGAATCTGCAGACGCCGCGGCCGAAGGCCGAGCGCGTGGCCGAAGAGGTGGTGGACGAGCATGGTGCCGAGGCGCCGATCGAGGCGCTGGTGCGCGCGGCGCTCCAGCGGTTGGCCCGATGAGCGCGGCCGGCGAGGGACGGGGCGCGCTCACGCGCGAGGCGCTGCCCGAGGACCGCAGCTTCGACGACCGTCTGCGCCCGGCCTCGCTCGCCGAGATGATCGGGCAGACGCGCCTGCGCGAGAACCTCGCCGTCTTCATCGACGCCGCACGGCGCCGCGCGGAGCCGCTCGACCATCTGCTCTTCTACGGTCCGCCCGGCCTCGGCAAGACCTCACTCGCACGGATCGTGGCGCGCGAGATGTCCGCTCCGTTCCGCGCCACCAGCGGCCCCGTGCTGGAGCGCGCCAGCGATCTCGCGGCCCTGCTCTCGAATCTCGAGGCAGGGGACGTACTGTTCATCGACGAGATCCATCGTCTGCCCGCCGTGGTCGAGGAGATCCTGTACCCGGCGATGGAGGACTTCCAGCTCGACGTGCTGATCGGGCAGGGGCCCTCGGCGCGCTCGATCCGCCTCGATCTGCCGCGCTTCACGCTGGTCGGCGCCACCACGCGCGCTGGGCTGCTCACCTCACCGCTGCGCGACCGCTTCGGCTGGTCGGCACGCCTCGACTACTACCCGCCGGCCGATCTCGAGGCGGTGCTGCAGCGCTCGGCGCGCGTGCTCGAGGTGCGGCTCGGCCCCGAGGCAGGGTCCGAGATCGCGCGCCGCGCGCGAGGCACGCCGCGCATCGCGAATCGGCTGCTGCGGCGCGTTCGCGACTTCTCGGCGGTACGAGACAGCGCCGACGTGGATGCGGAGCTGGCACGCTACGCACTCGAGCGGCTCGACGTGGACGAGGCCGGCTTCGACAAGCTCGACCGCGTGCTGTTGCTGACCCTGATCGAGAAGTTCGACGGCGGGCCGACCGGCCTCGACACGCTCGCGGCCGCGATCGGCGAAGACAGCGGCACGCTCGAGGATCTGATCGAGCCGTTCCTGATCCAGGGTGGCTACCTGGAGCGGACGCCGCGCGGCCGCGTTGCCACGCGGCGGGCCTACGAGCACCTGGGCGTCGAGCGCAGCGCGCCGGGCGCCGAAAGGGCCGGACAGGGGCGCCTCTTCTAGCCCGGACTATTCATGAGCGCCCTACTGCGAACGCCGCTAGCGACGGATCTTCGCGACCTTCTCCCTCCGGCCGCCTCGGCGTACGTCGAGTACGCCTGCGGCGGCCTCCGGTCCGAGGGCCGCGAATCTCCATCGCTATCGGCGTTCTCGCTACGGGCTTCATGAATAATCCGGGCTAGCGATCACCAGGTTTGACATGGACTGGGCGTCGCTGCATCCTGCCGCGGTTCCGCGCGTGATCTCGCGCAGGAGGAGCACACCCCCATGGCCGAGACGAGCGCGAAGCCGCCGCTCCCCGTCGTCGACTTCCTGAAGCTGCCCGACGCTGGCCAGCCCTACCTCGAGGGTCACAAGTGCCAGAGCTGCGGCGCCGTCTTCCTGGGCGAACGCGCCATCTGCTCGAAGTGCGGAACCCGCAATCAGATGAAGGCGGTGCGGCTCGCCGACACGGGCACGCTCTACGTCTACTCGATCGTGCATCGCTCGTTCCCGGGCATCCAGGTTCCCTACGTGTCGGCCATCGTCGATCTCGACGGCGGCGGCACGCTGAAGGGCAACCTGATCAACGTCGAGCCCGACCCCGAGAAGATCCGGCTCGGGATGCCGGTCGAGGTCGTGTACAAGGACGCGCTCGGTCGCAAGGACCGGGAAGGCAACTCCTACACCTCCTACTTCTTCCAGCCCCGGCGTTAGCCAGGAAAGGAGATCACATGAGCGACGTCTTCGTCGTCGGTATCGACATGACCAAGTTCCAGAAGGCAGGCACGGGCCCGGCCGTCGATCTGCTCGGCGCCCAGGCCGCGCTGATGGCGCTCGACGACTGCGGCCTGAAGATCCAGCAGATGGAAGCGCTCTACTGCGGCAACCTCGGCCAGGCCGCCGCGATGGTGGGCCAGCGCGTGCTGCAGCAGATCGGCCAGACCGGCATCCCGGTCGTGAACTGCGCCAACGCCTGCGCGACCGGTGCCACCGCCTTTCGCGAGGCGTGGATGGCGATCAAGGCCGGCGTCTACGACCTGGTGCTGGCGGTCGGCGTGGAGAAGATGGGCGGCGGCCTCTTGGGCGGCGCCGGCGGCGGCCAGGGCATTCCGAAGGAGGGCCTGCTCGGCTCGGGCACGATGCCGGCGGTGTTCGCCGAGGCAGGCATGGAGCACACGCGCAAGTACGGCACGACCTTCGCGCAGTTCGCCAAGGTGTCGGTGAAGAACCACCACCACTCCACCATGAACCCGAAGTCGATGTACCAGATCGAGACGCCGCTGGAGACGGTGATGAACGCCGAGATGATCGCCTACCCGAACACCAAACTGATGTGCTCGGTCAACGTGGACGGCTCTGCGGCCGCGGTGCTCGCGAGCGAGAAGAAGGCCCGCGAGCTCGGCCTGATGGGTCGCGCGGTGCGCGTCAAGGCCTCGGTGATGACCAGCGACCCGTGGCAGGAGCGCGATCTGGTGATGCCGGACGTGAACACCTGCACGCGTCTGGCGGCCAAGAAGGCCTACGAGATGGCCGGCGTGGGCGCCACCGACATCAACCTGGTCGAGCTGCACGACTGCTTCGCCACCGCCGAGATCCTGCACTACGAGAACCTCGGGCTGTGCGGCGACGGCGAGGCAGGCCGGATGATCGACACCGGCGAGGTCGCGCTGGGCGGCCGCGTGCCGGTGAACGTGTCGGGTGGCCTGCTCTCGAAGGGCCACCCGCTCGGCGCGACGGGCATCGCGAACATCTACGAGGTGTCGACGCACCTGCGCGGCGAGGCGGGCAAGCGCCAGGTGAAGGACGCGCGGCTCGGTCTGACCCACGTGATCGGCCTCGGCAGCGCGTGCGGCATCCACATCCTGGAGAAGGCGAGCGCCTAGCACTTCGATGCAGCGAGTGCGGACCTTCGTTGCGCTGCTTCGTCCGCGCGACTGGGTGAAGAATGCGCTCGTGCTGGCGCCGCTGCTGTTCGGCGCGAAGCTGCTCGAGCCGACGGCGGTCGGGCAGGCGCTGCTCGCCGCCCTCGCCTACTGCCTTGCCGCCAGCGCCGGTTACATCTGGAACGACTTCGCCGACCGCGAGGGCGACCTTCGACACCCCGTGAAGCGCCTGCGCCCGCTCGCCTCCGGCAGCGTCGCTCCGCCACAGGCGCTGCTGCTCTCGGCCGCGCTCGCCGCCGGCGCGCTGCTGCTGGCAGGACGCGTCGCGGGCGGCGTCCTCGCTTGCGTCGCGGCGTCGCTCGCGCTGATGGCGCTCTATTCGTTCTGGCTGAAGCGTGTGGCGATCGTGGACGTGCTCGCGATCGGCGCCTTCTACGTGCTGCGCGTGATCGCGGGCTCCCTCGCCGCCTCGGTTCCCGCTTCCGACTGGCTGCTGGTGGCGACGGCCCTGGTCGCCATCTTCCTCGGGCTGTGCAAGCGGCGGCACGAGCTGCTGCTGCTCGGAGACGACGCCGCGAACCATCGCGTCGCGCTCGGCCGCTATGGCAGCCGCTTCCTCGACGCGGCCATCTCGCTCACCACCAGCACCACGCTGATCGCCTACCTGCTCTATGCCGTCGCGCCGGAGACGGTCGCCAAGTTCGGTCCCCGCGGCATGCTGATCGGTGCTCCCTTCGTGTTCTACGGGCTGCTCCGTTACCTGCACCTCGTGTACACCGAGGGGCGGGGCGGGAGCCCGACCGAGCTGGTCGCCACCGATAGAGGCGTGCTCGGGGCAGCGATCGGCTTCGCGATCGCGGCGGGCTTCGTGATCTACGGCCGCTAGAGACTAGAAGCGCAGTCGTCGCAGCAACGCGCGCGGCAGGCGCCGCACCAGCGCCATCACGGCGCGCCAGATCGGCGGCACGTAGACGACCGGCCAGCCGCGATCGATCGCTTTTACGATGCGGCGCGCGACGCGCTCGGGGTCGGCGGCGAAGGGCGGCTCTGGCAGTCCGGCCGTCATGCCTGTGCGCACGAAGCCGGGCTTCACGCACACCGTGCGCAGGCCCTGGCTCCGGTAGCCGTGATCGAGCCCCTCGAGGTAGTGGGAGAGGCCGGCCTTGGCCGCGCCATAGAGAGCAACGGGCGCGCGCGCCCGGTCGCCAGCGACCGACGAGAGCACGCACAGCGTGCCGCCTCCGCGCGCGAGCAGCCGGCGCCGCGCCACTTCGCAGAAGCCGATGGTGTGCACGAAGTCGGCGTCTAGCAGTCGCTCGAGCTGGCCGGCGTCGCGCTCGAGCTCGGCCTGTGTGCCGAACAGTCCAGCGCTCACGATCACCGCATCGAGCCCGCCGAGCTGCTCCTCCGCACGGGCCAATGCCGGCTCGAAGCCGAGCGGCTCGAGCAGGTCGCAGTGAGCGAAGCTCCCCGCGGCGGCGCCGCGCAGCGAGAGGTCGGCGCAGCTGCGCATCAGCTCCGCCTCGTCACGGCCGAGCAGGCACAGCGCATCGCCGCGCGCGGCCAGCTCGCGTGCGAGCGCGCGGCCGATTCCGCGCGTCGCGCCGAACAGTGCGACCTTCAAGCCGGATCACCGAGGAGGCGCACCGCCAGGCGGCTCGACAGCCGGCGCTCCGGGTCGTAGCGGCGCCTGACGGCGTCGAAGGCGCGCAGCCGCTCGCCGTCCATCGCCTCGAGGTGCTCGCGCCGGGTGAGCGCGTCCTTGGCGAGATAGACGCGCCCACCCGCGTCGATCACACAGCGGTTCAAGGCATCCACCAGCGCCTGCGTGCGCTCGCCGCGCAGCGGCAGATCGATCGAGGCGGTCGTGCCCGGGCGTGGAAACGAGAGGAGGCCCGTGCCTGCGGCCCCGAAATCCTTCACGACGCACAGGAAGGGGGGCTCAGCGCTCGCCACCAGCGTCTCGAACAGGCGGCGCACGGCACGCGCACCTGCCTCCCGAGGGATCACGGCCTGATACTGCGTGAAGCCGCGCTTTCCATAGCCGCGGTTCCAGTCGCGCAAGATGTCGAGCGGCTGGAAGTGCGCTCGCGGCGCCACGATCGCCTGCGAGGCCAGCCGGCTTCTCGCGCGATACAGCGCATTCACGAGCCGGGCGCTGCTGCGATTGAGCGCCCAGTCGGGAAGATCGAACGGAACCCTCGGCTGGAACCCGGAACGTGGGAGCTGTGCTGGCGCCTCGTCGGGCTCCGCCCAGCGGCCCTTGATCAGCACACCGCGCCCGAGCGCGGCGCCCCCCGCGAGCGCATCGACGACGCTCACGGTGAACGGCCACTCTGCGCTCGCAGCCTGCAGGCGCTCGAGCAGCTGGTCGAGGTCGCGCAGCGGCTCGGTCTCCTGCCAGATCCAGGGCGACGGAATGCGCTTCAACGCGAGCTCCACCTCGAGGATGTGTGCGGTGAGACCCATCCCACCCTGCGTGGCACGAAACAGCTCCGGCTCGTGCACGGCGCTCACCTCGAGCTCGCGACCGTCAGCCAGCGCGAGACGGAGGGAGCGCAGATAGGCGCCGATGGTTCCCGCCGTGTGGTGGTTCCTGCCGTGCACATCGGCCGCCACCATGCCGCCGAGCGTCACGTAGCAGGTGCCGGGCACGACCGGCACCGCGAAGCCACGCGGCAGCAGCCACTCGGAGAGGCGCGCGAGCGAGAGTCCGGCCTCCGCACGCAGCACGCCCGTGCTGGCGTCGAAGGCGAGCAGTCGATCGGCACGCCGGCTGGCCGCGACGCGGGCTCCGGGGTGCGGCGGCAACGAGGCGTCTCCGTACGAACGACCGAGGCCGCGCGTCAGGCGCGCACCGCGCACGGCAGCACGCAGGTCTTCGTCGAGGACCTCCTCTGCATCGCAGACCGGGACACGCCCCCAGCCCGCGACCTTCGACACCACGCCGTGCGCCATCGGATCGCGCGGAGGCTAGGAGACCCCGCCGGGCCGCGCATGGCCGCGGGCTCACAGTGGCGCTCGCTGACCGACCGCATGCGAAGTGTCTCCGCGGGCCTGGCTCGTTACTCTCCGCCCGTGCACAGGGCCGGCCCGACGCTCTTGCTCTGGATGACTGGGATCGTGTGCGGCGTCGGCTGCGAACAGCAGCAAGCGCCCGCCGCGGCCCCCGCCGCAGCCGCGCCGGAGACAGCGGTGGCCGCAGCCGGGGCACCGGTTGCGCCGGACGCGGACGAGCGACGCTCTCGCCCGCTGCCCGCCTTCGACGGCCACGACCTCGAGGGTCTGCCGTGGCGCACAGCGGAGCTGCTCGGCAAGCGCACGGTGCTCTTCGGCTTCGATCCGGCGACACCCGCCGCCACCACGGTCGCGCGCGCGCTCGCTGCGATCGCGGGGGAGCGCGCTGCGCAGAACTTCGAGATCGTCGGCGTTGCCACGAGCATCGAAGGGGCGCGCAACCTGCTCGTGCAAGAGAAGCTCTCGATCCGCGCCTTTGCGGACCCGTCCCGCGAGCTGGCCCAGCGCGCCGGCGTGCGGCAACCGGTCTGGCTCCTGATCACGGACGCCGACGGTAACCTCCAGTTCGGCGAGGAGTACTTCCCCGAAGAGGGGCCCGACCCGGCCCGTATCGTCGAGCAGATCCTGCGCGGGCAGCTGCGCCTGGCGGGTGGCGGCGACGTCGGTCTCGCCGCGCATCCGCTGGCGCCGGACTTCTCGGCCGAGCGCCTCGAGGGCGGCGCGCGCTTCGAGCTTTCGAGCCTGCGCGGCAAGCCGGCCATCCTGATCTTCTTCCTTCACACCTGCCCGCATTGCCACGAAGCGCTGCGTTTCCTCGAGCAGACGCTGGCCGCGTTGCCCGAAGCCGGGCGCCCTGCGCTGCTGGGGATCTCGGTGGCGAACCGCACCTGGTCCGTGCAGGAAGCCCTCGAACAGGAGGGACTCGACTTCTTCCCCGTCGTGCTCGACGCCGACGCGAGCATCCGCACGGCCTACGGGGCGCTGCAAGGCGTTCCCGTCGTGCTGCTGCTCGATGCGGAGGGTCGCATCGTGTCGCGCACCGACGGCTGGTCCGGCGATCGCGACTCGGCGCTGGTGCGCATGCGGCTCGCGCGGCTCTCGGGCCAGCCGGTGCCGATGCTCCTGCACAAGACTGGCTACAGCGGCAACGAGGTCTGCGCCGTGTGTCACGAAGCGGAGGCCGCGACCTTCGAGCTCAGCAACCACGCCACGGCGTTCGACACCCTGGTGCGGCACGGCGCCGATGGCCGCGGCGAGTGCGTGACCTGTCACGTGGTCGGTTACGGTCAGGCCGGCGGTTATCGCGTGGCCCAGCCCGACCGCGCGCTCGAGAGCGTCGGGTGCGAGAGCTGCCACGGCCGCGGCGGCCCGCATCTCTCGCCGGACTTCGTGAAGGCTCACGCCTACGAGGGAGTGTGTCAGAGCTGCCACAACCCGAAGCACTCGCTCGGCTTCGAGTACGCGAGCTTCTTGCCCCGCGTCTCGCATGCAGCGAACCGCGCGCAGCTCGCGCTCGCTCCTGAAGCGCGTGCGAAGCTAGTCGCGGAGCAGCGTGCAGCGCGCCAGAACCTGCTGCCGAGCGCCGCCGCCTACGTTGGCTCTGCGGCCTGCCAGACCTGTCACGCGGACGAGCACGCCGGCTGGCTCGCCCAAGACCACGCGAAGGCCTTCGCCACACTCGAAGCCAAGGGCAAGGCGGGCGACATAGCGTGTCTGCGCTGTCACACCACCGGCTTCGACAAGCCGGGCGGCTTCCAGGCCGCCGGCACCGCGCAGCCGGGCCTCCGCGGCGTGGGCTGCGAGTCGTGCCACGGGCCGGGCGGCGACCACGTCGGCCAGGACGCCAGGAAGCGCGGCACCATCCTGAAGCTCAGCGACAAATGCGGCTCGTGCGCGATCCTCCAGGTCTGCGGCAGCTGCCACGACGACGCGAACGACCCCGGCTTCGAGTTCGAAGTGATCGACAAGATCCTGCGGCAACGTCACGGCAAGGAGAAGCTCGAGATCGACGGCGAGCGCAGCGGCGAGCTGCCCACGAGCGCAGCGCTCGGCCTGCTCGAGCGCGCATTCGCCGGAGACGAGAGATGAGCCTCACTGCGTTCTTCGAGAAGCGAGAGCGGCGATGGACCAGTCGCTAGTCGAGGAGCTGCGCGCCACGCTGAGCGGAGCGCGCGCCTGGCTGAGTGAGTGGCTGGAGGAAGGTGTCGAGGCGCCGGCCACGTTCGGGGCCGCAGCGCGGAGCGCGACGGTCGACTTGTTCCAGCCCGCGCGCTCCGGGCCGCGCCCTTCGCTCGAACAGGTGCGGGAGCACCTCGGCGAATGTACGCGTTGCCCGCTTTCGACGGGACGCAGCACGATCGTGTTCGGCGACGGCAATCCCGACGCCGACATCCTCTTCATCGGCGAAGGGCCCGGCGCGGAAGAGGACAGGCGCGGCCTGCCCTTCGTCGGCCGCGCGGGCGAGCTGCTCACGCGCATGATCGAGCGCGGGATGGGAATCCCGCGCTCGCAGGTCTACATCTGCAACATCGTGAAGTGCCGGCCACCGGGGAACCGCGAGCCCGCACCGAACGAGATCGCGTCTTGCCGGCCTTTCCTCGACGAGCAGATCGACGCCGTGGCGCCCAAGGTGATCGTCTCGCTCGGCAGGCCGGCCACGGGTGTGCTGCTCGGCCGCGACGTCTCGATCACGCGCCTGCGCGGCGTCTGGCAGGACTATCGCGGCATCCCTGTGATGCCCACCTTCCACCCGGCCTTCATCCTGCGCCAGTACACGGAGGAGAACCGGAGACTGGTCTGGCAGGACCTGAAGGCCGCGCTGGCGCGCGCGAGCGGGGCGGCCTAGGGGCGCTCGGGCACGCGCGCCGACTCCTGCGCCCGGTACTCCTCGAGGCGCTTCAGAAGCGTCGGGTCGCGGCGCGCCAGGATCGCGGCCGCGAACAGGCCGGCATTCTTGGCGCCCGAGCGCCCGATCCCGAAGGTCGCCACGGGGATGCCACCGGGCATCTGCACCGTCGAGAGCAACGAGTCGAGGCCGGACAGCGACGAGCTCTGCATCGGCACGCCGAGCACCGGCAGCAGCGTGTGCGCGGCGGTCACGCCCGCGAGGTGCGCCGCTCCTCCCGCCCCGCAGATCAGCACCTCGATCCCCGCCTCCTCGGCGCCCGCGAGGAAGCGCGTCAGCCGTTCGGGCGTACGGTGGGCCGAGATCACGCGCACGTCGGTCTCGACCGAGAGCCGGGCCAGCACTTCTTCTGCCGGCTTCATTTCATCGTAGTCGTTCGGGCTTCCCATCAGGATCGCAACGCGCGCCACACCGTCCTCCATCCTTTTCGGCGGTCGAGTCTACTGTACCCTCGGCCCCCACCTGGAGGTGGTGATGCGCGCCGTGGTGGTCGAGGGTCCGCGGCGTCTCGCGGTCGAGAACGTGCCCGACCCGACCCCCGCGCCGGGCCAGGTGGTGCTGCGCGTCGCCGCCTGCGGCATCTGCGGCAGCGACCTGCACATGCACCAGGGCGGCTTCCTGCCGGCCGGCGCGATCATGGGACACGAGTTCTGCGGCGAGGTCGTGGACGCTGGCGGCGAGCTGCGCGTGGGCGAGCGCGTCGCCGTCTTGCCGGTTCTCTCGTGCGGGCGTTGCCTGCGCTGCCGCGGCGGACTCGGCGCCTACTGCAGCGCGCAGCGGGCGTTGGGGCTGGGCCAGGCGCCCGGGGCTTTCGCCGAGTACGTCGCGATCGCGGCGCACGAGGCCGTGCGCCTGCCGCCCGAGGTGGACGACGAGCAGGGAGCGCTGGTCGAGCCCCTCGCCGTGGGTCTGCATGCGGTCAACGCGGCCCGCGTGAGGCGGGGCGACCGCTGCCTGGTGATCGGCGCGGGGCCGATCGGCCTCGCCATCACGCTCTGGGCACGGCACTTCGAGGCGTCCGAGGTGATCGTGTCCGAGCCCGCGCCCGGCCGGCGTGCGCTGGCCGAGCAGCTCGGCGCCACCCGGGCGATCGATCCCGGCAGTGAAGACCTCGGTGCCGCACTCGCACTCGCAGCGCCCGAAGGTGCGGACGTCGTGTTCGAAGCAGTCGGCGCGCCGGGCCTGATCCAGCAGTGTGTCGAGCGCGTTCGCTTTCGCGGGCGCATCGTCGTCGCGGGCGTGTGCATCACGCCCGACAGCTTCCACCCGGTGCCCGCGGTGCTGAAGGAGGCCTCCCTGCAGTTCGTGCTCGCCTACGAGAGGGATGATTTCCAATACACGGTGGATCTGCTGGCCCAGGGCCGCATCCGCCCAGCAGCCATGATCACCGAGCGTATCGGGCTCGGCGGCGTCTCCGCCGCGTTCGATGCGCTCGAGCGCCCCTCGGTCGAGGGCAAGCTGCTCGTGCTGCCGTGGAGCTGAACGCGCTGCGGATCTCGCCGGCCACCGCCCTGTGCGGCGTGGTGCTGCATCCGGTGGCGCACACACGCTCGCCGGCCATGCACAACGCCGCCTACCGGGCGCTCGGCATCGACGCGGTATTCACGGCCTTCGATGTGCCGCCGGCGCGGCTCGGCGCCGCGATCGCGGGCGCGCGCGCCCTCGGGATCCGTCAGCTCGCCATCTCGCTCCCGCACAAGCGGGCGGTGATGGCCCACCTGGACGACGTGGACGAGACGGCGCGGCGCATCGGAGCCGTGAACACGGTGACGCTGCAGGACGGACGCCTGCGTGGCTCGAACACGGACTGGCTCGGCCTCGCGCGGGCCCTCGAGCGCGAGACGAAGCTGGCAGGGCGGCACGCAGTCGTTCTCGGCGCCGGAGGCACAGCGCGCGCGGCCGTGTTCGCGCTGCGCGAACGCGGTGCCCGGGTTTCGGTGCTGAATCGCACAGTGGCTCGTGCCGAGGCGATCGCCAGCGAGTTGGGAGCGGAGCGCGCTGGTGGCCTCGAGCTGTTGGCGCAGCTGGAATGGGACGTGCTGGTCAACACGACCAGTGTCGGACTGCGCGGCGACGAGTCGCCGGTCGCGGCCTCCGCGCTGCACGCCGCTGGAGTGGTGTTCGATGCTGTGTACGCCCCGCCGGAAACCCGGCTGTTGCGCGAGGCAGCGGTCGCAGGTGCGCGCACCGTGGGCGGGAAGTGGATGCTCGTCGAGCAGGCCGTCGAGCAGATCCGGATCTGGAGCGGTCGCAGTGCGCCCGCGGAGGTGCTGGCCGAGGCATTCGACGCGGCCGGCTGACTACCTCAGCTTGGTCTCTTTGTAGACCACATGCTTGCGGGCCACCGGGTCGTACTTCTTGAACTCGAGCTTGTCGGGGGTGTTCGTCCGGTTCTTGTTCGTGGTGTAGAAGTGCCCGGTTCCAGCCGACGACTCGAGCTTGATCTTCTCGCGCTTGCCCTTCTTGGCCATGCCCCCTCCTGGCTATCCGCGGGCCGGCTCGGGCACGGGCTCGCCGCTCCGAATGAACACACGCAAGCGCTTGCCGGCGCGCAGCTCCACGCGGACGCGGCTCGGCTTTCTGTCCTTCGGATCGACCAGCATCACGTTCGAGACGTGAACGAAGCCCTCGCTGGACACGATTCCGCCGGTCTTGGCTCCCCGGCGCCCGGGCTTGAGGTGTCGCTTCTGAACCCGCACGCCTTCGACGCGTACGCGCTCCTTCTCGCGGTCCACGGCCAGGACACGGCCCTGCTTCCCGCGATCGTTGCGGTGCCCGACCATCACTTGAACCACGTCACCCTTGCGGACGCGTTGCATCGCTACCCCGGTGCTTCGAAGAGCGCGAATAGGTGCCTCGCAGGCGGCCTCACGTCAAGGCATCCCCCCTGGGGAGATGGCGATACCGGGGCCGCGAGTCGATAAGATCCGCGCCCGAAATGCGCTGGGGCGTTCGTCTCGGGATCGGGTTGGTCGTTCTCCTCGTCGGCGGCTTCTTCGCCTGCCAGCTGCTCCCGGAGCGGCTCGCCGTAAACACGCCGATCGCGAACTCGTTGTTCGGTTGGAGCGCAGAGCCGCCGAGCGCCGAGAGCTACGGCGCTCGAATCAGGGCCGCGGACGGCTATTCCGTGAGCCTCTATGCCGCGGTGCCGAAGGCTCGCTTCCTGCGCCCGACGCCAGCGGGCCACCTCCTGGTGAGTGTTCCGCGCGAAGGAACGATCGTGCGCCTGCTCCGGGACGGCGACGGCGACGGCCTTCCCGATGGTCAGGAAGTGCTCCTCTCGGGCCTCGACAAGCCGCACGGCATGGATCTTCATGCGGGCTGGCTCTATGTCGGCGAAGGCTCTGCGGTGGCGCGCGTGCGCTTCGACGGGGAGTCCGGCGCCACGAGCGGAGCGATCGAGCGCGTCGTCACCGGGCTACCTGCAGGAGGGAATCACTGGACCCGCACCGTTCGCGTCGGACCCGACGAACGCCTGTATGTAACCGTCGGCTCGAGCTGCAATGTATGCATAGAAGAGGACGAGCGGCGCGCCGCCATGCTCCGCTTCCAGCTCGACGGTAGCGGTGCGGAGGTGTACGCGCGGGGCTTGCGCAACGCGGTCGGCTTCGATTGGCAGCCGGCCACCGGCGAGCTGTTCGCCACCGACAACGGACGGGACCTGCTCGGCGACGACGAGCCGCCCTGCGAGCTGAACCGTGTCATCGCGGGCGGCGACTACGGATGGCCGGTCGCGAACGGCGATCAACGAGTCGATCCCGACTTCGGCGCCGGCAACGAAGCACGGGTGGCGTCGTCGATCCCGCCGGTGCACGGATTCCGCGCCCACACTGCGCCTCTCGGCATCGTCTTCCTGCGCAGCCCGCGGCAGCCCGAGACCTACAGCGGCCGAGCGCTGGTCGCGCTGCACGGATCCTGGAATCGAACGCGCAAGGACGGTTACAAGGTCGTGTCGCTCTCCTTTGCCGACGACGGCTCGATCCACGAAGAGGCCTTCCTCACCGGATTTCTGGCCGACGAAGACGTGATCGGTCGGCCCGTGGACGTCGCCGAGGCTGGGGACGGAACGATCTTCGTGTCGGACGACTACGCGGGCGCCGTCTATCGCGTGATTCGATCCGATGGAGGCGCGGCGCTGCCCATGGAGACGCGGCCCCGCTCCGAAGCAGGCGACCCCCTCGCTGTGCTCACGGACGAAGAGCGCACCGGTGCCAATGAGCGCGGGGGGCGCCATTGGAACGAGTTGGGCTGCGAGAGTTGTCACACGCCGGAGGGCGCAGCGCCCGGCGTCGTCTTGGTGCCGCTCGGGGCGCTCGA
>Ga0247727_10005916_pt1 | contig 24358 bp, 26 predicted proteins | sample WisWelCaveWW1625_FD_202498 | JGI IMG/M metagenome (GOLD analysis project Ga0247727, IMG submission 202498) | Biofilm microbial communities from Wishing Well Cave, Virginia, United States - WW16-25 | ecosystem: Environmental > Aquatic > Deep subsurface > Groundwater > Cave microbial mat | place... | reverse complement strand
GGCTGCCACGTGCTGAAACGCCGGCCGCGCGAGGCCGTGCCGCTCTTGCAAAAACTTTTGGCCGAAGGCGATTATTGGCGCCTGGCCGGCCAGCTCGGCGTCGAGCATCGCATTTATAACGAAGACAACCGCGATGATCCGCAGGACGTGGTGTATGCGCTTTGCCCGAAGGACGAGCCAAAGCTTGATGACGCCGTGGCTTGGCGCGGCATTTACTGGGCGGCGCTGTTTGCTTTGGAAATTGGCCTGGAGCACATTGCGAAAGACCAAACTTACGGCGGCGCCGAATTTCTCGCCCGGCTGCGCCAGCGTTTGGTGACGATTTTGGAAAGCGGCCTGCTGCCGGCCCGCGAGCGCGCCGAAGCCGGTTTTGCCCTCGTCAAGCTCGGTGACCCGCGCCCCGGTGTTTGTAGTTTGCCGCCGGTTTGGATTGATTTGCCCGGCGGCCGTTTTGTGATGGGCGATGACAAATATGGCCCGCCGCATGAAGTGGAGTTGTCGCCGTTTAAAATCAGCAAATATCTCATCACCAACGCGCAGTTTGCCGAGTTTATCAAAGCCGGTGGTTATGATCAGAAAAAATGGTGGAGTGAAGAGGGTTGGAATTATCGTCAAAAAGAAAATTGGCAACGGCCGCGCTTTTGGGATGATGATGATTTGAATCTCCCGAACCAACCCGTGGTTGGCGTCTCGTGGTTTGAAGCGGAAGCCTTTTGCGCGTGGTTAACGGAGCAAGTTGCAAGTGGCAAGTTTGCAAGTTCGCAAGAAACGATTGGCAAAAAGCAAATTATTCGACTCCCCACCGAAGCGGAGTGGGAGTTTGCGGCGCGCGGCGTTGAAGGCCGAATTTATCCGTGGGGCAATCCGAACCCTGAGGTGGATCGTAGTAATTATAACGCCCTGCAACTGAACCGCACCAGCGCGGCGGGCAGCTTTCCGCAAGGCGCCACGCCGGAGGGGATTTTAGATTTGGCCGGCAACGTCTGGGAGTGGTGTCTCGATTGGTACAGCGACAAGTATTACGCGGAGTGCAAGAAGAAGGGCGTGGTAAAAAATCCGCGTGGGCCGCAAAAGGGCGATTATCGTGTTCTTCGTGGCGGTGCATATTGGAGCGACGCTAATCAAATGCGCGGCGCGCTTCGCGGCCTCAGCAGCCCCGCTTTCGGGAACTACGGCAGGGGTGTGCGCGTGGTGTGTGTCGCCGAGTCATGAAAATCTGTTAATCTGACTTCTGGTAATCTGAAAAAAGTCCCGCGAAGCGGGCGAAAATTTTTTTGAAATTTTGAAGAGGGCTGATCATGGCTGAAGAGTTCAAGCTTATTCAGAAAAGTTATGACTTCTGCAATTGGCTGATGGGTCACACGAACAAGTTTCCGAAAAGCCATCGCTTTTCCATTGCGGCGCGTTTGGAAAATCACTTTCTGGAGTTTCTCGAGCATCTTGTCGTCGCCAATTATCGCACCGTCAAACTGCCGCTGTTGCAAGCGGCAGACGAGCAGCTTGTCAAAATTCGCCTGCTGGTTCGTCTCAGCCATGCCAACAAATTTATCAATACCGGTTCGTACGAATTTGCCGCCAACCATCTCGACGAAATCGGCCGGATGTTGGGCGGATGGATAAAACAGCAAAGCGGACAAAAAGGGGTGGAGCCGAATGCGCGGCGCGCTTCGCAACAACAACAACCCCGAGAAAGCGCCGCCGCGTCCGAAAATCTTTGCTCGTAGTCGCGCCTGATGAGTTTTGATGATCAAAATCGGTAAGCTTTCCCGGATGTCATTCGAGTGCTTCTCAGCCTACGGCCGCAGGCGAAGCAATCCTTTGAGAACAAACGGATCGCTTCGGCAAAAAGCGCCTCGCGATGACCTGTGCTATGATGACGGCGCGTTATATGAAAGATTGTCTGCGAGCGTTTCTCAGCGAAGCAGTCTTTTGCTGCTGAGAAGATCGCTTCGGCAGAAAGCGCCTCGCGATGACTGTGTGCTATGATGACGGCGCGTTATATGAAAGATTGTCATTCGAGCGTTTCTCAGCGAAGCAGTCTTTTGCTGCTGAGAAGATCGCTTCGGCAGAAAGCGCCTCGCGATGACTGTGTGCTATGATGACGGCGCGTTATATGAAAGATTGTCATTCGAGCGTCCCGCTCTTCAGCGGGACAATCTCCTAATGCGCAGAGGATTGCTTCGTCGCTTCGCTCCCTACGGGCGTAGCCTCGCAATGACCATATTACCGAACTTGAATGTCAAAATTCATTCTCAAAATCGACCTGCGCCAGTATTTTCCCAGCCTCGATCATGAAATCTTAAAACGTGAAATTCGCCGCGTCGTTGCAGACGGCGAAGCGTTGTGGCTCATCGACAAAGTCATCAACGGCAGCAATCCGCAAATGGAAACCAACTGGTATTTTCCCGGCGACGATCTCTTCACGCCTTTCGAGCGTCGGCGCGGCTTGCCGATTGGCAATTTGACCAGCCAGTTTTTTGCCAACGTTTATTTGAATGCCTTCGACCATTTTGTCAAAGAAATTTTGCGCTGCCGGTTTTACATTCGTTACGTTGACGATGCGGTGTTTCTCGATGATTCTCCGCAATACTTGCAGTCGTTGCTGCCGCGCTTGCAAAATTATCTTGACGACTTTCGGCTCAAGCTTTATCGGGAGAAATGCCAGGTTCGTCCGGTGGAGTTCGGGCAGCGCTTCTTAGGTCAAATCGTTTTCCCGCGATACCGTCTTTTAGACCGGGCGAACGTGCGGCGTTTTGCGCGCCGTATGCGGGGATTTCAAGATAACTATGCTCGACAAAAAATCAGCCTGCCGGAAATTCGGCAGTCGTTCATGAGCTGGCTGGGGCACGCGCGGCAGGCGAACACCTGGGCTTTGCGGCGAGGCTTAATGCCACGGCTGGCGGTGTTCTCACCGAAGTAGATTTTGTTAAGCCGCCACCTGATAAAGCGCCGGCCGGTATCGCGGTTTCGGAATCTTTTTCCGGCTCGATCTCGCCGTTTTGAGCCACGCGGCTTTGGCTTTTTTTAATTCCGCCAGCGCTTTTTCAGGCGTTGGCCCAAAGGCGGAACAAAATTCCAAATCGGGAATATCGGCAATATAGCCGCCGTCTTCTTGGCTGTAAAAAATATTGATATGGTAGTCTTTCATGGTTCATCCTCCAGTGTAAGCGCGTAACGTTCCGTCAAGCGTAAAAACTGTCGTATCTGATAAGGCTTCGCCTCGCCATGCACTTCTTGCAGATTGATGAGTTCGGGTATTGCCGGGTGCTTAAAAATATGATGACTGCCGCTAGTTCGTTGCAACTTAAAGCCAAATCCTTCCACCAAGTTCACCAAATCGGTGAACTTGACGTTTTGCATGTTTCTAACGACCCGCTGCAAAAGTTTACGTCTTTTCATGCAAACTTTATCCCTCCCTCATCGATTCTTCTTAATTATATCGCCGGGGCCGAGTTTTTAGGCATCATTTTTCAGAATGTATTAGTTTACAAAGTTATGGCAAAATTTGCAAGCAAAAAAAATTTCACTACCGCCGCAGACCGGCCTATATTTAAAGCCGGCTTGCTTTTACCAGGCCGGTTTTTTATTTTTTCCCCTCGTCGAACTAAAAATGGGGTTGACTTTGGAAAGGAAATGTTTTAGTTTATTAACACGCCGTTTGACAAACCGAGAAAATCTGTTTATGACCAAAGAACGCAAAAAATACATCGCGCAGTGGTGGCGCAAATACGAAGTTATGAATAAAGTCGACGCCGAGCTTGAAAAAAAGTTCCCGACTCCGCCGGAAGTGTTTTTTGAGCTTGTTGATTCTGCTTATGAGGCATGGCTTAAGACCGGCCAAACCGCCGCACAGATTGAGGCAGATATCAAGCATCATATAGCCATGCAAAAAGTTTTTAAAAAATGGCGCAAGGTTCATGGCGAGAAAATTTGATCGGACTTTGGAAGATATTGACAAACGCTGTCGCGCGCATCAGATTCCCTACACCATCATAGGAGGTATCGCGACAAACCTCCATGGTTATCTCCGCGTCACGGCCGATGTTGATGTAACGATACTCGCTGAAATCGATAACCTCAAAAAAATTCTGCGCGTATTTGCAGATGATTATATCGCGCTCCGGCCTAACCCTCTTGCATTCTTTCAGCGCTGCTTGTTCGTTCCATTGCGATATAAAACCACTGGAATCAAAGTCGACGTTGTCGCCGCCTTGAGCGGCTTCGAGCGTTTGGCGGTGAAGAGAAGCCAACGTCTGCTCTACAACGAAGTTGAGATCAATGTCTGTACGATCGAAGATCTCATCATCATGAAACTTGTCTCAACTCGTCCGAAAGACATCGGAGATCTCCAGGTGCTTGTTCCTAAAAACCGGAAAAAACTGGACGTCCGCTACCTGCGCGCTCGCGCCAAAGAATTCATCGCCATCGAGCGCAGCGACGTGCCGGAAAAATTGGAAGAATTGCTCAAAACCCCAAAAACGCGGAGGAGGAAATGAGCGAACCGGAACGCAAAAAGCAAAACCCTACCGACCTTCAGGCGCATCCGGGACGGCTGGTGGCTTATTATCTGCTGCTCTTTTTCTTTATTTTTCAAACCAGCATGTTGTTGCGCGAGTTGGGCGCGAATTATGATTTGCAGCAGTTCGCGCGCATCAAAGAGATCATTGATACCGGCTTCACTTTTTCAATGGCCTTTGAATCTTTGTTTGAAACATTTTTCTCCCTGCTTCTATCGTTTATCTTTACCTTGCCGGTTGCGTGGGTTTACACGCTGACCAAAGATGAAGAAAACTTCGATTCTTCTCTCGCGCAAACCGTCGTCGTGCTCGCGATGGTGGTCACCGGCGTCATGGTGGTCATCAGCGACGTGACGGCGCGCGCTTTTGCCCTGGCCGGCGTGGTGGCCGCGGTGCGTTTCCGCAACACGCTGCAAGATACCAAAGACGCGGTTTACATTTTCATTGCCGTGGCCATTGGCATGGGGTGCGGCACGCGCGTCTATCACATCACGGTTTGGCTGTCGGTGATCATGAGCCTCACGATGTTTCTCCTGTGGAAATACAAATTCGGGACGAGCCTGCGCCGCAGCGCCAAAGTCTTGGGCAAAAAAGACGTGCAAAAGATTTACGCGCAAACTTCGGGCGAGGCGCTGCAACATTTGGAGCGCGAGTTGGGGCAGCAGATGCGGCTCATGCAGTGGGCGCAAATGCGGACCGACGACGCCAAAGGCAAGAAGAAAGCCAATGCCGCGCTGATCGTCGAATCGAGCGATGCGTATGCGGCCATCGAACAAGTTGACAAGGTGCTGGATGCCTACGGCGGCAAATGGCAGCTCGCGAACATCACTTCGGATACGCCGGGCCGCAGCACGCTGGAATATGTCGGGCGTCTGCCGAAGGAAACCGCCCCGGCCACTCTCATCGACGCCATTCAACAGAGCAGTTCGCCGGCTATTATCGAAATTAAATTTCGCTCGCTCAAAGGATTAAAGAGTCCCGTTAGCTCGGACAAAAAATCGAATCATCATGTCGAAGACGGAGATTGAAATGGAAGCGCTCAATAAATTAAACTCTTTTCAAGATCGCTTCAATATTCCGCTCAACGTCGGTTTTGCCGGCGGCGATCTGCCGGCGCGTTATTTTGCCGCGGCCGTGGTTCTCTTGCTGACGATTGCCGCTGCGCCTCCGATAAAGTTGAGCTATGGCGCGCTGAAAATCTTTGATCTGCTGGCAAGCATGAGCGGCACGATTTTGCTCATGGCCGGTTTGGTGTTTTCGCAAAAAACGCATTACGCCGGCGTGATGTTGATTTTGACGGCGCTACTGATGATGTGGCTGTCGGGCCGGCAATGGAGCTGGGTGGCGGTGATTCTTGGCGTTAGCGTTCTGGGCTTGATGCTGCAAAATCTTTTCACCAAACGCTGCGGCATCAACAGGATGCTCGGCATCGACAGTTGTCGCACTTGATGCGCTCGTCAAGCCTTGGGCCGGAAAAACGGCCAGCCTCGACAAAAACTTCCTTAATATTTCAACAACCGCTAATTCAAGAACCAGCCGGCAAAGCCAATCATCGCATCGACGGCATCGACGGCATGCCTGTTGCGATAACTATCTGCATCGCCTGTTCTTTGGTAAAACCTTGCGTCAAAAGCGCGTCATAAAAATTTTTCTTGAACAGCGCCAATTTTTCGGCAGACTCTTTTCTCGCCAAAAAGGCAAATAGTCCGTCCATCATGCTTTCCATCATTTGGCGCATCATGGGCATCATCATTTGCTGGATTTCATCCGAAGATAATTTGGAAGATTGTGTGGTGTCTGCTGGTACATTTGAATCCTTTAATTTAAAGTGAAAAGGAATCGAAACCCAGACGTCGACAGGACTGTTTTTAATCTGAGCGGGTTGAAAAACAAATTGCCTGGCGGCATCGATGGCTGCCTGATCGAAAATATCTGAAGCGCTCTTTTGAATGACGGTTTTTTTCGGCTTGCCATCTTTACCGACCCAAATTTTTACAAAGACCGTAGCCTCGAGTCCGGCCTTGCGCGCAATCTCGGGATAGACCGGAGTAACTCGTTTAATGATTGTGGGCGCTTTCTCAAATTCAACAAAGTCCGGGGGAATGACATCCTCTTGGCCGTAACCGACTGTCATCAAGGCTACAAGATTCAAAACGACGCCGAATCCAAATATAAACCTGGCAGGTTTGTCGTACATAAAATTTCTCCGTGGTTAAGTTGTTAAAGTAAAAGATTAACAGCTTGGAAATTTCACATGCAAAGACGTCAATTCTTCAACCAACTGGCAGGCGGGTTTGCGACGTTGGCGGGAACACCATTCGTTCATCGTAAAAACATAGCCGTGGTGGACGACACCTTCATCTTCCGTAACGACACTGCAACCGGTGAGCAATTTTGGTCATTTCTCCGCGAACAGTTTCCGTTGACGCGCGAGCGCGTTTATCTCAACACCGGCGGCTTGGGCGCGTCGCCGTATGTGGTCATTGACGCCGTGGTTTCGCGCCTCAATGAACTTGAAAAAATTTCCGAGAGCGGGCATAGCGAGGCGCTGTGGTCAAGTCTCAAACAGAAAGCCGCCAGGCTGCTCGACTGTGAGGCCGAAGAAGTCGTTTATACACGCAACGCCACGGAAGGCATCAATATCGTTTGCAACGGCCTGCCGTTAAAGCGCGGCGACGAAGTGATCACGACGACGCACGAGCACGTCGGCAACGCGGTGCCGTGGCTGGCGCGGCAAAAGCGCGACGGCATCGTGCTCAAACTTTTTGAGCCGTCGACAAAATCAGCGGCGGAAAATCTCGACCGCATCGCGCGGTTGATTTCCAAGCGCACCCGCGTCATCAGTGTGCCGCACGCCACGACCACCACCGGACAGGTTTTGCCGGTTAAAGAAATCGCCGCGATGGCCAAAGCCAAAAATCTATGGTCCTTCATCGACGGCGCGCAAACGGCCGGCATGTTGAATTTCAGCCTGCGCGACATCGGCTGCGAGGCTTATGCGACCAGCGGGCACAAATGGCTGCTGGGGCCGAAGGGAACGGGTTTGCTCTTTGTGCGGAAAGACATGCTCGCAGTGATTCAGCCGCTCACCGTCGGCGCGTATTCCGATCAGAGTCACGACCTGCAGACCGGCGCGCTGACGTTTCATCCGACGGCGCAACGTTACGAGTACGGCACGGTGAGCGCGCCGCTATTCGTCGGACTCGGCGCGGCAATTGACTTTTTGATGAAAATAGAAATGCAAAACGTGTGGGCGCGAGATGCGGCGCTGTCAACGGCTTTTTTCACTGGCTTGCAGGAAATTTCGAATGTTGAACTTCTCTCCCCGCTCAATCCAGCCGAACGCGGCGCGATGATCACGTTCAAAATGAAAAATATTGACTATCTGAAACTGCAAAGCTTTCTCGCTGAAAAATACAAGCTGCGCACGCGCGGCGTCGGCGAAGCCGGCCTCAACGGGCTGCGAGTTTCGTGGCACCTCTACAACTCGTTTGAAGACGTGAATCGGGTTTTGGAGGGCGTGCGAGAAGCCGCGAAGTTGTGACTATTTCCGCTTTTTGCGATTTCTTTTGCTTGCGCGCTTTCAGGGTCAACTTTGTCTAATTCATAAATATCGATAGGCATTTTCCTTTCCTTTCCATTTTAGTGTTTGATCTTCGCCAAAATTTCCGCCTCCGGCCTCTCTTTATAATATGCATCCAACGGATAACATCCCGAAATCAAGCCCTGGCGCGGCGCGGTGGTGCAATCGCTAAAAGTACGGCAAAGACGTTTGCGTTGCAACGGTTTTCCGGCGAGCACATCGGCGGCGAGATCGGGATACGTCAAAACCATGCGGCCGTAACCGGCAAAATCGGCTTGTCCGGTGCGAACAATATTTTGTGCAACATGCGGTAGCCACTCTTGCAAATAGGAATATCCGGTGCCGACAAAAGTAAGATCGGGACGATAGCGTATGAGTTTGGCGGTCACATGAATTTGCCGCGCGACGCCGACAAGCGGATCTTCCGGCGGTTGATAACCATCCGATGGCGGAAAAAGCGCCGGACGTTGAATATGGGGATTGTAATAAGGACTGCCGGCGGTGACGCACACGAGTTGAATCTGCAAATCCGCGAGCAAGTCGAGAAATTGATACGGCTCGGCGAGATCAATGCCAACGCCGGTGCCGTCGCCGCCAAAGGCGTAGCGATATTTTTCTTCATCAATTTGTTCAGGTTGTCCGATGTTGTCCGGGCCGGGATGAAATGGGATGAAGTCAAAGGCGCTGAGACGCACGCCGAGGTCGAGTCCGGGCACGTTGGCGCGAATGCCCGCGACGACATCCCGCAAAAAGCGTGTACGATTCTCGAAACTGCCGCCGTAACGACCGGGGCGATCCACGGCGCTGAGAAATTCATGGCCCAAATAACCGTGGCAATGTTTAATATCAACGAAGGCAAAACCGGCGCGGTAGGCTAATGCCGAAGCTTTAATGAAATCATCGGCGAGCGGCGCGATTTCATCATCACGCATCATCGGCGTGTCGGGTGCAAGACGAAATTTTTTGTCGAGAATCGGGTGCTGATAGAGAATTTTTGGCTCGCCGCGATCCTGGCGATTCGGGCGCGCGAACCGGCCGGAATGCGTGAGCTGCAATCCGATCAACAAATCATCGCTGCGGCCATGCAACGCTTCGTGAGCTTTCACCAATGTTTCGCGCAAGGCGGCAAGATCGCCGAGATTTTTTTCGTTAATTAAAAGCTGATTCGGATTGGCGCGGCCATCTTCACGCACCGCAACGGCTTCCCCTCCCCAAATCAACTTCGCGCCGCTCATGCCAAAACGCTGCCAACGCCGAATGGTCGGCTCGGTCGATTTGCCGTCGGCCGTGCCATCCCATCCTTCCATCGGCAGAATCGCGAAACGATTGCCGATTTTAAAACCATTGGCCAGTTGATAAGATTGCGCCAGCGGAGAATTTGGTCCGCTTTCTATTTGTTCATCAAACGGCAGATCAAGGTGCAACTGCGCCAAATAATTGCGAAAGTCATCTGCAGTTTTGAGCGTCGCGATACGTTGATATGGCATTTTTGAATGGTTGAAACAAAAAGGCCGAGACATGATACTCGGCCTTTTTAATTAAGCGCATTGCAAAGACGTTTTTTTTATTCAACAAGCCCAGGCAAAGTGTTACGCCATTGCCGGCGGCTGCGGAAGCTGTGGTTGTGGAGGCGGCGGCTCAATGACGGCGTCTGCCAGCGATTTTTTTGGCTTCCGGCTCAACGCGAGTTTGGTCACATCGTCCATCTCTTTCACGAAGAAGAACTGCATCGAATCGCGCACGTGCTGCGGAATTTCCTCGAGATCTTTTTGATTCTTCTCCGGCAAGATGACTTTGTCGATGCCGGCGCGTTTGGCCGCCAAAGTTTTTTCTTTGACGCCGCCAATCGGCAAAACGAGACCGCGCAGTGTGATCTCGCCGGTCATGGCGACGTCGTTGGCCACCGTGCGATCGGTGAGCAGCGACATGAGCGCCGTAAACATCGTCACACCGGCGCTGGGGCCGTCTTTCGGAATGGCGCCGGCCGGAACGTGAACGTGGAGATCGATTTTATCGAAAACATCTTCATCAATATCGTATTGCTTCGCCTTGCTGCGAATGTAAGAGAGCGCCGCATGCGCAGATTCCTTCATCACGTCACCGAGCGAGCCGGTGAGCATCAAGCCGCCTTTGCCGCGCATCTTGGTGGCCTCAATGAAGAGAATGTCGCCGCCAACCGCCGTCCACGCCAAGCCGGTGGCAACACCGGTGCGGCGCGTGCGTTCCTTGACATCGGAAAAATATTTGACCACGCCGAGATACTTGTGTACATCGTCTTTCCTGAGGTTGCGCGTCGCCATCTCGGTCGCGCCATTGCTCTTCGCTTCGACAACTTCTTTGGCAACGCCGCGGCAGACGTTGGCAATTTCTCGCTCGAGATTGCGAACCCCGGCTTCACGTGTGTAAGAAGAAATAATGTGCTCGAGAGCTTCTTTCTCAAATACAAGCTGCTCCGATTTTATGCCGTGCGCTTCCAATTGTTTCGGCACCAAAAACTTTTCGGCAATGCGAATCTTGTCTTCAGCGGTATAACCCGGCAGCTCGATGACTTCCATGCGGTCTTTCAGCGCCGGATGAATCGGATCTTCCAGATTTGCGGTGGCGATGAACATCACTTTGGAAAGATCGAACGGCACTTCGAGATAATGATCGCTGAACGAAAAATTTTGTTCGGGATCGAGCACTTCCAACAAAGCCGAGGACGGATCGCCGCGATAATCCGCGCCGACCTTGTCAATCTCGTCGAGCATGAAAATCGGATTGTTCGACCCGGCTTTTTTCAAGCCTTGAATGATGCGGCCCGGCAGCGCGCCGATGTAAGTCCGGCGATGCCCGCGGACTTCGGCTTCGTCGTGAACGCCGCCGAGAGAGATGCGCACGAATTTTCGGCCCAGCGCCCGCGCAATCGAGCGTCCGAGCGAAGTTTTGCCGACGCCGGGCGGACCGACAAAGCACAAGATCGGGCCTTTCATGTCCGCCTTCAATTGCCGCACCGCGAGATATTCGAGAATGCGCTTTTTGACTTTGTCCAAATCATAGTGATCTTCATCGAGAACCTGCCGCGCAATATTCACATCGAGATTGTCATCGGTGCTTTTGCTCCATGGCAATTCCAGCAGCCAATCGATATACGTGCGGGAAACCGTGTACTCGGCGGCCGCCGGCGGAATCTTCGTCAACCGCTCCAATTCTTTTTCCGCCACCTTGCGCGCTTCCTCGGGCAGCTTCGCTTCCTCCAAACGCTTGCGCAATTCGTTGATCTCGCCGCGCTCATCCTCTTCCTCGCCGAGCTCGCGCTTGATCGCTTTCAACTGCTCGCGCAAATAATATTCACGCTGGTTTTTGGAAATCTCGCCCTGCACTTCGCTCTGAATCTTGCTGCCGAGCTCGAGAATCTGCAATTCCTTGCTCAAGAGCAATGTGATTTTTTCCAGCCGCTGATGCACGTCGGTCAGCTCGAGAATCTCCTGCTTGTCGTTCATCTGCAAATTGATGTTCCATGCAATCACGTCCGCGAGCCGGCCCGGGCTGTCGGTGTTCATAACCAGCATCGCGTGCTCGGGCGTCAGATACGGCGCCAGCTCGACCGCGCGTTGAAATTGCCCGCGCAAGTTCATCACCATCGCATCGACATCCATGCCCTCGGCAGTTTCCGCGAGATACGGCTGCACCGCCACTTTGATATAAGGCTCGGTCTGCACGTAGTCCAGAATGCGGCCGCGCGCGATGCCCTGCACCATCGCGCTGTGCGTGCCGTCCGGCATTTTAAAAATTTTCATGATCAGCGAAATGGTTCCCCACGCAAACAAGTCATCGGTTACCGGATCATCGATACGGCCGTCGCGCTGCGCCACGACGAGGAGCAGCCGGTTGACGTGCATGGCGTCTTCAATCAGCCGCACCGATTTTTCACGGCCGATGGACAGCGGGAGAATCTGTTGAGGAAAAATGACCGTATTGCGCAACGGCAACAGCGGCAGAATTTGCGGTATGCTCAATTCCATAGTTTCGCTTTCGTATTTTTCACTACTCATAATTTTTCCATTTCCTGGTTCGGTTCAGCAAACAGTCGGCGTATTCGATATTTTTTCAACGCCTGAATTTGATTCCGAATTAAAAAAACAATCCTTGATAATATATAACAAAGCTCGTACCAAAATCCAGCACTAATTTTACATTATTTCATAAGAAATTAAACTCAAAATAAAGCTCTTACAGGTGTGCAAATGTTCCCGCCGAATTTTTTTATTGCAAAGTGAATTTTGCGAGTCTGTTAAAATGACAGGAGACTGTCAATTCTTTTCTTATACGCTAAATTGTCAAAAATTAAAAAACTGCGAATGACCGGCCGCTTAGGCATCTACTCATCACGAATCAGTGATATGTTAGCGGCCGGTCAATGGCTGAGTTTCTTAAAAATTCGCGGCATTTAAAAATTCCGCCAAATCTTTTGCCATCGCTTCGAGCAAATCGCGGTCATGCTGATGAAACGCCTCCGGCGTGTGGCTATCGATATCAATTTCACCGTAGATGCGGCGTCCTTGAATCGGCACGACGATTTCGGATTTGGTTTCGAGGCTGCACGCCAGATAACGCGGATCGGCGTTGACATCCGGCACGATGATGGTCGCCTGCTTCGCCACGGCAGCGCCGCAAATGCCCTGTCCAATCGGAATGCGCGTGTGCGGCGTCGGCGCGCCGATATAATTGTGCACGACCAGCTCATCGCCTTCCACGAGGTAAATCCCCACCCAGTCATATTTCGGAAAATCGCGTTTGAGAATTTTCACGCAGGCGCGATAAGCTTCATCAGCGCTTTTGGTGTTCTGGAGTGATTGCTGCAATTCTTTGCGCCCCAAAAAACCGAGCAGGCTTTCCAAGGCACGGCGATAGCTTTCCACACCCAATCCAGAAATTTGCGCCAAACAAACTTCCCGGATCACGGAAATGCGGCGAAAGGCTTCGCGGCGATGGATGTCGGAAAGATGCACTTCGACCGCCGGCAAATTTATCGCAGCGATGGCATCGCGCAAAGCGTAACTGTAATGCGTCAGCGCGCCGGGATTGATGACGACGCCGGCGGCGTTACGACGATGCTCGTGCAGAAAATCGATGAGGCGGCCTTCGTGATTCGATTGAAAAAACACCGGCTCGACTTGACATTTTTCCGCCAGCGCCGCGATCTGCTCGTTCACTTGTTGTAGCGTCAAATGGCCGTAAATCTCCGGCTCACGCTCGCCGAGCAAATTGAGATTGGGGCCGTGAATGAAGAGAATTTTTCGCATGGGCGTTGTTGATTTTAAATTTTAAATTGAAAATTGCAAATTTTCAATTTCTTGTGTGCTGAGAATACTATCACGAATCAGATGCGCCACAATCGCGGCGGTTTCCGCCGGCGGATGCTCGGCAAAACTGTCAACCGTAAAATCAGCGCGGCTGTAAAACGGCTCGCGCAAAGCGAGCAAATTTTTAATAACCTGCAGGCGCTCAGTCGCCGGCATGTGTCCCAGCATTGGCCGGTGGGGATCATCTTTCAAGCGGCGAAACAGCTCGTCGGGATGGCAGCGCAAGTAAATCGATAGACCGTGCTGCAGAAGCGACCACGCCGGTTCTTGCGCCGCGGTGCCGCCGCCGAGTGCGATCACGACGTTTTCGAAGGCGCGCATTTGTTCGAGCAACGCCAATTCCACATTGCGAAAATACGGCTCGCCGTGCGTCGCGAAAATTTGCTCAATAGGCATTTGCTGTTGCGCGACAATTTGCTCATCGAGATCGATAAAAGTCCAATTTAGTTGTGCGGCGAGCAAACGGCCGATCGTGCTCTTGCCGCAGCCCATGAAGCCGAGCAGAAAAATTTTATTTACCGTTCCTATCAATCCAAAAGTCCTAAAATAATTAGCACCTTAATTTTGCATATAAAAAGTCAAACCCCGATTTTCCTTCAGTTATTGAAATCAATTGGGTGGCAGTTTTAGCTTTACAATGCAAAATCGGGGTAGCAACAAAAAAATCATCTGCCTTACTTGTTAGATAAACGTCCCCGAATTTCATCCATCGAATCCCCGCCATATTTTTCCAAAACCGTCTCGGCCAACACCAGCGCCAGCATCGCCTCGCCGATGACGCCGGCGGCGGGCAGCGCGCAAACGTCGGAGCGTTCGATATGCGCCGGCGTCGCTTCTTTCGTGCGAATATTGACGGAATCCAACGGCTGCATCAGCGTCGAGATCGGTTTCATCGCCACGCGCACGATCAAAGGCTGGCCGTTCGTCACGCCGCCTTCCAATCCGCCGGCGTTGTTGGAGGAGCGATAATAACCGCGCGTGTCATCATAATAAATGCGATCATGCACTTCGCTTCCCCAGCGCGCCGCGCCGGAAAAACCGTCGCCGATTTCCACCCCCTTCATGGCCTGGATGCTCATCATCGCCGACGCAATACGCGCATCGAGACGGCGATCCCATTGCACATAACTGCCCAAGCCAATCGGAACATTAAAAGCAGCGGCTTCAAAAATGCCGCCGACCGTATCGCGCTTCGCTTTAGCTTCGTCGATGCGCGTGATCATTTCTTTTTCAGCTTCGGCATCCAGACACCGCACCGGCGAAGCATCGGCGCGGGCATTCAATTCCTGCGCAGGAAAATTAAATGCGCTGCCGGGCTTGCCAAAATCGAGCAGCGTGAATCGACTGCGCACCTCATGCAATTGCAAAACGTGGCTGGCGATGATGACGCCAAATTCTTCGAGAAATTTTCTCGCGATACTTCCCAAGGCGACGCGCATCGCTGTTTCGCGGGCGCTGGCGCGTTCGAGCACGTTGCGCAGATCATCAAAACCGTATTTAATGGCGCCGGCAAGATCGGCATGGCCAGGGCGCGGAACTTCGACTTTTGGAATTTCGGACAGGCGGGCCGCCTGTTCCACGGCGACGGACATTTTTTCCTGCCAGTTTTTCCAGTCGAGATTTTCAATGACCAGCGCAATCGGGCTGCCGAGCGTTTTGCCGAAACGCACGCCGCTGAGAATTTTGGCGCGATCTTGTTCGATGCGCATCCGGCCGCCGCGGCCGTAACCTTGCTGCCGGCGATGCAGTTGAACGGCAATGTACTCTTCGTCAATGGCGAGTCCGGCCGGCATACCTTCTAAAATACCGGCAAGCGCCTGTCCGTGCGATTCGCCGGCGGTAAAATAACGCAGTTGGCTCATGTGCTTGATGCTGGTTGCTGGTCGCTTGTTGCTTGGTAGTTAAGACGCCTTCAAGGCTTCTCGCAATTCATTCTCTAAATTCGCATAAATATTTTGAATATCAAATTTCTGCTGACTCCAAATCTCCAGCGCCGCGACGCCTTGATCGATCAACATCCCGAGGCCGTTCGCTGTCGTTGCCCCGGCTTCAGCGGCAGCGCGGAGAAAGGCGGTCTCGAGCGGATTATAAATCAGATCAAACGCGATCATATAAGGAAAGAACGCCGCCGGCGGCAAGGGAGATTCGTTAAGCTGAGGGTGCATCCCAATGCTGGTGGCGTTGATCACGATATCGATTTTATTGTTTTGCAGCCAGGTCAAACGCTCCGGCCACCGAACGTTTTGCAGACGGCTGTCGGTGGCGAACGCTGCGAGCAAGGCTTCGGCGCGGCCAGCGCTGCGATTGCATAAAAATATTTTTTGCGCGCCGGTTTTTAAAAGCGCGAAGACCACCGCGCGCGCCGCGCCGCCGGCGCCAAGTACGAGCACGTTTTTGTCCGACGGTGAAATGCCGGCGGCTGTGAGGCCGCGCAAAAAGCCGATGACATCGGTGTTGTACCCGATGAGTTTGTTCTTCTCCACCGCAATGGTGTTGGTGGCGCCGAGGCGCGCAGCGGTTTCGTCAACGGCGTCGAGAAACGGTAACACCGCTTGTTTGTGCGGAATGGTGACGTTGAGGCCGCGAAACTCGCCGTCACGCAAACGGTGCATCATTTTGGGCAGATCATTTGCCCGAATGAGCAGCGCTTCGTAAGTAAAAGGCAGCGCAAAGTGACGAATGAGAAAACTTTGCAAAACCGGAGAAAGCGAGTGCGCAATCGGATCGCCGATGACGGCCAGCTTTTGAAGACGCTTAGAATTCAAAGCTCTTGCCGATATCTAAAACTTCGACCTGCGTTCCGCTAGCAGAAGCCTTGCGCGCAAATTCATGCGGATCGGCGTCAATCACGTCGAACGTTTTATAGTGCATCGGAATCGCGACTTGCGGTTTGAGAAATTCCACCGCCTTGACGGCGTCGTCGATGCCCATCGTAAAATTATCGCCGATCGGCAGCAGCGCCACGTCGATGCGATTCATTTGGCCGATGAGCTGCATGTCCATGAACAAACCGGTGTCGCCGGCATGATAAATCGTCTTGCCGCCGGTTGTGATCAGAAAGCCGGCCGGATTGCCGAGATAGAGAAAGCCGTCATCGGTTTGGTAACCTGAACCGTGATGGGCGATGGTCAGCTTGAGGCGGCCAAACGGGAAATTATGGCCGCCGCCGATGTGCATGGGATGGCCTTTTGCGCCCTGCTGGCCGCAGTAGGTGACGATTTCATAGTTGGAAATAATCGTGGCGTTGTTGCGTTTCGCAATCGCCACCGCATCGCCGACGTGGTCGCCGTGGCCATGCGAAATCAGAATATAATCGCATTTGACCGTTTCCGGCTTCACCGGCGCTTTCGGATTGCCGGAAAGAAACGGATCGATGAGCAAGCGATGCGTGCCGGTTTCCAATAGGAAACAAGAGTGGCTGAGGAAAGTAAGTTTCATGGGACGGCCTCATCAATTAATAGCATGTTTAAGTGAGTTGTAAGTTACTCGTCTTTGATCGAGCAACGCTTGTCTTACTCTTCGGTGCTTCCATCACTTTTTCTCGAAGCCATAGATTAATAAGTGTCTGCGCCGACACGCCTTGTCGGCGTGCTTGAATTCGTAAGGGGGTCATCAAGTCCTTCGCCACAGCACAATATATTTTATCCGAACCCAGGTTAACCTGTATGTCAACTTCTTCCATCAGATCTTCATAATCGGCACTGCTATGGGAATCCCAGAACGTCCAAAACTCTTGAAGCAAGTTAAAATTTTCGGGTAATGAATCACGCCGAAACCTTTTTTTCTTATTTTTTACCATAGCTCTTTCTCTCCTTAATCAATATTTTGAGCTTTCACCCCATCTGCCGATGCCCGATCAACTGCATAAACTCTTCGCGACAGGCGCGGTCGTCGTGAAAAACGCCGAGCACCGCGCTATTAGTCACCACCGTATTTTGCTTTTGCACGCCGCGCATCATCATGCACAGATGCCGGGCTTCCGTCACCACTGCCACGCCGGCCGGTTTGAGCGCTTTCATCAGCGTTTTCGCGATTTGTGTCGTCAGGCGTTCTTGCAATTGTAAACGTCGCGCATACATATCAACGAGGCGCGGAATTTTCGAGAGTCCGACGACTTTTCCGTCCGGAATATACGCCACATGACATTTGCCGTAAAACGGCAGCAGATGATGCTCGCACAAGCTGTAAAAGTCGATGTCTTTGACAATGACCATCTCGTTGTAGCTTTCCTCGAACAAGGCGTTATTGAGAATTTTTTTGACATCTTGTTGATACCCGGCGGTGAGGAAATGCAGCGCGCGCTCGACGCGTTTCGGCGTGCGGCGCAACCCCTCGCGCTTAGGATCTTCGCCCAGCTCGATCAAAAGCTCTCGAACCAGATTTTTGATCCGGCCATTTTTTCCTTCAGATTTTGCAGACTCTACATCGACCTCGCGCGCATTCAAAGCGTCGCGATGATCACCTCCTACGGTCTGAGATGACAAAAGTCGCAATTCCCGCGCGGTTGATGTTTCATTGGCCGGACGGCGCTTGCGTTGTTGGCGTGACAAGGTAGACATTCCTGAACCTTTCGTGACAATTGATGGATTTCGTCCGTTGGCTGAGCTGGAGCGGAACGATTGGGTGAAGTCATTAACGACAGCACACTCAACAAGGCAAAAATGCCCAACGTCAACAGAACGAGATGTTTCTTCGCAGTTTTTTGTTTTTCAGGCTCCATATTTCAAGATAAGAAAAACCCCCGGATTCGTCAAGAGGCCGCTCCCGATCAGACAGCGGTGGATTAAACCTTTATCGCCGGCGCGCCGACCGGCTCGCGGACAAGCCGTCCCTGAAACGTCCCGCGCCGGCGCATTTCGTTTTCGAGGCTTTGAATGATCTCGGCTTTCGAGAGATTCCATTTTGGCGCGATCAACAACTCACGCGGCGCTTCGCCGTAAAGCCGCTCGATGATGATTTCCGGCGACAGCCGCTCGAGATAGCGTATCACCACGTCCTGCCATTCGGCAAAGGAATAAACGTGAAAAGGCTGCGCCGCATATTGCCGGGCCAATTCCGTGTGCCGCACGACATGAAGATTGTGAATCTTCAGCACGTCGGGTTTGAGCGCATTGATCACTTCGGCGGAGGCCAGGATCTGCGCTTCGGTCTCGTTGGGAAAGCCGAGAATGGTGTGGCCGGTGATCTGAAGGCCAAACGCTTGCGTGCGGCGAATCGCCTGAACCGTGCACGCGAAATCGTGGCCGCGATTGATCAGCCGCAGCGTGTCGTCGTAAACCGACTCGATGCCGTATTCGAGGCCGACAAAGGTTTCTCGCGACAAATTCGCCAGCATGTGCAGCTTCTCATCATCGATGCAATCCGGGCGCGTGCCGATGGAAAGCCCGACGACTTCCGGATGCGCCAGGGCGTCGCGGTACAGCGCTTCGAGATGATCGGCTGGCGCGTAGGTGTTGCTGTACGGCTGAAAATAAACGATGAATTTTTTCGCGTCGAACCGCTTTTTGAGAAACGCGATGCCGTTGTCGATTTGATCGCGCACCGAGTATTTCGGGCGCGCATTTTCCGGCGTGAAGCTGACGATGTTGCAATAGGTGCAGCCGCCGCGCGCCACCGTGCCGTCGCGATTCGGGCAGGTAAAACCGGCGTGCACGCTCACCTTGTGAACGCGCGCCCCGAATTTCTCCTGCAAAAATTTGCCGTAGGCGTTGTACAAAAATTTTGATTTCATAAAATTTAAAACGTAATTCGTAAAACGTAAGTCGTAAAACGTAATTCGTAAAGCGTAAGCGAAAATTACGTTTTTTTACGCATTACGTTTTACGTCTTACTTTTAACAGCTTTCGCCAATTCATCCGCATAAAGCGAAATGGCATTCGGGCCTTCGCCGGTAATGATATTGCCGTCGCGCTCGACCTTGCGGCCGGTATATTTGGCGCCGGCGTTGCTCAATTTTTCGAAAATGGAATTATGGCCCGTTACGTTTTTGCCCGGCAAAATGCCGGCAACCGCAAGAGCCACGGGCGCGCGGTCATTCGCCGCGATGAGCTTGCCGGATTTGGCATAGGCGCGAATAATCTCGTGCGCTTTGTAATCGTGCCAGTATTGGCTCGAGCCGTGGCCGCCGATAAACACCACCCCGGCGTAATCATCCGGATTGACCTCGTCGATGAGCACCTCCGGATCAACGGTCGTGCCTTTGTAACCGAGCGCGCCCTGACGCACCGTCGAGGCCGTGACCACTTTGACGCCGCTTTTCTCCAACGCCTGGCGCGCCGCCGTGTACTCTTCTTCGCGAAAACCATCCACCGGAATCACCATCAAAACCGCTCTGCCGTCGTCGGCCATGTTCTTCCTCCTCTGTTGTTGCCGAAACTTTCTGATGACCTTTTTGTCGGAAAATTGTTTAATGAAAAGAACTGCATAAAAATTAGCATTTCGCGGAGAGAAAAGCAAGAGGATTGTTGGCGGGTGAGTAAAGATCAAATTTCAGAAGCGCCAAATCACTTAACATTTTCTTAACAGGGCTTTAATTTTGTCTTAATATCAATTTAATATTCTCTTAACACCACTTTTCTCAAAAAACAACGCTATAACGGCATCCGGCAGGCAGGCAAAAAATTTCCAGTTCTCCTCTTGTGCTTGGGGCGGAAATTTATTATCTTGTTGTCCGAATAAAACGCAGGAATTTTAAAGTAGCGAGATTTGGCTATGGCCTCATATTTGGAAGAGAGTCTCCAGCGCGGCATCGAGCTGATTCGCAACAAAGTCATCGAGATGGGCAACCTGGCAGAGCGCGCGCTGCAAGGCAGCCTGCAGGCGCTGGTTGAAAGAAAACGCCAAGTGGCTTATTCCGTCATTTTGCGCGATCAGTATATCGACGAGCTGGAAAAAGAGCTGGACCGGCTTTGTCTGGAATTTTTGCTGCGCCAGCAGCCGGTCGGCGCGCATCTGCGTTTCGTGTATGCCGCCATCAAAATCAACAATGAGCTGGAGCGCATCGGCGATTATGCGGAGAGCATCGCGCGTCACTTCCTCCGTATCAATGCCCTGGAGCCGCAGCCCTCTTACGACAAGTTTGTCGAGATTGCCAACATGGCGATTCCGATGTTGCGCAATGCGATTCAGGCCTTCGTCGGTCAAAACGTCGAGCTGGCGCGCGCGACGATGGAACTGGAAGACAAGGTTGACCATGTCCGCAACAGCATTCATGCCGATTTGATGCACCTGCGCGAGGAAGGCAAGCTGCCATTGGAGGCGCTGGCGCCGCTGCTGATCATCGCCAGCCGGTTCGAGCGCGTCGCCGATCAATCCTGCAACATCTGCGAAGAAGTGCTGTTCATGTGCTCGGGCGAATATATCAAACACAAAGGCGGCGAAGTTTTTCGCGTGCTGTTTGTGGACGATGGCAACTCCTGCACGAGCCAGATGGCTGAGGGCATCGCCAATGCGCTCAACCAACCCAAGTTCGTGTTCAGCAGCGCCGGAATTTCGCCGCGCTCGATCGATGCGCGCGCCGTGCGTTTTATGATGGACAAAGACATCAACCTCTCGCGCCAAACTTCCAAATATCTCAACCAGATTCCGAATCTCGATCATTATCAGGTTATCGTCGCGCTCAGCAAAGAGGCGGAAGTCGCTTTTCCGCCAGCGCCGACGAAGACGGTGAGCATCGAGTGGGAAGTGGATGACCCTTCAAGGCTGGAAGGTTCGTTGGATCAGGTTCGCGCCGCTTATGAAAAAACCTTTCACTATTTGGATACGCACATCCGCGATCTGGTGGAAGCGATCCTTGGCAATCATTCGGGTTAAGCAAAAACTTTTTAACCTTTTATCCCGAGAGGAGCAGTGAAATGCAAAAAAGCAAATTGTCCCGAACTTTTATTTTGTGTCTGTTCGCCGTGGTTGTGATGCTGGCGCAAACCGGCTGCGGCAGAAAAAGTGATGCGACCGCCGAGCGAACGTCGATTCAGAATCAAGGCTCGGACACGATGGTGAATCTCGCACAGGCGTGGGCCGAAGCGTATGCCGAAGTTGATCCCGCCATTTCAGTTGAAGTTTCCGGCGGCGGCTCGGGCACCGGCATTGCCGCGCTGATCAACGGCACGGTGGACATCGCCAACAGCAGCCGCAAAATCGAGCCGGAAGAATTGGAAAAAGCCAAGCAAAATACCGGCAAAGAGCCGATTGAATATTTGGTCGGCTATGACGCTTTGGCGGTCTACGTCCACAAAGACAATCCGATCAACGAGATCACCCTCGAGCAGCTTGCGGAAATCTTTGGCGAAGGCGGCAAGCTCGAGAAATGGTCACAGTTGGGTGCCAAGAATTCAGCGTGTGCCAACGACGAAGTCATTCGCGTCAGCCGGCAATCCAACTCCGGCACGTATCATTATTTTCGCGAAGCGATCCTGGGCAAAAATCGCGATTTCAAGCTCGGCTCGCGCGATATGAACGGCTCAAAAGACGTGGTTGAGCTGGTGAGCCAAACGCCTTGTGCGCTTGGCTACAGCGGTTTGGGTTATCACACGCCGGAAGTTAAAATGCTGCTCGTGGCGAAAAAGGCCGGCGATCCGACTTATGCGCCATCCATTGAAACGACGCTTAATAACACCTATCCGATTGCCCGTCCTTTGTTTGTCTACTCATTAGGCACGCCGAACGAGCACACGAAAAAATATCTCGACTGGATTCATTCCGTGCCGGGACAGGTCATCGTCAAAGAATCCGGCTATGTGCCTCTGCCCGAATTTGCCGACGCCGTCGGTGCAACTCCCGCAAAGGAATAACGATCCATGAAAAACCGGCGCCGTCTGGAAACGCTTGCTGAGCCCATTATTGAAAGAGTGATTTGGTTCTGTGGCATCAGCGCCATTTTGTTTGTGATTGGAATTTTCGTGTTTGTTTTTTGGCAAGCCATCATTTCCCAGCAAGGGTTTTCTTTTAGCGAAGCGGCAGATTTTCTGTTTAATCGCGTCAAAATTTTTGATTCGCTGGCGAGTCCGGAGTGGTATCCGAGCTCGGTCAGCAACAAGCGCTACGGTGTTCTGGCGCTGCTGGCCGGAACCGCCAGCGTGACTGTGCTGGCGATGCTCATCGCGGTGCCTTTTGGTTTGGGCGCCGCGATTTTCATCTCGGAATTCTGCAGTACGCGCGTTAAAGAAACCTTCAAAATCATTATCGAACTGCTCGCCGCCATACCTTCCGTGGTGTGGGGGTTCATCGGTTTGACGGTCATGAATCCCCTGATCATTTCATTTTTCAATGCGCCCATCGGCCTCACCATTTTGAATGGCGGCCTCATTCTCGCGCTGATGAGCGTTCCCATTATTGTTTCTATTGGCGAAGATTCGCTCAAAGCCGTTCCGGATCACTATCGCGAGGCGGCCCTCGCGCTGGGCGCCACCCGCTGGCAGACGATTTACCGCGTGCTGTTGCCGGCGGCCAAGAATGGCTTGTTAGCGGCGGTGTTGCTTGGCGTCGGTCGCGGTGTCGGCGAGACCATTGCCGTGCTGATGGCCACCGGCCATGCCGTAAAAATTCCCACCAGCTTGCTCGATTCAGTCAGAACGTTGACGGCAACGATTGCCGCCGAGCTTGGCGAAGCGCCCGTGCATTCGGATCATTATCGGGTCTTATTCCTCATCGGCATTTTGCTGTTTACCATTACCTTTGCCATAAATCTAACCGCCGATCTAATTATAAAAGGCATTCGCAGAAAGTGAATCCGGACATGTTTACTGAGACCGCGCTCGTCCGCAAAAAAAAACGCACCGAGGCTGTCGCCAGAACGATCTTCTTTTTCATGGCGCTGTTGATGATCTTGCCGTTATTTTTGATCATTGGTTATATTTTTTACAAAGCCTTCCCCGCGCTCTCAGTAGATTTTTTGTTGACCAATCCGAAAAATGGCATGCGCGCCGGCGGCATCTGGGCGCCGCTGTTGGGGACGTTTTATTTGGTCATCATCTCGCTGTTGATCTCCGCGCCGATTGGCGTGCTCGCCGCCGTCTATCTTAACGAGTATGCGCGCGAGAATTGGTTCACCCGCATCATCAATCTCGCGGTGGTCAATCTCGCCGGCGTTCCCAGCATCGTGCATGCGCTATTCGGATTGGGCGCTTTCGTGTTGTTCGCCGGCATCGGCAAATCCATTCTCGCCGCTTCGCTGACGCTGGCCATTATGACCTTGCCGGTGATTATTGCCAGCACCAAAGAATCGCTCTCTTCCGTGCCGATGGCGTTCCGCGAGGCGTGCTGGAATGTCGGCGCCACGCGCTGGCAAACCATTCGTCATATCGTTTTGCCCAATTCAATCAGCGGCATTTTGACCGGCGTCATTTTACAAGTTTCACGCACCGCGGGAGAAACCGCGCCGATCATGTTTACCGGCGCCGTATTTTTCAAAGCCATCGCGGAAGGCAATATTTTTGCCTATAACCTTTTCGATCAATCGATGGCGTTGTCCATGCACCTGTTCATCATCTCGACGCAAGTGCCGGGCGTTCCCGAGGCCACGCTCTACGGCACCGCCGTCGTTCTCCTCGGCACCGTGTTGCTGGTTAACGTGCTGTCGATTACTTTGCGCGTTTATTTGCGCTCGCGGAAAAAGTGGTAGACTAATCAGTTACCAGTGATCAGTGACCAGTGATCAGTGGTCACTGATTACTGATTACTGGTCACTTGACTTTCGCCGCTTTTCAGGTTAATTTGGAGCATGACCACAGGCCGAAAAAAAGTTTCTTCTTTAGCGCCACGTGAATTCAACATCACCGGCAGCATCATTCCGGAAGAGCATTACTATGTCGACCTGAAACTGGCTTTAAAAGCGCTGATGGCGCTCGTCGAAAAAAAGAAATATTTCGTCATCAACCGGCCACGGCAGTTCGGCAAAACCACGACGCTGAATTTTC
>Ga0247727_10005915_pt1 | contig 24359 bp, 26 predicted proteins | sample WisWelCaveWW1625_FD_202498 | JGI IMG/M metagenome (GOLD analysis project Ga0247727, IMG submission 202498) | Biofilm microbial communities from Wishing Well Cave, Virginia, United States - WW16-25 | ecosystem: Environmental > Aquatic > Deep subsurface > Groundwater > Cave microbial mat | place... | reverse complement strand
CAGAACGGATCTTAAATGAAATTAAAAAGTATAAAAAAAATAAGACAGTCAGGGCGGTCGTCATACGCATCAATAGCCCGGGTGGTGCAGTTGCGCCATCCCAAGAGATCTATGCGTCTTTAAAAGCATTAAAAACTGAAAATAAGAAGATTATTGCATCAATGAGTACCGTCGCGGCATCCGGTGGATACTATATTGCCTGCGCCGCTGATACCATTGTTGCGGTACCCGGAACCATCACGGGGAGCATCGGGGTGATCGTTGAACTTCCTTATACTGAAGAACTCTTTAAGAAAATCGGGTTAAAATGGCAAGTGATCAAGAGTGGCGAGTTCAAGGATCTGGGTTCTCCGCATCGCTTGTTAAACCCCGTAGAAAAAAAACTGTTGCAGGGAGTCATTGATGATACTTACCAGCAGTTTGTTGAGGCTGTGGCAGAATCTCGTAAAATGTCCCAAGCCAGGGTTCGGCAGTTCGCAGATGGACGGATCTTCACAGGACGGCAGGCGAGGGCCTTGGGGTTTGTTGATACATTGGGTACATTCGAGGATGCTATTCAAATTGCTTCCAAAGCAGTTGGTATTGAACAGGATCCGGTCATCTTAGAAGAAAAAAAACGATTGAACTGGAAGGATTTGATTCTAGGATCACTGAAAATTCTGTCCATGACTTTACGGCCTGAGGAGAATTTAAAGATCCTATATCAATTCAAAATGTAACTTTCCCTGCTCGGGGGATATTGAAAGGAGGCAAAGAATGTCGAGTGTAAGAAAGAGAAAAAAAAGCAAGATGAACAAACATAAACGTAAGAAACGTTTAAGAAAAAATAGACATAAAAAGAAACTCAGGTAATCTTAAAGCCCCGAAGAGACTCTGACACTTCGGGGCTCTTTTTTTTGGGCAGAAATGTAAAATATGAGGCTCTAATCTTATTGCATTTTCTTCCGATATAAAAATAGAAGAAAATTCTTTATTATTAAAATGTTATATCCATGTTTGGTTTAAGATTTACTTTAATTTTCCTTTTTCTGTGTGGCTCGATCTTAGCAGAAATCAGTATCGGTCCAGGTGTTAATGGGGGGCTGGTTTCATCTTTCTTGAGTTATGGCAGTCAGATCGAATTCCGTTTTTCTAATAACGTAGGGATAAAGCCGGGGGTTATGATTAATCAATTTGACTTTGCCAACGAATCCACCCCGGATACGGCATTTCCGATTGAAATAAGGCTGGTTATGCTGGACTTGGTATTCAAGAGTAGTCCTAAGAAACCATTTACTTTTTATTTCGGTCTGGGAGGAAATTACAGCTATCCTTGGCGATCAAAAATTTATCGGCCATTCTATGGAGGACAAATCTATTTTGGATTCGAGTTCAATAAATGGAGAAATAGTATTTTTGTTGAAACCGGTTCGAGCTGGCTGTCCTTGGTGAATCGAAAAAAAGATCAGCTCTTTCCGATTAATGGAGTCATTGGGGTATTTCTTAATTTAGGATACCGATTCAGGCTTTTAAAGATAAAATAGTTGTGCGCTGATCCTCCCTGCTTTCTGTTTCCGCTATTTTTTTTCAACCATTCACCGAATGATGTAAACTTCTTCACCTTGGCCTATTCATATCTATGTGATCATTTCACTTTGGAAAATATTTCCTCAAGGGTTTTTTTTTCCTATTTGATTTTACTTTTTCCATATTTAAGAATATCATAACTCATTGATTAAAAATAAGATAATGGATTATTTGTTTTCGGTATAATAATTGCTTTAAGTTTAACATGAATTTTATAAACCTTAAAAATGGAGACCCTATGATCCGATACACAACAATCGGTATTGCAGTTGCTCTTTTTCTCTTTAATCACTGTCAATATTATAAGGGGAACTCTCAATTCAATAACGATTCAGTGTTGCGTACTACTGAAAACAAAGATTGCTCAAGTCAAGAGGATAGCGACCTGCAGAAGGCCAAACGTTTCTCTGATTTAAAAATTATGAATGAAGGTCAATCTCTACCCTTCCCTCAATATTTTTTTACCCGTGCCGAGGATACAGTACGACTGATTGATTTATGGAACCATCGCGGTAATCGAATTATTAAATCAAAGGAAGATTGGATGACAATCAGCGGTCAAATTTTAGATTCTGGTACAGGAGAGGTCCTTGATTTTTTCCAATCCTCATTCCGGGTCGGAGAAGCAAATTTAAGATTGTTCATGAAAAATGTCGAGAAAAGTTTAGAGCAGGTTGGCTTTCCTCTCTTTGTATATTTCGACCTGTTTGAATCAAAAATTTTCTTTAAAAATATAGCTGTTGATGGCCGGATGATCGGTTCCCTCGCTTTCTATATTGGAGGAAGGCCTGTAGATGGTTTTAAGTTGTCCGATCAACTGAGATCGAGAGAAGAGACCGCTTCTCCAGTTCTGTTTGTTTTGGCTGATAAAGAGACGCCTTTGGATGACTTATTTGATCAGAATGGCAATCCATTCAATTTTCATAGGTCCCGTTTAATTGAGCTTTCTGGGCAAATTAAGGGAAAAAAAATGTTGAGCCACTTATTAGACAAGAAGATCCGTTCCGGAACAAATGGTGAATTAAGAGCCGGGTTAAAAGTTTTTTCAGACTATTCTAAAGATTTTTGTGCGTTTCAAATTCAAAGGGGCGATAAGTTAACCATTCATGGCTGCGTTCCAGATCATGGTACGTATACTGTTCAGAAAGTTATTTCTGCGCATATTCTAATATTAAACAATTGCTTTTCGGAAGATCTGAGATCCCTTGAATATTCAATTGCAAAAGATTTTACTTTTCAAGATTTTGTAACGGATATCAATCAAAAAATGCTAATGGTTTCTTTATAGATTATCCCCGCGCATTCTAATCTCTTCCTTATCTCAGGTTAATCTACGGGATATTTTTTTGTTACCGGATTAATTTATTCCCTACGCAAGATGCCTCGATATCGTCCCATATAATTGCTTAGTCACTAAGTGCTGTGGTTCGTAAATACGCTGACTTTTGTTTTAAACTCAAACCACCGCACTTTCCCGCCTGCCGAATAGAGAACGGCGCCGGCGTGCCGCGGGGGGGAGCAGGCTCTGGCGCTCCAAAATGCTCCTGTCTGTCGCATTTTTTCACTGTCATCCCCTGGGAGAACGGCTGCGTTCCCCCAGCCCCCGCAGTGAGGTCGCGATTGGAAATAAAAATATGTCATCATATTTATGAACGCGACCACTAAGTTAACTTCTATGGCTGCCAGACGGGTGTATTCCGTTTCTACTGGTTATTTAAAAATTTTACAAGTCATTTTGGTGAACCCAAGGAAACCGGTATAACACTTTATTTTTCAATTAATTATAAAGTGAAAAAACTTTATTTGACTCCCTCATGGTTTTTAAGTATTTTAATAATTTTCTTATGATAGAAGAAAAGAATTTTATGATTTTGGCTTTAAAACTAGCTAGACGGGCGAAGGGACTATCTCATCCTAATCCCGCGGTGGGTGCGGTTCTAGTCAAGAATGGCAGAATCGTAGGCCAAGGATCAACACAACCGGCCGGATCAACCCACGCCGAGATTGTAGCGATAAAAAAGGCAGGTTCAGAGGCCCGCGGTGCGACTCTTTTTGTAACGTTAGAGCCCTGCTGTATTTGGGGTAAGAATCCACCTTGTAGCGACGCGATTATCCGGGCAGGAATTAAGAAAGTCGTGCTTGCAATAAAAGATCCTAATCCCCGTATCAATGGTCGAGGAGTTAGTCAACTACAGAGTGCGGGAATAAAAATAGAATATGGTTTGGGTGAATCAGAGGCGCGTTTTGTGAATGAAGATTTTTTTAAATTTATTAAGTCAGGACTACCTTTCGTTACCCTTAAGGCAGCTCAGACCTTGGATGGATTTATTGCTACAACGACCGGGCACTCAAAATGGATCAGTGATGAAGGTGCTCGTCGATTTGTTCACCAGTTGCGTGCAGAGAGCGATGCTATTGTGGTTGGCTGGAATACGATACGGCTTGATGACCCCCATCTGACAACTCGTTATGGAAAGGGGAAAAATGCACATGTAATCATTTTAGATCCAAGACTACGTTCTTCTCCCAGGGCTCAAATTTTTAATAAAATTGGAGGGAGAACCGTTTGTCTGGCTGTTGCACGAGGAACGTCTTTACGTAAACAAGCAATTTTCCGTAGGAAAGGAATTGAAATCTTGTCTATACAAACTATGCGAGATGGAATTTTCAATTTGAAAAAAGTTTTGGAATATGCGGTCCAGAGAGAATGGATTCATTTGCTGGTAGAGGGTGGAAGTAGAACTTTTACACATTTTGCGAAGCAGAAAATTGTGGATAAAGTGCATCTATTCATGGCGCACAAAATTATGGGGGCAGGAATTAAGGTTTTCCAAGATCTGGGTATCAGAGCTGTTTATCAAAGTTTGATGCTGAAAGAGATTACTTTGACCCAGTTTAAAAAAACGGTTCTTTTTTCTGGGTACCCCGTCTTTTAGGCCCCTCATCGGGCATTCATCCTGTGTGAGCGTTATGTTCAGTGGAATTGTACAAGAATCAGGATTGGTCCATTCTGTGGAGAGCAATCGAGAGTGTAAAATTTTGACTATCAAGGCGCGAAAAATATTGAAACGATTAAGAGTCGGTGAGAGCGTAGCAGTTAATGGAATTTGTCTGACCGTCGAAAAAGTATTCAGGGACTCTTTTAAAGTTCAAATCGTTCCGGAGACGATCCAAAGAGTAAATCCGGATATGTTTTTACCTGCTACTCAAGTCAATTTAGAGCCAGCCTTACGAATGGGGGAGCCCCTGGGAGGGCATTTTGTTCAGGGTCATGTAGATGGAATCGGTGAAATTCATTTAATTCAAACCCTGGGTGAGAGCAAGAAATTTATGATTAGACTTCCGAATCGACTAAACCGGTATGTTATTGAAAAGGGATCGATCGCATTGGAGGGAGTTAGTCTTACTATTGCAGAGAAAAAAAATGATATGTTTTCGGTAGCGATTATCCCCCATACGTTAGCCATGACCAATTTGGGATTAAAAAAAGTTAGAGATTCCGTGAATATCGAAGTTGATCTCTTGGGAAAATATGTAGGATCTCTTCTTAAATCCAAAACCTTTTTAAAAAGATCTGTGAGATCCCGGAACAGCAGAATATGAACCTAAATTCAATAGAAGAAGCTATTCATGAAATTAAGCTGGGAAGAGTCGTCATTGTGGTTGATGATGAGGAACGGGAAAACGAAGGAGACCTTGTGATGGCGGCAGAGAAGGTCACTCCAGCATCAATTAATTTTATGGCTCAGCACGGACGCGGGTTGATATGCGTTCCTCTAACTGGCGAGCGTTTAAAACAACTTCATCTTCCGCTCATGGTCAATGAAAATACTTCTCCTTTCGAAACAGCTTTTACTGTTTCTGTGGATGCCAGACAAGGGGTTACTACCGGAATTTCTGCCAATGACCGGGCTAAGACAATTCATGCACTCATTGACCCGCAAACTCAGCCTGAAGCCCTCGCGAAACCCGGTCACATTTTTCCTTTGATGGCCAAAGAAGGTGGGGTCTTGGTGCGAGCCGGGCAAACGGAGGCGGCTGTTGATTTGGCAAGACTGGCTGGTCTAAATTCTTCCGGCGTTATTTGTGAAATTATGAATGAAGACGGGTCGATGGCCAGACTCCCGCAACTTCTTAAATTTTCTAAGAATCATCATCTGAAGATCATTTCTATTGCCGATTTAATTCAATTTCGTAGGAAAAAAGAAAAATTGGTTAAACTTGTTGCCTCGCCCCGGTTACCTTCTAAATATGGGCAGTTCCAGTTGTATGCTTATGAAGATATTATCAATGGAAGTATTCATATTGGAATTGTTAAAGGTAAAATCAAAGCGGATCGCCCGGTCCTGGTCCGCGTACATTCAGAATGTTTAACTGGCGATGTTCTCGGGTCAGAACGATGTGATTGTGGCAAGCAGTTAGAGGCCGCAATGAAAATGATTAGCCAAAAGGGAGGCGTTCTTCTCTATCTGAGACAAGAGGGGCGAGGAATTGGTCTGTTGAATAAGATGCGGGCCTATGAATTACAGGAGAAAGGGCTTGATACAGTAGAAGCAAATCAAAAACTAGGCTTTAAACCGGATCAGCGAGATTATGGTATTGGTGCTCAAATCTTGGCTGATCTGGGTATCCGAAAAATGAATTTAATTACCAATAATCCACGTAAGCATTTTGGCTTAAGCGGATATGGTTTACAAATCGTGAAGATTATCCCTTTACGCATTCAGGCCAACAAAAGCAATCGAAATTATTTGGAAACGAAGAAAGAAAAATTGGGTCATTATTTGTAAAAAAACAATGCTAGAAAATTGGAAAGGTAAAATTTTAGAGGGAAGAGCGGAGGGTACCCCTGGAGTTTTTTATATTATCGTAAGCCGCTTCAATGAATTTATCACCAATCGTCTGTTAGAAGGTGCGTTAAATTGTTTGACGGAACATGGGGTTCAGGCTGAACAGATCGTAATCATTCGGGTACCCGGTTCTTTTGAAATTCCTGGCGTTGCCCAGCGTGTCGCTATGCAAATAAAACCTGCTGCGATTATCTGTTTGGGGGCAGTTATTAAAGGTGAAACCCCCCATTTCGATTATGTCGCATGTGAAACTTCCCATGGGATTGCAGAAGTTTCTCGGCTCACAGGAATTCCTACTATTTTTGGGATTTTAACGACCGATAACCTTGAGCAAGCTTTGGCTCGTGTGGAGGGATCCAATAACCGGGGCCGAACCGCCGCTTTGGTGGCACTAGAGATGTCTAATTTAATAAAACATTTTTGAGTTGTTATTTTCTCAGATGGGATTAAGACGGATATCACGAGAAATTGTACTGCAGGCTCTCTACGCGTTAGAATTTTCAGCGGGGATGCCGGAAGATGTTTTGAATTATCTTTATTCGGAAAACAACATTCCTTCAGAAACCAGAATTTTTATTGAAGATTTACTACGACAGGTTATTCAAAATCAGCAGTATCTGGATTCCTTAATTTCAAAAAAAGCGTTAAACTGGAATCTGAAGCGGGTCGCTTTACTTGACAAACTTATTATAAGGATCGCCTTAGCCGAAATTTACTATATGGACAATATTCCCAGTAATGTATCCATCAATGAAGCGATAGAATTAGCCAAAAAATACAGTACCGAACAATCAAGCCGTTTTGTGAACGGGATACTGGATGCCGTTTCCAAAGATGGTGTTCCCGTAAAATAATCAAAAGGACAGACAACCCTATGGTCTTTTTCACAGAAAAAAAAGATTCTGCAGAGAATCAATCTAAAGCAGAAAATGACCTAAGCCATCGTGCCACTAAGAAGAAAATATGGTTTGTACTTAAACTGATCGTTTCGATGGGTTTATTGCTTTATTTAATTACAGGCGTTCAGTTTGCAAGTGTTCTTCTCCAATGGGAGCAGGCCAACATCTATTTTTTATTTTTTGGTGGGATTGTTTATTTAATCTCAATTTTTGTTGTGGCCTTTCGCTGGAAGGTAACTCTGAGCGCAATGGATATTGAAGTTCCATTGCGGAATGTCTTCAGTATTTATTTTATGGGTTTTTTCTTTAATAATTTTTTGCCGAGCAGTGCAGGCGGAGATATTATGCGGATTTACTACATTACCGGGAAAACTCAAAATAAAACGGGTGCGTTTTCATCGGTTTTTGTTGAGCGATTGCTGGGGTTTTTCACGCTGGTTTTTTTTGGACTGCTCAGCCTGTTTTTCTTGAATTTTTTTGAATATCAAAAAATTATTTTAATGCTCATTTCCGGAATCAATTTATTATTTATTCTATTGATCGTTTTTATTTTCTACGAGAATATTCTCGTCCGAATTAAAAGCGGGATAAAGAAAATCGAATATTTTAATATTGGTGAAAAATTTGACCTGTTTCTTCAATCGACAAGGATGTTCGAACATCCTTTGCGATTTTCGATGTATGTTTTTATTCTATCTTTCATTTATCAGTTTCTGATGACCTTATTCTGTTATCTGATCAGCCTTGGTTTAGGTTTAAATATATCCTTTGGGCAGTATTTGGTTTTTGTCCCGGTCATGGCGATTGCTAGTTTAATACCGATTACTATTAATGGATTAGGTGTGCGAGAGGGTGTCTGGATTTTCTTGTTTCATTCCATTTCAAAATCTAAAGAGACCGCCTTATCCTTGTCATTGTTGACTTACTTCATTGGTCTAATGATCAGTTTAATAGGGGGAATCATTTTTATTTTTTATGAACGCGGGAGAAGGGGGGGGAAGGTCCATGGAAGCAAAGCCTTCGCAGAGTAGTGTTGATATCAGTGTTGTGATTCCTCTTTATAACGAAGTGGAAAGTTTGACAGAACTTTATATAAGGACACAGAGGGAAATTACTAAAAAGTTTAAGAGTTATGAAATTGTTTTTGTTGATGATGGAAGCCGAGATGGATCATTTGATGCTCTTCAGAAAATTCAAGCCCAAGATTCCTGTGTCAAAATTATTCAGTTCCAAAAAAATTACGGAAAATCCGCGGCCTTAGCGGTTGGATTTAAGCAGGCTGAAGGAAGAATTATCGTAACAATGGATGCTGATCTACAAGATGACCCCTCCGAAATTCAGAATCTTTACCAGAAACTTCAAGAAGGGTTTGATCTCGTTTCCGGATGGAAAAGAACGCGACGGGATCCCATTAGCAAACGCTGGCCGTCAAAAATATTTAATTTTGTTGTGTCAACCTTGTCCGGATTAAAAATACACGATTTTAATTGCGGGCTAAAAGCATATCGAAAAGAGGTTACTGAAAACATTGAAGTTTACGGCGAGTTGCACCGCTTTTTGCCAGTCATCGCTTATTGGTCCGGATATCGAGTGGGAGAAATTCCTGTACAACATCATCCCCGATTGAGGGGGAAGTCTAAGTACGGAATCAAGCGGTTTATCAGCGGTTTTTTTGATTTGATTACAGTTTTATATTTGGCAAACTTTACCAAAAAGCCTTTGCACTTATTTGGAATCATGGGATTGTTGCTGTTCCTGTTTGGATTTTCCATTAACAGTTATTTTGCGGTCAAATGGATCGTTGAGGGGGAAATGCATGTTCGACCCTTAATCCTAGTCGCTTTTGTGAGCATTATTCTGGGAATCCAATTTATCTCTCTGGGTCTGATAGGAGAAATGATTACACATCTGCATAAAAAAGAGGACTACATTATAAAAAATAAAAAGCATTAGCCTGAAAGACCGGTTGAACTGGTTATGGGTTATATGGATCATGGTGAGTATTAATATTTCAAGAAACTTCGAAAGAATGCCATCAGTTTATATATGAAAATAATTTTGTAGCAGTTGAAAAAATGGATGGCATAGACAATCTTCCGCCCCCCTGCGTACTGTCGCGCGATCTCTAACTCGGTTTTAAAAATTTTATCGAAGTTTTTCCCGCTGGTTGAACTTTCATACCACCGCCAATTGGAAAGGTATTCATTCACAATCAATGGTTGATAGCGTTTCCCGATTCTTAACCAGAAATCATAATCAAAGGCTAAACTTCCATAGCGGGTATCCATCGGGCCGATTTCCTTTACGATGTCATTTTTAAAAAAGACCGCTGGTGTTGATATGTAGTTTTCAGAAAGAAGAGTCGAGTAAGAATAGCGGAGCAACCAGAAGTTTTTATATCCGGTAATCCAGCGACGAATTTCTTTACCTTGGGCATCCACAATCCGACATTTTCCACAGAGCCATTTCTTCTCTGGATTTTTTCTAAATTGCTCGTTAACCATGAAAAATGTTTCCGGATTATAAAAATCATCACAGTTCATCCAACCGATAATTTCTCCCGTAGCGATGAGTAATCCTTTATTCAAAGCGTCGGCCTGTCCGTGATCCTTTTCTGAAATCCAAAGCAGGCCTTTTTCTTTTTTCAAGATATCGATTGTCCCGTCCTGCGAGGCTCCATCTACAATAATAATTTCCAGATTCGGGTAACGTGAATTTCGAATAGACTGAATACAGTTTTGAATATAATGGGCTTGATTATAAGAAGGGATTACAATACTGATGCGTGAATAATTCATGGGGCGCGATGAGGGGATTAAAATATAAAATTGGTTAAGTCAATTGGGATGATGATAGATCACCCGACTGCCGAGGCTTTCAAAATCGAAGTTTACTAGAGTCATCTTTTTTAGGGATCGAATGATCTGTTTATGATAAGACGGTGAAGCGAAAACAAGCAGAAATCCTCCACCACCGGCTCCCAATAGTTTCCCCCCCCAAGCACCACAACGGATGGCTGACTGGTAGGCTTGATCAATTGATGAATTGCTAATTTGTCTGGAAAGGGATTTTTTAAGTTTCCAATTTTGATGTAATAATTTTCCAAATGCTTCAAATTGTCCCTGCAGGAGGAGGTCCTTGGCTGTCTGACAGTATTCTTTCATTTTAAAAAGTTCACTATCTTTTCTTCCTTGGCGGGTATTGCTAATCTGCTCTTTCAAAATTTTATGAGCAACCCTGCGGATGCCTGTATAAAAAAGTAGAATATGACTGCGAAAAGCTTTTAACATATGAGAATTGATTGACAATGGAACCACTTTAAATCCAAGCTTATTAAAATGAATAAAATTAAATCCTCCATAGGCTGAAAGAATTTGGTCCTGACAGCCGACCCGTTCATGGATGACTTTTTGCTCCACGTGGATCGCTTTTTCGGCCAGTATTTTACTTGACCAGCGCCAATCTTTTAAGACAGAAAGTGCCAGAATAAAACCAACTGTAAAGGATGAGGAGCTCCCTAAACCAGTATTGGCCGGCCAATCGCCTATATAATGGATCTCTAATGGGTCATTAATCCCAAAATATTTTAAACAGGCTTTAATACTAGGATGCGAAATTCGGTTTAATTTATCCAATTCTTCAATTTGAGAGTAGGCGATGCGGTAAGTAAATTTTGATAGCCGATGGTATGATTTAAGTGTGATATAAGAATATTTGTCTATGGATGCTCCTAGTACAACCCCGCCATGATCGAGAAAATAATCCGGGTAGTCCGTTCCACCACCAAAAAAACTAATACGGACAGGAGTGCGTGTTATAATCATTTAAAGTTTAATTCGGTTTCGAAATTTTAAGATAGCGGAGTAGGCACTCTTTGCTCGTGGGAAGGCCAAGATAATGAAATATTCTTTTAGAGTTTACTTTAAAGATTAATTTGGTAGAACCCTCCCGGGATATTTTTTTTCCAGCAATCCGGGCAGCCGTTTTTAAATTAATCGGCTGAGATGAGACAAGATTAAATATCTTATTTTTTACGTTGGATAGTTTAATAACGGCTTCTCCAATTTTTTGAGTATCTAGGGATAAAAAGTTGGATTGAGAAGAAACCCACAGCCGTTGCTCGTTTAAGATATCATAAATTGCCCCTTTTTTCATATTTTTTCCGATCATCCCCCCCAAACGAAAGATAAGCCAATTTTTATTATAATGGCGTACGATCTGTTCAGCGATGTATTTGTGGAAGGCATAGTGACCAATTTTATTTAAATCGATTTGAGTGGTTTCATCGGTGGTGCGGAAATTATTTAGACGATGATAGACATCAACGGTGGAAAGATAAATGTATTTTGAGTAATGAAAATCTTGGAAGGTTTGAAGTACACTCTTAACACTTAAATCAAATTCTCTGGAAAAATTATTTTCTGCGAGTCGTTTGCTTGAATTCCCATTGGCATTAACAAAAATGCGACATTTTTTTCCAACAAATTGTCTGTAATTTTTACGTCCGATACCCTGTACTTTGAATTTATGGTTGATAAGATAGTCATAAATCCCTGTTCCGACAAATCCTTGATACCCTAGCAAAAAAATCATAAACGTACTTTGCCTTGACTATAATTTTGAATAAACCACTGAATCGTTCTCTTGAGACCTGTCTCCAACTTGGTCGGACAGGATTTGCCAAGGCTATGCAACTTTTCAGTGGAAAATATTTTCACCATTTGACCATCAGGCTGAGACGCATCCCAACGAATTCTACCCTGGTAGCCAACCAAGTCGGCAATCATTTCCGCTAATTCTTTTATTGTAGTCGATATCCCTGTGGAAATATTGACCGGTGAGGTACCTTGGTATTCCAGGAGGAAGTAAGGGAAGAGCGCTGCCACATCCCCGGCGTAGACAAAGTCACGCTGAGGTTTTCCAGTTCCCCAGAAATTGAGTTCTTCAATAGCTTTTGTTTTAGCTTCGTAAAACTTTCTAATCATGGCCGGGATAACATGCGATTCTTCTAACGAAAAATTATCATACTCACCGTAAAGATTACCCGGAACGATGACTGAACTATTAAATTGATACTGGTCGGCGTAAGTCTGAGACAGTACCAGTGCCATTTTTTTAGCCATGGAGTAGCCTGCACTTTCTTTTTGAGGATAGCCCTCCCACATCCCATCTTCTTTGATGGGCGAGCGAGCCTGGGCTGGGTAGCTACATCCTCCCATGGGAACGAGAATTTTTTTGACGTTATATTTGTACGCAAAGTGAAACGTTAGGGTAATGAGCAGATTGTTCTCATAATAATATTCTGCGGATTTCAAGCGGTTCGATTTAATTCCGCCTGATTTTGCGGCAAGATGGACTACATATTGAGGTCGGATTTCTTCAAACATTTTGATCACTTCGTTCTCAGAGAGAAGGTTGTAATTTTTACTTGCGATAGAAATAATCTGATATCCTCTTAATTTTTCGAATTGGCTAAGAATATGTCTTCCGAGAAATCCGGAAGATCCGGTAATAAGGATTTTTTCCAAAGTCTGTCTCAAAAGGCTAAAGATTATTGAAAAAATTATTGCTCATTAGTGAATATCCCTTGATTAATTCCTGAATTCCACCCTCTAGGGTATATTGTGGACGCCAACCCGACTTTTCTAATTTTTCATTACTGACAATATAGTCTCTCTTATCTGGATCCTGGCCGATTTGAGATGAGATAATCACTGTGTCCGGAATCTGAATTTTTATTCTTTCGGCCAGTTCCCGTTTAGTTAAATTTGCCGAACTTAAACCTACATTGTAGGGTTCATTTTTTAAGCGATCAAAGTTATGAATTCCATGGAGGAAGGTGAGGGCAACATCACGGATATGGATGTAGTTACGTCTGAAATTTTCTTCAAATAACACTAAAACTCTATCCGTTATGGCCCGGTAAACAAAATCATTAACTAATAAATCCATTCTCATACGCGGACTCATTCCAAAAACTGTGGCTAAGCGGAAGGTTAATGAGTTTCCCGCTTCTAAGATTACTTTTTCAGCTTCACACTTTGTTCGGCCATACAGAGAGATGGGTTTTAAGGGCGTCGATTCAGTACAGAATTTATCTTTTTGACCAATTCCGTAACCACTATTTGTCGTCGGATAAATGATTTTTTGAGAAGGTGAACGGTATTTAAGCAGGGATTGAATGGCTCCCAAGTTAAGAGTTTCCGCTAATAGTGGATTGCGCTGGCAGGCTGGCGCACCTACGAGGCAGGCAAGTGGGATGATTATATCATAATCTTTTATGACAGATTTTAATAGAGTTTCATTGCGGGCATCCCCACGAATAAATGAAAAATTCGGGTTGTGACAGAGATGAAACAAAGAATTCTGTCGATAGTAGAGGTTGTCTAGGACCGAGACTAAAAATTTATTATCTAGTAAGATTTGAGTTAGGATTGAGCCAATGTAACCAGCGCCACCCGTAATTAAGATTTTGATGGGGTTCTCCTTTTTTTAATAACGTCTTTATTATCTTAAATTCCAATGAAGCGATAATTTTTTGAACAATCTGTAACTCTCAGGAGTCCCGATGTCGATAAAGGGTTTTGGCCCAAGACGGAATCCGAATATTCTTAAATTTTGTCTGATCAGTTGGGGAAATACTTCATGTTCCAATGATAGGGGCATCTTTCTGAAAGCTTGAAAATATTCAAAGATTTTATAACTAAAACAATAAACACCACAATTGATGTGTTGATTTTTTTTACCCGTTTTTTCTGAAAAGTTTAAAATTCGTCCTTCTGAATTTATTTTGATTGACCCATAACGGGATGTATCCTGCGATTTTCTGATGACGATTGATGCCAGTGCTCTACGGTTACGGTGGAAACCAACGAAAGCATCAAAATTGACCTTACAAAAGGTATCTCCATTGAGGACAAGAAAATGGCTTTTATCTTTTAAAAAACGGCGGGCATTTTTTATTGCGCCAGCTGTTCCAAGGAGAGACTTTTCTTTTGAAACGTCATATTTTATACGTGAAATGTCGTTTTTAAGAAAACGGATTATCTGTGCGGCTTTATAGCCTATACAAAACAAGAAATTTGTAATTTTCTGGCTGATTAAGTAATTAATTTGGTAATGTAAAAAAGGTTCTTTCCCAATTTTCACCAACGCTTTCGCTCTTCCTTTAGAAATTGGACGCAACCTTTTTCCAAGTCCACCTGCCAATATTATTACTCTATTACGAAGTCCCACTTTCTTAAAAATTAAAGTTTTGTCTTCACTGTTTCTTTAGAGATTCTCTTTCTAATTTTTCGAGTTTGTAATTAAGAATACTGATCTGTTGACTTAATTTAATTATCTTTTCAGAAAAACTAGAAATGACGACTGAATAGTGAAGCACAATCGTTAATAGAAAGATAAAAGATACAACAATTATAATTGATAGATAATACATTCCTGTTAAATAAGAAAGCCAGCTCAGCAATTGCGGCCAGACGCTAATTGCAACAATGGTTATGCCAGTTAATATCCATAAGAGGGCATACTGCTCTCTGAGTCGGTTACGGCGGATTAATTCGATAACGAAGAAGAGGAAGCTTAAGCTAATGACGGTAATGATGATTTGAATTTTAAACATGTTCTTTATACCACTTGGAATTTTTAAGAGAGTCTACGATTAGAGCAATCAATACTTTCGCCATATAATAAAAGGTGTGAATAGGTTTGATGGAGGATTGTCCACCCTGCCTTTCTTTCATTACCACACTCTCCTCCGCAATAACGAAATGGGCCTGATGAGCCCATAATAAAGATTGGGGTTCCGGGTAATCCGTTGGGTATATTTTAGAAAATAATTTAATCACCCGTTTATTCGCCGCTCGAAATCCTGAGGTTGGGTCATGTATTTTTTTCCGGATCAGAATAGATAACACCGTGCTTAATATTTTTATTCCGAAGCGTCGGGGGAAGGAAGACTGAAAACCGCTATTTCGGATATATCTCGATCCAATCACCAAATCAATGGATTGGTTTTGAATCCGGTCTAATAAAATTTTGATATCGGAGGGGTTATGTTGGCCATCGGCATCAATTCTAACGACATAGTCGTAATTCTGTAAGTATGCAAATAGATAGCCAGCCTGTTCTGCACCTCCAATGCCGAGATTAAATGGCAAATCTAATACTTTTGCTTTTGTAATTGTTCTGACGATTTTTGAGGTATTATCCCATGAACCATCATTAACGACAAGAATATCACAGTGGGGGCTTGAGGCCAAGGTCTGCTCAATAGTTTTTTGAATTGTTGCCTCTTCATTGTAGGCTGGAATAATAATTAATATTTTTTTCAAAGATAATAATTAATTTGAATACGGTTTTATTTTTTGTTTTTTTATCTTTATATCTTATTTAATATTAAGAGGTTAAGATAATTTATTTTGTTCGAATAAGTCAACTAAAAAATAGTGTTGGAAAAAAAATTGTGTCTATGTCCTCTCTGTTCATTATGAGTGATTGTAGCCTTTAAAGAGTGAATATGAAAATCTGCTGTATTACCTCAGTTTTTCCTCGATTCCCAGGAGATACAGAGGTTCCCTGGTTAAAAGAAACAGTCAAGCGATGTATCGAAGAAGGATTAGATATTACGGTTTTTGCTCCTTCCTTTCGGGGACTTAAATCTCATCAGATCGGAAACATTCCGGTTTATCGGTTTCGATATTTTTTCAGGCATTGGGAAACACTAACACACGAAGAGGGTGCTCCGAATAAAATACATAAGTTACATTATAAGATTATCACCTTATTTTACATAGTGTCCGGAACGCTGCATTTGTTTTTTCTCCAACGCCGATGCCATTTTGATATTTTACATATCCATTGGCCGTTTCCTCACGGGATTCTTGGTTTTTTTATTAATTTCTGGCTAAGAAACACTAAAATTATATTAAATTTTCATGGAGCAGAATTACTCTTGACAAACAAGTATAAATTTGTAAAAAGATTTTTAAAGTACTTTATCAAAAAAGCGGATGGGGTCATTGTCAATTCAAATTTTACAGCCCAGAAGGTGAGAAGTCTGTTTTATAGAGACTCTATTCAAATCATTCCCTATGGAACGACCGTACAACCGTCAGTTAAATTAACCGTTCAGTCTGAGCATTCCAACATTATCCTAACGGTGGGACGTTTAATCGAGAGGAAAGGACATCCCTATTTAATTCAGGCACTGCCTGAAATCCTTAAAAAATTTCCCGACGCTTTATTAACTATTGTAGGAGGCGGCCCTGAGGAGCAAACACTCATGGATTTAATCACTAAATTAAATTTGAAGAAGCATGTCCATTTATATGGAAAAATAGAAAACTCGAGATTACAGGAACTTTATGAGCGGGCGAATGTTTTTGTTTTACCTGCGATTGTTGATCATAAAGGGGATACAGAAGGATTGGGAGTTGTTTTGATTGAAGCTTTGAACTACAAAAAGGCGGTGGTCGCATCCGATGTCGGTGGGATTCCGGATATAATCAAACATCTTGAAACGGGAATCATTGTTTCGGAGAAGAATTCAAGAGTTATTGCAGAGGCTGTGTGTCAATTACTTCAAGATAAGCGGCTTGCAGTCAATCTAGGTGAAAGAGGATATCAATTTGTGAAGAATTATTATGATTGGTCAGTAATCATTCCCAAAATGATTCGATTCTACAAACAGATCGCTATATAGAGCAATGAGTTATGAATGAATGGAAAGGTGTTATTTTTTCTGTAAAATATTAAACCTACCCGGCCGTTTTGCCGATATATTGAATAAGAAATAGTATAATTAAAGGCTACTCAGGCAAGAGGAAGTAAATGCTGATTCAAAATATTATTAGGCCCCTTCAAGAGGTTGTTGTCAAAAAGGAGATCCAGCTTAAACGAAAAGAAAATACAACCCCTGCAAATTCTTCCATAAGAAGCCAGCCACAAGATCGAGTAGATCTATCACATGAGGTTAAATCGTTATCGATTGAACGGGCTCAGCATGAGCAAGTTAGAGTGCAGGCGAATTCAACGGCTGAAATCAGAATAGATAAGGTTGAGGAAGTTAAGAAAAAAATTGAAAGCGGTTATTATAATTTACCTGAATTTAATGACGTTTTGGCAGAAAAATTGATGAAGATCATTTAAAAGTTAAATTGGATTCTTAGTATTTTTATAGAAAAAGCAGAATGAAGCGTTCTGCTTTTTTCTTTCTAAAGGAGTTCAAACTTAGAACCGATAGATGCTATGATTCAATTATGCCAATGATTAAATTTTTAGAGTTAGGATGTCCGCATTGCAATAATCATATAGAGATTATCGTTGGTCCCGTACAGAGCCTGATGGTACTGGGATGTCCTTTTTGTCATGCCTATCTCTTGTACTATCTCGGGAAAGTGTATCGATTAGATGAAAAAATTATGAAGAAAATATTGCGGCAAAAGAGCCATTTTTTAATGGATGTGTATTTGAAATCAATCATCCGGGATGGGATTGCTGGGAATCAACAGGAGTATTTTCAAAAAAAGGAAACATTCTTTAGAAAATACCGTATCGTTCGGAAAGATGCTCTGCCGGTTTATTCAGTACGATCTCCGAAAAAGGTTCAGCCCAGTGGCGGGAAAAAAAATAAAGCGGTTGATGCAACCGATATCTGTGATCTCAAAATTTTACTGGAAACGACAAATTCAGTGGATGATTTTCTGAAGAAGATTAACGAAGGGGAAGGCTGATTTAAAAAAGAAAAATCAGGCCAACGCGCGGATTAGAAGATTAGTCTGCATCTAGGGGATTCTGTTCTTCGGATTGAATTAAGGTATCGAGGTTCATTCCAACCGGTCCCGCTGCCTCGGGTTTTGGTTCTTCTTTGAGATCCTCAATTTTTTTCATAATATTGTCTCCCTGATATTTCCAGATGGAATAAATATAATCCCGATCTCCGCGTAACGCATATAGAAAATTGTCCTTTTCTACAAGTTTTCCTATGGAAATGAAACGCTGCGTGGTGTCTTTAAAGCGGACTGTGATTGTACAAGTTGGTTTATCCAGTCCATATTCCTTCAGAGCCTTTTTATCTTTCTCGACTTCTTTATAATTTAAGCTGCTTAACGTGTTCAGCATTGTATTTATAACATCCTGTTTCACACCGTAATTTTGCAGACTTAGAATTTTCCATTTTTCATCCGATTGCTTTTCTAACTCCACAGTAGAATTGTCAGCATAGCTGAGCTTGATATTCGTCAGATTTTCTTTGTTGAAATAGAGGAGTGTCGGATCCCGCCAACGCGTGCTTTCTTTTTCGAAATTCCAACGAATGTTCTCTTCAAATAGATAGACCTGGTCTGAATAGGCAGTTCTAAAGTAGACGCTGTTATAATCCGCAGCATTTTTACCAATAAAAACATTGACGATTGTGTCTCTGTCTGCGACCTTTACATTTATTCCCGCACTGTCATCCACCTGAAAAATATTTCGTTTGGCAGGATTGGATGAAATTAAGGTTTTCGTGTTCATTGCGTTTAAATTTCCAATAATTTTGTTAATTTCATTCGTGTCGGCCGGAAATGAATCTGATGTGATGACCACCCAACTGTCTGCAATTTTTTCCATCACGACATGATTCGAAGAGGAGTGGATCACAATCGAGGATATTCGTTCAGTTTTAATTTTAGGGAAGATTGATTTTTTTGTTTTATCCGATTTGGTTTTTTGACTGATCCATTTTATGGAAAGGATGATTCCGATCAATAGTATCAATACTCCCAATAGGACAAATGTTTTTTTAGATTGATTCATAAGTTAGGATAAACTGGCTTCAAATATTTTCTTGTCGCGGTGGCGGATATAGAAGCGGACCAAGCCAAAGCCAACGATTAAAATACAAACCCCAAACATGTTTATGAATTTAATAAAATTCTTCGTACCTTCAGAAACCTGCTTGAGAGGGCGATCCGTTTTACCACGTGAACGGATGGAAATTAAGGATTCATCCAAGGTTAAATAATCTGCAGCATTTAAGAAGAGGAGAAGATTTTCTCCAAAACGGGAAAGATTTTGATCTGTGAGGAAATCGGAATCTCCAATTATGATTAAGGACGTCCGCGGGCTTTTTTCTTTAGTCGCGTTATTTACAGCCGCTTTTTTGAGTGTATCTTTAGAGACGGCCTGCGGGATAGGTTTCCCTAGAAAGTAGCTGGAAAACGCGCCTTCCAAAAGAACCGCCACCGGCCAAGACTGCTGACCCGTGGGGCGGAACTGTTGCTGGGGATTTAAATTATAGGGTTCCGACATTGTCCAGGATTGTTCCGTCGTTTTAGCCAAAACCTGCATTTTAACAATTGTATCTTGAGTAGATAGGGTTGAACGGATGGAACTGCACCATGGCAGGGTTACGGATTCAAGTTTTGCTGTAATATGATTATTCTGCGCTAAATTTTTGGCAATGAGTTTGGGCCAAAAGGGATAGGGAAGGGTAAAGGTAAAGAATCCGCTACTAAAGCCTGCCAGTTCATTGACCACATCGAGGACAAAATCCTGATTCACTTTCGCTCCGTATTTCTCTAAAATCGGATTCAAATTAGAAAATTTTTTAGTCCCCATCAAATTGTTTCCCGGATCGACTTCATCAACCAAGAAGATTGCCTTTCCACCGCGCATAATGAACTGATCTATCTCATATAAGTCGCGTTCCGTTAAACTGTCTGAGCCGGCCGACACCAGCGTCGTAATTTCTTCCGGGACTGCTTCGCCATTCCGAGTTTGGACAGTACGAATTTCGTATTGTTTTTCCAGTGCCTGGCGAACCTGCTGATATTCTTCGTAAATATTATGTTCGCCATGTCCTGTTAAAAATCCGATTTTTTTTACTTCTTTGGTGGCAACCTTTTTGATAGCACTGGTTAAATCATATTCCAATGTCCCCAAATTTTGTATGACAGGAATCACCTCTTTCCTGTCCTCAAAAAAGATTCCCATGCCTAGGTATATATTGACTGTTTGACGTTGATCCTTCTCAATGATGTTGGCCTGAACTTGTGGGATTCCGATACGACGAGCCTTGGCTTCGATTTCTTTATCTGCGGCTGGGTCCAAATAATCTATTTTTAAATTTCCCTTCGCATGAACTTGGTAAGTTTTCAGCAGATCATTCACACTGGTTTTAATATCAATTAGATGATGGGGGATATTTTTGGAAAAATAGACTTCAATCGTGATGATGTCATCAAGGTCCTTGAGGGTATTCTTGGTCGCTTTGGACAGGGTGAATTCTTTTGATTCGGTTAAATCCCCTGTAAAGAAAAATTTTGAGGAGAGATAGTTGAGCACACCGATCAGTCCTAGTATAATTAAAACTTGAACGATAGAATTGGTGGAATAATAAATTTTTTGCATCTTCATGTTATTTCCACTTCCGGCTTTCGAGGGATCGGATATTTAATAAAAGGAAAATAAAAATGATTGACAGGTAATATAAAACATCACGTGAATCAATAACCCCCCGACCAATACTTTCAAAATGGGTTCCTAATCCAACAAATTTAAATAGCGGGATAAGCGACTCGGGTAGGGCAAAAAGCACAATCGGCTCTCCGATGATAAAGAGCAGGAAGGTCAGGGCTATTCCCAGAATAAATGCTACGATTTGATTCTCATTTAAACTCGAGACAAAGAGGCCAATTGCAAGATAAGCCGCACCCATTAAAAAGGCGCCTAAATATCCGCCGATAATCGGACCGATATCAAGATCTCCGAGATAGGCCACGGTCAGAGGTAAGGGGAAGGAGAGGAGTACAGTCAAACAAAGAAAAATAAAACTAGCAAAAAATTTTCCTAAAACAGCCTGTAGATCCGTTACCGGCAGTGTCATTAAGAGTTCCAGAGTCCCCTGTTTTTTTTCTTCCGCCCACATGCGCATCGAAATGGATGGAATCAGAAAGAGGAAAATCCAAGGCAGAAATGTAAAATAATTTCTAATACTAGCCTGATTCATTAAAAAGAAGCCGCGAAAAAAGAGCCAAGTTGTGAGGACCAGATAGATGACAATAAAGACATAAGCGATTGGTGAATTAAAATAAGTTTTAAATTCTTTTTTAAAAATGGTGTAAATGATTTTCATATTGTTTTATGAACTGGTAAGTTGCCGGAAAACTTCTTCCAAGGAAACCCGGTCTTCGAATAATTCGGTGAGTGACCAGCGATTAGCAACGGCGAGCTTGAAAATTTCTTCTCCTATTTCTTTTTCCTGAGAACGAATATTGAAACGGAAAGAATTGGGTTGGCTTTGAATCAACTTAAAGGAAGTTACAAAGTTTTTTTCTTTTAATTTGGATTCGATTTCTGTCGCGCTGTGTGCCCCTTTAAAAGTCGCTACAAGTGCAGATTCTGCATTCGTTCCTGCAGAAAGTTCAGCCGTGGTCCCTTGTGCTACAATTTTTCCTTTATTAATAATAATAACCCGATTACAGGTTGCCTCGACTTCGGGCAGAATATGGGTACTCAAGAGTATTGTTTTTTCTTTACCAATATTTTTAATCAAATTACGAATCTCAATAATTTGGTTAGGATCAAGTCCAGAGGTCGGTTCGTCCAAGATTAAGATATCTGGGCCATGGATCAAGGTCTGGGCTAACCCTACGCGCTGACGATAGCCTTTAGACAATTCATAAATGTCTTTTTTAAATACTTTTCCGAGACCACAAATATCAGTGACTTCCTTAATCCTCTGATTAATCTGGGAAACGGGAATTCGTCTGATTTCTGCAATATACCTTAAGTATTCGATGACACCCATGTCCATGTAGAGCGGGGCATTTTCCGGTAAATAACCAATCCGCTTACGGATTTCCAAGGAATTTTCATAGATGTTCATACCTGCAATAAAGGCTGTTCCCTCTGTCGGGGGAAGAAAACAAGTCAGAATCTTCATGGTGGTCGTTTTTCCTGCACCATTGGGACCAAGAAATCCAACCACCTCTCCTTTCTTGACATGAAAGGTGATATTATCAACCGCTTTAAATTCCCGGTACTTTTTAGTTAAATTTTCTACTCTGAGCATAGATTGTTTTTTTTTGGAACAGAAATTTAATATTCTATTTAATGCCTTGTCAAATTTTTTAATATATAAATTGTTTTTATAGTAATCCTACCGGGAAATAATCGGGAGCTTAAACAAACACCTTTAGAAAAGGTTCAACCCGATTTTAAAAAGGCGAATTGAGTAAAGTGGCGGTTTATTGGGGAGCTTGTTTTTGTAGTTCTTTCACAAACTCAGTTTCATCTGTATAAATTGGAATGATGATTTCAATTCCCACCAGTTCCACGACACTCCTTATATACGAATTAGGAGCGATGATGCCCATTTTTCCGATGTTAGAACTGACCAATTTGTAACAAAATGAAAAAATATTGATTCCGCCGCTATCCAGGTACGTTGTCTCCTTTAGATTCAAACCGATGTTTTTAACACCTTTATTGATAATCTCCTGAACTGTATTTTTTAACGTCTTTGCATCTTCCCGGCGGTTTATCTCGCCTGCAATCGAGACTAAAGTATAATTTCCTTTTTCTTGAGTTGAGATATTCATTGCCTAACAAACATTTCTAATAATGGTAAATAAATAAGATTAGAAAATCAAAAATGTTTCATTTTTTAGCAGGTTTCAAGGCAAGCACTAATTGTTGGGCATCAACTGCAGCGGTTCCTATTTCTTTAACGACTAAACCGGCGGCAAGGTTAGAAAGAAATGCCGCCTCTTCAAGTTTAGCTCCTGCTGTTATAGCTGCGGTAAAGACGCTTATGACAGTGTCTCCGGCTCCTGTTACGTCAAAGACTTTGCTTGCCATGGCCGGTAAATGGATGAAGGTACCCGTTTTGTCAAAGAGCGTCATTCCGTCTGCGCCTTGGGTAATTAAGAGGGCCTCCAATGACCATTTGTCCAAGATGGCTTTCCCCACCGATTGAAGTGAGGATTGATCCTTAATTTTTTGATTTACCATATTTTCAGCTTCATGGTGATTGGGGGTCAGGATAGAGGCTCTCCGATAAAACGGAAAATTGGGTTCCTTGGGATCGACCGCAACAAATTTTTTGTTTTTGACTGCCATTTGCAGCACGGCTGTAATTAATTTTCTAGATAATACCCCTTTTCCATAATCGGAAATTAAAATTGCATGTACTTCGGGAATCTGAGCAGCGATATGGACCAACATTTTTTGTTCGAGACCATGACCCAGTGAGTAAGTTGTTTCTTTATCAACGCGTATCATCTGCTGATGATGGGCAACGATTCTGGTCTTGGTTGTTGTCGGACGGTTCTCATCGATGATAATCCCATTTGTCTCAATTTTGTTTTGTTTTAGCAAATCAATCAAGGATTCTCCATCCGAATCTCTGCCGATGACGCTGACGGCAAGAGGGTGAATTCCAAGGCTCACCAAATTATGGGCCACATTGGCCGCTCCACCCAGACGGCAGTTTTCACTTTGAACTTTTAAGATGGGAACCGGGGCTTCGGGTGATATCCGCGTGACTTCTCCCCAGACATATTTATCCAGCATAAAATCACCCAAGACTAAAATTTTTTTGTTTTGAAACGAGTCAACAATTTTCTTCAATCTCTCCGGGGAATTTTTAGACATAGACCCTCATTTGTATAATTAATATTTCAAGTGATCCTTAAGGAATATCAAAATGTGCTTGTCCGTGCATGCTCAATATTAAAGCGTGCCTGTAAACAGGCCGAATAAGAAGCGATAAAAAGGAGCTATTACATACCATAGAACAGGAATATGTAAGAATGAGCTCATCAATAAAATTGACAATATAATCCAAATACCGTAGGGCGCAATCTGGTTATAATACCGGGAGAGCGGTTGCGGAAGAATGCCGGACAATATTTTTGAGCCATCCAGAGGAGGGATGGGCAACAGATTAAATAACGCAAGGATAATATTAATTTGAATTACCGCAGCAACCAGTGGGAGGATATAGACTATGGAAAAAGGAAAATGTCCAAGTCCTTTGAAAATTAACCCTGCGAAGAGG
>Ga0247727_10005914_pt1 | contig 24364 bp, 20 predicted proteins | sample WisWelCaveWW1625_FD_202498 | JGI IMG/M metagenome (GOLD analysis project Ga0247727, IMG submission 202498) | Biofilm microbial communities from Wishing Well Cave, Virginia, United States - WW16-25 | ecosystem: Environmental > Aquatic > Deep subsurface > Groundwater > Cave microbial mat | place... | reverse complement strand
TCGGCTGGATGGGCTACCCGATGCAGATCAAGGTGGACTTCCTGTGCCGGGACTCGATCCTCGCCGCGCCGATCGTGCTCGACCTCGCGATCTTCTCCGACCTCGCGAAGCGGGCCGGCATGAGCGGAATCCAGGAGTGGCTCTCCTTCTACCTGAAGAGCCCGCAGAGCGCCCCCGGCCTCTACCCCGAGCACGACCTCTTCATCCAGCTGATGAAGCTCAAGAACACGCTTCGCCACTTGCGCGGAGAGGAGCTGATCACCCACCTCGGCCTGGAGTACTACGATTAGCTCCGGGGGGTCCGGGGGGGCGGGATGCCCCCCCGCTCGCCGGCTGTCGGTCGTTTCGTTTGTCGCCTGTCGCGGGGTCGGTCGTTTCGTTTAAGCCCGCCGCGCTGCCTCCAGCAGCAGCGCCACCAGCGTCTTGCCTTCGCAGATCTCACCCCGACGCAGCATGGCCATCGCTTCGTCGAGCGTGAAAGTCGCCTGCTCGATCCGCTCGTCGGCCTCGGGCCGTGGCGGGACCGCTTCGAGGTTCGTGGCGCGGAACAGGTGCATCACCTCGTCGCAGAAGCCCGGGGTGGTCCAGAACACGAGCAGGGGCTCCAGGCTGGCCGCGCGCAAGCCCGCCTCCTCCTCGAGCTCGCGCCGCGCGCCGGCTGCGGGCGTCTCGCCCGGGTCGCGGCGGCCGGCCGGTAGCTCCCAGACGTGGTCGTCGACGGCGTAGCGGTACTGCCGGACGAGCACGATGCGTCCGTCCGCGAGCACCGGTAGCGCGGCGACCGAGCCAGGCTGGCGCACCACCTCGCGCGTGCCCTCGACTCCGCCGGGCTCGCTCACCTCGTCGACGTCGAGCAAGACAACACGGCCCTGGTAGACACGGCGGTGTCGTAGCACGCGAGCGGACGCCTTCGCGTCAGTCATTGGCGGGGATAATAGCGCGGCTCAGGAACGCGCGGCGTCGCGCAGCCCGGACAGAACGCTCTCGAGATCGACGGGAAGCGGCGCGTCGAACACGCTGCGTTCGCCGCTCGACGGATGGTCGAAGGCGAGGCGCGCGGAGTGGAGCGCCGGCCGCTCGAGCGACGCGATGGCCTGGCGCGCCGCGGCCTTGCGCGACGAGGGCGTGCGGGTGCCGCCGTAAAGCTTGTCCCCGGCGACGGGATGGCCGATCGAAGCGAGGTGGACGCGGATCTGGTGCGTGCGCCCGGTGTGAATCCGCACGCGCAGCAACGCGGCGCCATCGAAGCGCTCGGCGACCGTCCAGGAGCTGCGGGCTTCGCGACCGCGCGGGGCGCGGGTCGACATCCGCTTGCGGTGGACCGGGTCGCGGCCGATCGCGGCCGTGATCTCACCGCTCGCACGGGAAGGCAGACCGAGCACCAGCGCGAGGTACTCCTTCTCGACCGTCCGGCCCGCGAACTGCCGGACGAGCGCGCGGTGGGTCTCGTCGTCCTTGGCCACCACGAGCAGCCCCGACGTCCCGCGGTCGAGGCGGTGCACGATGCCGGGACGCAGCACCCCGCCGATGCCGGACAGATCGCGCACCCGGGCGAGCAGCGCGTTCACGAGCGTGCCGCCGGCGTTCCCGGCCCCGGGATGAACCACGAGCCCGGCCGGCTTGTCGATCACCAGGAGGGCGCCGTCCTCGTACACGACCCGCAGCGGTATGTCCTCGGGCCGCGGCTCGGCGGGCGCGACGGCGGGCACGCTCACGACCGCCGCCTGGCCGGCTCTCACGTGCGCCGCGGCGCGGGCGGGTGCTTCGTCGAGCCGGACGTGGCCAGCCGCGATCAGCGCCTGGAGCCGCGAGCGGGAGAAGCTGGGCAGCCTTCGCGCGAGCCAGGTGTCGAGCCGCAGGCCGGCCTCGTGCTGTGCGACGACCAGCTGGTGGCCCTCTTCCACCTCAGGCGGCTGCGATTCCCTGTGTTCGCCTGACCTTCGGCAGCAGGAGCGCCGCGCCCAGCAGCAGCGCCACCGCGATCAGCTGGGACGTCGAGACGACGCCTCCGAGCCAGGCGCCGCGGTCAGGATCGCCGCGCAGGAACTCGAGCCCGAAGCGCACGGCGGAGTAGAGCGCGACGTAGCTGAGCACGACCTGCCCGTGGAACGTCTTGCGCGGCGCAAGCCAGAGCAGGAAGGCGAAGATCAGGAACGCCGCGAGCGACTCGTAGAGCTGGCTCGGGTGGAGCGGCGTGTCCATGGGCGTGCCGACTGCGCGCGCCGCGTAGACGTCCGTGAACGTCACGGCCCACGGCAGCGTGGTGGGCTTGCCCCAGCAGCAGCCCGCGGCGAAGCAGCCGAGCCGGCCGATCGCCTGGCCGAGGATGACGCCCGGAGCGAGCACGTCGGCCGTCTGCCAGCCGGAGAGCGCGTGCCGGCGGGCGTACCACCAGGCGACCAGCCCTCCGCCGATGAGGCCGCCGTAGAAGACGCCGCCGCTCTGAAAGATCGAGGACAGCTGGCGCGGGCTGTTGACGAAGTAGCGCCAGTCGACGAGCACCAGCAGCAGCTTGGCCCCGACCAGGCCCGCGATCAGGACCCAGACCGCCATGTCGGTGACGCGGCTCTGGTCGAGCCCGGCGCGCCGCGCCTGGCGCGAGGCCACCCACAGCCCCGTCAGGAAGGCGATCGCCAGCAGGAAGCCGTATGTGTGCAGCGTGAGCGGGCCGAGCGTGCGTCCCAGGAGCTCGAACGCGGGCAGCGTCAGCAGGCGTGGGAACATGTCAGTCGGTCCTCCCGGCGGGGCTCGCCGTGTCGATGCCGGCCGCGGCGCCCCGCGGCTCGTGCTCGGGTGAGCTCAGGATGTCAATCACCAAAAGCGCCACCCCGATCGTGATGGCGGAATCGGCGACGTTGAAGTCGGGCCACTGGTAGTCGCGCCAGTAGACGTGGACGAAGTCGACCACGTACCCGAGGCGCAGGCGGTCGACCACGTTGCCGAGGGCGCCCCCGAGCACCAGCGCCAGCGCCAGCCGTGGCAGCCGCGCCGCGGCCGGAAGCCGCACGAAGTACGTCGCGATCGCACCGAGCGCCGCGAGGCTCAGCAGCGACAGCAGCAGCGACTGGTAGGGCAGGTTCCAGTCGGAGAGCAGGCCGAAGGCCGCCCCGTGATTGCGCACGTGGCTCAAGCTCACGAGGCCGTCGACGAGGGGGATGTAGTCGTGGAGCCCGATCTGGCGGACCACGAGCGCCTTCGTGAGCTGATCGAGGACCACCACGGCCGCGATCAGCAGCAGGTAGGGCGAGCTTCGTCTCACGGTTGCCGCAGCACCTCGTCACAGCGCTCGCAGACGCCGGCGTGCGTGGCGAGCGTACCGACGCGCGCGGACCAGGTCCAGCAGCGCTCGCACTTGCGTCCCGCGGCGTGCTCGACCTCCACCCGCAGCGGCCCCTGGGTCGGCTCCAGGCGAACCCCGCTCACGATGAAGAGGTTGGCCAGGTTGCCGGGGAAGACTCCGGAGAGCGCGTCATGCGCCCGCAGGACGGCGAGTGTCGTCTCGGGCGCGTGCACGACCACTGCGGCCTCGAGGCTCGCCGCGATCTGCTTGGCGGCGCGCGCCGCCTCGAGCGCCTTCATCACCTCGCCGCGGACGTCGAGCAGCAGCGCCCAGCGCTCGAGCCGCGCCTCATCGACCGCCTCGCGCGGCGGGAAGAGCGAGAGGTGCACCGACGCCTCGTCTCGACCCGGGACGGCCTCCCAGGCCTCGTCGCTCGTAAAAGGCAGCACCGGCGCGAGCAGCAGCGGGAGGTCGCGGGCGAGGCGCTGCAGCACGGTCTGCGCCGAGCGCCGTCGCGGCGACGCAGCCGCGTCGCAGTAAAGCCGGTCCTTCAGCACGTCGAGGTAGAAGGACGACAGGTCTGAGGCGGCGTACTGGACGAGCTGGTGGTAGACGAGGTGGAATTCGCAGGCCTCGTACGCGTCGAGCACGCGCGTGACCAGCTGGCGGTGGCGCGCCAGCATGTAGCGGTCGAGCTCGTCGAGCGCATGCTCGGCCACCGCGTCGCGCGCGGGATCGAAATCGCCCAGGTTCGAGAGCAGGTAGCGGATCGTGTTGCGGACCTTGCGGTAGGCCTCCGCCACGCGGCGGATCATGTCGTCGGAGATCCGCATGTCCTCGCGGTAGTCGACCATGATCGTCCACAGCCGCACCACTTCGGCCCCGTAGTTGGCGACCAGCTTGTGCGAGTCGACGTCGTTGCTGAGGCTCTTCGAGATCTTGCGGCCCTCGCCGTCGACGGCGAAGCCGTGCGTGATCACCTGGCGGTAGGGGGCTCGCCCGCGCGTGCCGACACCGATCAGGAGCGAGGAGTGGAACCAGCCCCGGTGCTGGTCGCTGCCCTCGAGGTAGACGTCGCAGGGCCAGGGCAGGTCGGGCCGCGCGCCGAGCACGGCCGCGTGCGAGGATCCCGAGTCGAACCACACGTCGAGAATGTCGCGCTCCTTGTCGAACTCCGAGCCGCCGCAGCCCGGGCAGGTGAAGCCCGCCGGCAGCAGGTCCTTCGCGTCGCGCGCGTACCAGGCGTCGGCGCTCTCGCGCTCGAAAATGAGCGCGACGTGGTGCAGCAGCTCGGGCCGGAGCAAAGCAGCTCCGCAGCCGCGGCAGTAGAAGGCGGGGATGGGCACGCCCCAGAGCCGCTGGCGCGAGATGCACCAGTCGGGGCGCGTCGCAATCATGTTGCGGATGCGCTCCTCGCCCCAGGCGGGCAGCCAGCGCGTGGCGGCGATCGCCGCGAGCGCCTGCTCGCGCAGGGTCGGGCTCCCCTGGTCGAGCGCTATGAACCACTGCTCGGTCGCGCGGAAGATGATCGGGTGCTTGCAGCGCCAGCAGACCGGGTACGAATGGGTGTCCTTGCCCGCCTGGACCAGCGCGCCCCGCTCGCGCAGCAGCTCGACCACGAGCGGGTTGGCCTCGAAGACCTTCTGGCCGGCGAAGCGATCGACCTCGGGCAGGAAGCGGCCGGCCTCGTCGACCGGGCAGTAGATGTCGAGGCCATAGCGGACGCCGGTGAGGTAGTCGTCCCAGCCGTGGCCGGGTGCCGTGTGGACGACGCCGGTCCCGGTGTCGAGCGTGACATAGTCGGCCAGCACGCCGGGCGAGTCCCGCTCGAGCCATGGATGCCGGAACTGGACGTGCTCCAGCTCCGCCCCCTTCAGCTCGGCGAGCGGCGCCCCGAGCGAGAGGGCGAAGCGCTTCCCCGCGGACTCACCGAGCGCCTTCGCGATCAGCAGCAGCTCGGCGCTTCCCGCGACCGGGTAGAAGGCATAGTCCGCCTCCGGGTGGAACGCCAGCGCCAGGTTGGCGGGCAGCGTCCACGGCGTCGTGGTCCAGATGACCGCGTGCACGGGACGTCCGGCGAGGGCCGGATAGCGGGCGGCGAGCCGCGCGGCTTCGCTCGCCGAAAGCGCGAAGCGCACGTCGATCTGCGGGCTCTCGTGGCGCTCGTCGTACTCGACCTCGGCCTCGGCGAGTGCCGTGCGGCACGAGATGCACCAGTGCACGGATTTCTTGGCCTTGTAGACGAGCCCCTTTTCCGCGAACGCGGCCAGCTGGCGCACGATCGTGGCCTGGTAGCCGGGCGACATCGTGAGATAGGGCTCGTCCCACTCGCCCTGTACACCGAGCCGCTCGAACTCCTCGCGCTGGATGCGCATGAACTTGTCGGCGTAGGCACGGCAGGCCTGGCGGAAGGCCACCGGCGACATCTCGCGCTTCTTCGCGCCCAGGTCGCGCTCCACCTTGAGCTCGATCGGCAGGCCGTGGCAGTCCCAGCCCGGGCGGTAGGGAGCGTCATGGCCGGCCATCGAGCGGCTGCGCACGACGACGTCCTTGAGGATCTTGTTGAGCGTCGTTCCGATGTGGATGTGCCCGTTGGCGTAGGGTGGCCCGTCGTGCAGCACGAAGCTCGGGGCGCCCTTCCGGGCGGCCCGGATCCGGTCGTAGAGCCCCTCCTGCTTCCAGCGCGCGAGCCTCCGTGGCTCCGCCTGCGACAGGTTCGCCTTCATCGGGAAGTCGGTCTTCGGGAGGTTGAGGGTGGTCCGCAGCTCGGACGCTGTCATGAAAGCCATGGGCCCCGAAGCATGAAATGCCAAGGTAGCATGTGCCTTTCTTTTCCGTCAAACAAAGGCCCCGAGCGTGCGCGTGCGCTACAATTCCCGCAAGCCGCGTCGGGGCCGGGGCATGGAAGCGATGAGGAAGCGGATTCGGGCGTGGGGGCTGCTGCTCGCGCTGGCGCTGCCGATGAGCTCCTGCGGCAGCAGCGGAGAGGAATGCGATCGGTGCACGAGCGACCGCGACTGCACCGGAGGGCTCGTCTGCTCGACCTTCGACGACGGCAGCCAGCGCTGCGGGACGGGTATGGGGACCAGCTGCCGTGTGCGTTGAGGGCCGGTCCTTCTAGTCTCCGCCCGGGACGTCCGCTTCCGCCCCACCGCGGCTCTGGGCGCGGTCCGGCCTCGGCACCAGCATCAGCGTGACGCCGCCCGCCGCCATCCCCGACAGCACCGTGAAAGCGGGCCAGATCACCAGCTGAGGCAGGAGCGTCAGCCAGAAAAGCTGCTGCCAGCTCCCCGGCGCGAACACCCAGCTTCCCGCCGCGAGGGTCACCGTGACCTCCGTGAGCGACGAGACGTCGTAGTGCGTGCCGAGCTCGAGACGGGTGGCCGCGACGCCCACGAGCGCCACGAAGCCACGCACGAGGAACGCGTAGCGCAGCAGCGCTTGCAGCAGGCCGCTCGGGCCGCCTCGCTCGGGCCGCAGCGCGATCGCCAGGTACGCACCGGCGACCGGCGCGAGCCAGGTCACGCCCACCGCCGAGACGAGCAGGGCCGGCGCCGCGCTCTTCTCGAGCAGCAGGCGCACGCTCGTCACCAGCCACGCGACGGCCACCGAGCTCAGCAGCGGCCGTCGCGCGAGCCAGCGCGCGAGCGGGTCGCTGAAGGCGAGGCCCGCGAACCCGAGCAGCAGGCAGACACCCGTGAGCACGTAGTAGTAAAAGCTCGCGGCGGCGGAGGCTCGGGCGGTGAGCGTGGCCGGGCCGACCATCACCAGCGACGTGAGCGCCGACTCGCGCAGGCCCTCCGAGCGCAGCGCCGCCACCAGGAAGCCGAGCCCGGCCAGGCTGGTGGCGATCGAGAGGCGCCGGCGGTGGGTCGCGGGCAGGCGCGGCCACCACTGCATCGGCACCGCGAGCGCCAGCGCGAGCGCGACCGTGAGCAGGAGAGAGGTCACGGGGGCTGAAGGTATCATGGCCGCGTGACCGACGAGCAGGAGCTGGCGCGCGAAGGCGCGGACGCCTCGCGCGGCAGCGCCATCAAGCTCGCCGCCGAGGTGGCGTCGCGCCTCGTCGGTCTCGGCACGACGCTGCTGCTGATCCGCGGCCTCGGCGCCTCCGACTTCGGCGCTTTCGGCAGGCTCTCGCTGTTCGCCCTGCTTCTCGCCGAGCTCGGCGAGCTCGGGCTCCAGACGCTCGCCTCGCGGGCGCTGGTCGCGGGATCGCTGTCGCTCGGCGCGCTCGTGCGCGCGCGGCTCGTGCTCGTCGCCTTCGTCGGAGGCACGGCGCTCGCCAGCGTCGGGCTGGCTTCCGTGCTGTCGCCACTGGTGCTGTGGTTCGTGCTATCGGGCTGGGGCGAGTTCCTGGGGGTAGCGCTCCGCTGCCGGGGGCGGCGCGTCGCGGAAGCGCTGCTGCTGCTGTGCCTGCGCGCTTCCGGCCTCGTCGCCGCGGCGGTGGTCGTCTCCGGCGGGGGTGCGCTCGCTGCGCTCGCGTGGGCGCTCGTGCTTTCGACGGGACCCGCCATCGTGCTGGGAGTCGTCATGCTGCGCCGCTCGATGCCGGGAGCCGGCGAAGACAAGGGTGTCCGCCATGTGATGCGCGCGGCCCTGCCGCTCGCGGTACACGGCGGGCTGGTCCTGCTCAGCCCGCGGGTCGAGTTTCTGGTGCTCTCGCTGATGCGAGACGACCGCGAGACCGGCCTGTTTCTCGCGGCGCTGCGCGTGTACGAGTTCCTGAGCATCGTGCCCGCGGCCGTCAGCGCCGGCGCCATGCCGGGGCTGACGCGCGAGGCGCTCCGCGGCAGGGGAGAAGTGCGCGCGCGCACGGCCTGGACGCTCGCCTTCCTGGCGGCGCCCGTCGCGATCGGCCTCGCGCTCGTCGCTCCCGCCGTGGCTCGGCTCCTGATCGGCTCCGGCTACGACGCGCCCGCTCACGCAGGCACGGCCCTGCCGCTGCGGCTGCTGTCGCTCGCGCTGCCGGCGCTGTTCATGAACGGCCTGCTGCTGAGCGCGCTGGTGGCTGCCGGGCGCGCAGCGTGGTTGCCCCGGCTCACCACGGTCCGGGTGCTCGCCGCTTTCGCCCTGGCCGTGCCGCTCGTGAGCAGCGCGGGAGGCGCGGGCGCCGCCACGGGCATCGTGCTCGGCGAGTGGCTGTTGCTGCTGCTCGCGGCACGAGCGTGCCGTGCCGCCTCGTTCGACTTCGAGCTCGGGCAGCCGCTCGCGTGGGCGCTTTTGGCGACGCTGCCGATGGCGCTCGCCGTCTTCGGCGTGCGCGACGATCTGCGGCTCGCACTGCCGCTCGGCGCGGCCGTGCAGCTCGGCGCGACGCTCTGCGCCCGAAAAATCGCGTCGGGGCAGAAGCGCGCGGGCGATCTCCGGTATCCTTAGGGCCTCCCCAGGAGGTGCCTCACGCTCTCGGCCCGCGTCGCCGCACGGCGCCAGCCCGTCGTCCTCTACCAGCCCCGGGAGCTGCGGTCGGCGATGCCGCTCGGGCTGGTCGCGCTCGGGTCCTGGCTCGAGGGCCGCCACGTCGTGATCGTCGACGGCCGTTTCGAGCTGGCACCGGAGGCGCGGGTCGTGGAGCTCGCCAAGAGCGCGCTCTTGCTCGGCGTGAGCGTGCGCACGGGCGAGCCGCTCCGCGAGGCGCTGCGGGTGAGCCGCGCGGCGCGCGCGGCCAGCCCGCGCCTGCCCATCGTCTGGGGCGGCTCGCACGTCTCGCTCGACCCGGAGTCGTGCCTCGCGAGCGACGTGGTGGACGCCTGCGCGCCGGGGGCCGGTGAAGAGCCGCTGCTGGCCGCGGTCGCGGCGCTGCGCGCGGCGCGGCCGCTCGCGTCGGCTCTCGGCCTCATGGTCGCGGGCGCGGAGCGGGTCCTGCCCACGGCGCCTCCGACGCGGCTGTGGCCGCGCGCCGACTACTCGTTGCTCGACATGGAGCGGTACTTCGAGGAGCGGGGTGTGCGCCGCCTCGACTACTGCTCGAGCCGCGGGACGCGCGAGGGCCCCGATTGGCTCGGCCTGCGCCCGGAGCGCGTGGCGGGCGAGGTGATCGAGCTCGGCGAGCGCTACCGCGCAGCGGAGCTCTGCTTCCAGGACGAGGACTTCTTCGCCGACCCCGCGCGCGTCGAGGCGATCGCGGACGGGCTCGTGGACGCCGCGGCACCGCTCGGCTGGCGGGCATGGGCGAGGCCGGCGGACGTGATCGAGACTTCGCCCGCCGCGCTACGCCGCCTCGCGGGCAGCGGGTGTCGCGGGTTGTCGTTGCTGGTCGGCGGGGTGGGGCGCGAGCGCCTGCTCGAGACCGGGGCGCGGCTCCGCGACGCCGGGCTGGGGGGACGCTTCGTGTTCGAGGTGGCGGAGGCTCCGCAAGGGCGCGACCACGGCCTGAAGGCGGCGGCGGCCGCCGCGCGCTCTCTCTGCGCGATGGACAGCCGCTTCGAGACGCCGATCCGCCCGCGGCGAGCGCTGCCTTCGGAGGTCGGGCCGGGCCGTTCGCTCGAGGCCTGGGCTGCGCTCGAGAGGACGCCCTGGACCGACGCGGCAGCCGAGCGGCGGCTGTCGCGCGTGGCCTTCTACTTTGCCGAGGCCCAGCGTGCGCCGGGGCGGCGGCTCGGCAAGCACCTGCTGCGCGTGCTCGCGCTGCTGCGCGTGCGCCTGGGGTTCTTCGCGCTCGACCTGGAGCGGGTGGCGGTCGAGCTCTCGGCGCTGGTCCGGACGGGGAGGGCGCGGCCGGCTCCTGGCGGCGAGTGAGTGGCCTGCCGGGCTATAATCCCGGCTCTCCAGGTGGACAGGCGATGAGCGAGCTTCAAGAAATCCTGCAGGCGATGGTCGCCCAGAAGGACAAGATCAAGGACCGCCGCGAGCTCCTGCTCGACATGGGGGAGCGCGTGGTGAAGGCCGTCAGCCAGCAGTTCGCCTGCAAGCAGGACGAGGTCGCGATCCTGCTGCTGTCGCTCGACGGGAAGCATCTGCGCTTCATCGCCCCACGGCGCTTTGCGGAGCTCGGGTCGATCCCGACCACCAAGCGCGACTCGATCGCGGTGAGCGTGCTCTCGCGGCGCTCGGGCGACGTGATCAACAACGTGCCTCAGGTGAAGCACGTCTCGTTCTTCGAGACGATCAAGCTGCGTGACAGGCCTTCGCCAATCCAGAAGATGGTGACGACGCCGCTCGTCGTGCGCGGCCAGCCGGTAGGCGTCGCGGAGATCAGCCGCAAGGGCGAGACGGCGCGTGACGCCGGCCCCGACTTCACGCCGGCCGACCTGCGCAAGGCGCAGGAGCTCTTCGACGGCGTGGCGTCGTTCCTCGCCGAGGCCCGGCCCGCGGGCTACTAAACGCGGCAGCCGCGTTGAACCTGACGAAGCCCGCAGGAGCGAAACGAGCGGGCTTCGCAGGTTAACGCGACCTCACTCCTCGAAACGCACGACACCGCTTTCGTCCACCAGCAGCGGCCGGCCGATGGGAGCCTGGGGCAGCGCGTCGGCGCGGTAGCCGTCGGCCTCGAGCGTCACGCGGAAGGCGTAACGGGCCCGCTTGAAGCCCGTCGCGTCGAGGGACACGTCGATCGCGAGCAGGCCCGCGTCGGCGAGCTCGCGCAGGGTTCCGTAGCGGGCGTTCTTGCGCTGGAAGGCCTCCTGCACCGAATGCAGGTAGAGCAGCGTGGCCACCGCGGGTCGCTCCGGCAGAGTCACTCCACGTGGGACCTTGGAGCGGGCGGGAAAGCGCCGCGTCGTGTAGGAGCCGGCTTCCTCCGAGCGATAGGCCCGGGCGGCGGCATCGCCCAGGGCACGGCCGTCCGCCTGTTCGGGGGGGAGCTCGTCGAGGTGAGCGTACTCGCCCCGAAGCGGCTGGGCTTGCGCCGGGACGGTCGCAGCGGGCGTGCTGTGCGGTGGTGAGGTCTCCTGCCCGGCTGGCCGCTCTGGCACGACGGCCGGACTGTCCCCGGTAGCCCGCGGCTCGGGCCGGGTGTGAGGCGGCGTCGCCGATGTCGTGGCTATTGCGGCCGCGGGAGCGGGTTCGACCTCGGCGGACCGCGACGCAACTGCAGCATCGTCGGGCGCCACGGCCGAAGCCGAAGGCACAGGCGTCGCGTCGCCGATGCCGGGCCCCGCCGGTGCGGGAGTGTCGCGCCGCAGCAGGTAGAAGCCTCCGCCCACGACCAGGGCCACGAGCACGAATCCCACGGCGCCCAGACCCACGGCCAGACCGGCGCCTCCGCCCTTCCGGCGCGGTGCCGCCGCGGCGGGCTGCGGCGCGCGCGCCGGCGCCGGTTTCCTGGGCAGCGGCGGCGGTGTGGTGCGGGCCGTGGCGGGCGTCAGGATCGTGGGCGCCACGGCGGGCGCAGCGGGCGGCCGCGCGGCCGTGTCCGCGGACGCGAGCGTCGGCAGGGCCTCGCGGGTGGCCGGCGATGAGATCGTCGGCACGTCTCCCGGGGGCGCGTCCGGGGGCAGCGTGGCCGTCTCGCGCGCCCGCAGCGTCGGCACGAAGCCCGGCCGGGTGATCGCGAGCAGGTCGAGGGCGAGCTCGCGTCCGCTCTGGTAGCGCGTCTCGGGCGCCTTGGAGAGCGCCTTGCCGATGATCCGCAGCATCTCGTCCGAGACCGTCGGGTCGAGCTCGCGCAGCGACGGCGGCTCCTCGGTGATGATCTTGAAGAGCAGAGCCGTGATCGAGTCGCCGCGGAAGGCCCGCTGCCCCGAGACCATCTCGTAGAGGATGCAGCCGACCGAGAAGAGATCGCTGCGCCCGTCGATGGCTCCGCCGCGCGCCTGCTCCGGGCTCATGTACGAAGGCGTCCCGAGCAGGCTGCCGGTGATCGTCAGGTGCTCGGCGGAGTCGGTCACCTTGGCGATCCCGAAGTCCGTGACCTTCACGTGGTCGCCCGGCTCGATCATGATGTTCGCGGGCTTGATGTCGCGGTGCACGATGCCGTGCTTGTGCGCGGCCTCGAGCGCGTCGGCTACCTGGGCGCCGATCGCGGCGGCGCGCTCGGTCGCCATCTTCCCCGCGCCCTTGATCACTCGGTCGAGCCCCACGCCGTCGACGAACTCCATCGAGATGTAGCTCATGCCCTCCCATGTGCCGATGTCGTAGAGCATCACGACGTTGGGATGGCGAAGCCGTGCGGCGACCTGGGCCTCCTGCTTGAAGCGCTTCAGCAGGTCCTCGAGCGAGGAAGTCGAGGCTGCCAGGCCCTCGAGCCGGATCGTCTTGATCGCGACCATGCGGCCGAGCTCGCGGTCCTTGGCCTTGAACACGGTGCCGAAGGCGCCGGCGCCGAGCTTCTTCTCGATCTCGTAGCGCCCGGCGATCTCGCTCGGGTCGGGGGCGGCCGCCGTGTTCGACGCGCTCACGTCGCTCCGCTCCTATCCGGGCGGCCAGCCGAGCGTCCGCCCACCCAGGAGGTGCAGGTGGATGTGATGGACGCTGTAGCCGGCGTCGTCGCCGCAGTTCAGGACCAGCCGAAAGCCGCGCTCGCCGAGTTCCAGCTCCTTGGCGATGTCACGCGCCCGCCGCACCATCGCCCCCACCAGGCCGTCGTCTTCCGGGCCGAGGTCGAGCAGGCTCGTCACGTGCCGGCGCGGGACCACGAGCACGTGGCTGGGTGCCTGCGGGTTGACGTCGTGGAACGCCAGCAGGCGATCGTCCGCGTGCACCTGGCGCGAGGGGATCCGCCCTTCGACGATCTCGCAGAAGATACAGGCCATGCGCTGCCCTCGAGTTTACCTCGCTCACGCCCCGGGGGCTCGGGGGGTTGCCGTTTTTCGTTGTCGGTTGTTCTTTGTCGTTGTCGCTACAGCTCGAGCGGCATCTGGGGAGTCGCGAGGCCCCGCAGCAGCTTGCGGGTGGAGGACGCCACCGCCAGGCGGGCGACTTCCTCGGGCCGTGCCCAAAGGAAGCGCTCGGGATCTTCCGGGACGGGGGGCCGCAGGCGCGTCGTATAGCCCTCGAGCGTGATGCGGCGGTGGGTGACGGCGTGGCGCGCGCGTACCGCGAGCGGTCCCGGCACCACGCGCAGGCCGTGGCGCTCCTCGAGCTCGCGGGCGAGATCGGCCCGGCCGCGCGAGTCGAGCGACGTCTGCGGCACTTCCCACAGCCGGTCGAGCAGCCGGCCGCGTGGGCGGCGCACGAGCAGCACGCGCCCGTCCCGCTCGACGAGGGCCGCGGCCACGGTCACGTCGACCGTGGCCCGCCGGGCACGCCCTTCCGGCAACTCCTCCACGATTCCCAGCTCACGCGCGCGGCAGCGCAGTCGCAGGGGACAGGCGGGGCAGGCCGGCTTGCGGGGCAGGCACACGGTCGCGCCCAGCTCCATGAGCGCCTGGTTCCAGTCGCCGGGGCGCGCGGGGTCGAGGAGCTCCTCCGCGCGGTTGTAATAGGGACCGTCCGTGCGGAACCGCGATCCGCGGAGAGCCAAAAGGCGCGCGAGCACGCGACGCACGTTGCCGTCGACCACGGGCAGGGGCAAGGCGTGCGCGATCGAAAGAACCGCGCTCGCGGTGTAGAGGCCCACGCCGGGGATGGCGAGCGCCGCCTCGAGCGAGCGCGGGAACCGGCCGGCATGGCGCTCGGCCACGTGCTGCGCTCCCCGGTAGAGGTTGCGGGCGCGGTGGTAGTAGCCGAGCCCCGACCAGGCCGCGAGGACCTCGTCCTCGGGCTCCTCGGCGAGTGCTTTGAGCGTGGGGAAGCGCTTGAGGAAGGCGGTGTAGTAGGGGAGGACGGTCTTGACCGTGGTCTGCTGCAGCATGACCTCGGAGACCCAGATGCGGTATGGGTCGGAGCTCCGGCGCCACGGCAGGTCGCGGTGGTGCCGGTCGTACCAGGCGAGGAGCGCCGCGCGCAACGCGGCTCGGCCCTTGTCGGCCTGCGAGTGCTCCGCCTGCGCCATCCCGGGAGTCTAACCGACGCCCGGCGGCCGGCCCATCGGCCTGCGCCCGTGCACCAGGCGGGCCCGGCCGGCCAGGTCGTTTGCCACCCGCACGTCCTCGAATCCCGCTTCGGCGAAGAGGCCCGCGACGGCCTCCTCGAGCGTGGGCGCGATCTCGACGATCAGCCAGCCGCCAGGCCGCAGCCACTCGAACGCCTCGGGCACCAACCGGCGGTAGATCGAGAGCGGGTCGCCCGGCGGGAAGAGGGCGAGTTCGGGCTCGTGGTCACGCACCTCCGGCGCGAGCGTCTCGCGCTCGCCCGGGTTCACGTAGGGAGGATTGCTGACGACGAGGTCGCGCCCCTCGAGCCCGGTCACGGGCTCGAGGAGTTGGCCCAGATGGAAGGCCACGCGCCCCTCGAGGCCGAGCAGGCGGGCGTTCTCCCGAGCCACCTGCAGGGCTGCCGCCGAGATGTCCGTCGCGTGCACTTCCGCATCGCGCCTCTGGGCAGCGAGCGACAGCGCGATGCAGCCGCTGCCCGTCCCCACGTCGACGACAACCGGACGCTCGGCTGCCCGGAGCAGCTCGAGCGAGGTCTCGACCAGTAGCTCGGTCTCGGCGCGCGGGATCAAAACGTCGCGCGTCACCTTGAACTCGTGCTTCCAGAAGGCCTGTGAGCCGACGAGGTGCTGCAGGGGCACGCGCCGCGCCCGCTCGGCCACGAGGCTGCGGAAGCACCGCTCGGGCTCGCTGGCGACGGGCACGCCCGGGGAAGCGACGATCGTCGCCCGCTCCCAGCCGAGGACGTGGCGCAGCAGGCGCTCGGCGTCCCAGTCGGGCGCCGAGACGTTCTGGCTCCGCAACGCGCGCACGGCCTCCGCGAGGAGCTCCGCGACGGTCATGGGGCTCAGGCCTTGAGCTTCTCGGCCTGGTGGTGCGCGATCAGCCCCGCCACGATCTCGTCGAGGTCGCCGTCGAGAACGTCGTGTAGGCGGTGAAGCGTGAGGCCGATGCGGTGGTCGCTCACCCGGGCCTGCTGGAAGTTGTAGGTGCGGATCTTCTCTGAGCGGTCGCCGCTGCCCACCTGGCTCTTGCGGTCGCTCGCGATCGCCTTCTGCTGCTCCGCGAGCGCCACCTCGTAAAGCCGCGAGCGCAGCACCTTCATCGCCTTCTCGCGGTTCTTGATCTGGCTCTTCTCGTCCTGGCAGGAGACCACCGTGTTCGTGGGCAGGTGGGTGATGCGCACCGCGGAGTAGGTGGTGTTGACGCTCTGGCCGCCCGGACCCGACGAGCAGAACGTGTCGACGCGCAGGTCCTTCTGCTCGATCTTCACGTCGACCTCCTCCGCCTCCGGCAGGACGGCGACCGTGATGGCGGAGGTGTGGATGCGGCCCGACCCTTCCGTGATCGGTACCCGCTGGACGCGGTGGACGCCGCTCTCGTAGCGCAGCTTCGAGAACACGCGCTCACCCTCGACCATCGCGATTACTTCCTTGAGGCCGCCCTGGCCGGTGCGGTTCTGCGAGACGACGTCCACCTTCCAGCCCTGCCGTTCGGCGTAGCGCTGGTACATCCGGAACATCTCGGCCGCGAACAGCGCCGCCTCGTCCCCGCCGGTTCCGGCCCGGATCTCGAGCAGCACGTTCTTTTCGTCGTTCGGGTCCTTCGGGACGAGCAGCAGCGGGATCAGGGCGTCGAGCGCGTCGCGCTTCGCTTCGAACGCGCGCGCCTCCTCGTGCGCCATCTCGCGCAGCTCGGGGTCGCTCTCGGCCTTGGCCATCTCCTGGACCTTGGCGAGCTCCTGGAGCGCGTCCTTGTAGGCGCGATAGCGCTCGACGATCGGGGCGATCTCCTTCGCCTCGCGTGCGAGCTTCTGGTAGGCGGCCTGGTCCTGGGCCACGGCGAGGTGGGACATGCGTGCCTCGACCTCTGCGAAGCGGGCCTCGATGTCCCGGAGCTTCTGGAAGGTGATCCCGTCCATGGCCCTGGCGCGGGAGGAAAGCGGCCGGCCTCAGGCCTTGGCCGCCGCCTTCTTCGTGGCGGAAGCCTTGGCCGTCGCCTTCTTGGTGCCGGACGGCTTGGTGGCGCCGTACTTCCGGGTGAAGCGCTCGATGCGTCCCGCCGTGTCCATCAGCCGCTGCTTGCCGGTGAAGAACGGGTGGCAGGCCGAGCAGATCTCGAGCCGCAGCTCCTTCTTGGTGGAGCGCGTGGTCCAGGTCGCCCCGCATGCGCAATGGACGTTCACGACGGCGTAATCGGGATGGATTCCAGCTTTCATGGGACTCCTAAGGGCCGGCAGTTAGCCACGGCGACAAACACCAATACTACCAGCAATCAGCCATTCGCAACCGGGGGGTCTGGGGGGGCCTTCAGCCCCCCCAGAACAAGAACGCTGGCCCATCGTCCCCCCACGAGGATCCCCCTTGAGGAGCAACAGGCAGCAGGCCCCTCTGCCAGGCTCCCCCACGAGGATCGCCCTTGAGGAGCGACACGAGCAAGCGGGGGGCTGAGCGCCCCCCGCACCCCGCTGGCGTTACCCTATCGCCATCCCGTCCAGGAAGTCCTTGTTTCCTTTCGTCTTTGCGAGCTTGTCGAGGATCAGCTCCATCGCCTCGACCTGCGAGAGCGGGGAGAGCACCTTGCGTAGGATCCAGACGCGCTGCAGCTCGTCGCGGGGGAGCAGCAGCTCCTCCTTGCGGGTGCCCGACTTGTTGATGTCGACCGCCGGATAGATGCGCCGGTCGGACATCTTGCGGTCGAGCACTATCTCGGAGTTGCCGGTGCCCTTGAACTCCTCGAAGATCACGTCGTCCATGCGCGAGCCGGTCTCGATCAACGCCGTCGCGATGATCGAGAGCGAGCCGCCGTCCTCGATGTTGCGCGCGGCGCCGAAGAAGCGCTTGGGCCGCTGCAGTGCGTTGGCGTCGACGCCGCCCGACAGCACCTTGCCCGACGAGGGCTGGATCGCGTTGTAGGCGCGGGCGAGGCGCGTGATCGAGTCGAGCAGGATCACGACGTCTTTCTTGTGCTCGACGAGGCGCTTCGCCTTCTCGATCACCATCTCGGCGACCTGCACGTGGCGCGTGGGCGGCTCGTCGAAGGTCGAGGAGATCACCTCGCCGCGCACCGTGCGCTGCATGTCGGTGACTTCCTCGGGACGCTCGTCGACCAGCAGCACGATCAGGATCACCTCGGGGTGATTGGTCGCGATCGAGTTGGCGATGCTCTGCAGGATCAGCGTCTTCCCGGTGCGGGGGGCGGCCACGATCAAGCCGCGCTGGCCCTTGCCGAGCGGCGTCATCATGTCGAGCACGCGCGCGGTCATGTTGTCGGGCGTCGTCTCGAGCCGCAGCCGCCCGCGCGGATAGAGCGGCGTCAGGTTGTCGAAGAGGACCTTGTCCGTCGCGACCTCGGGCGGGTCGAAGTTGACCGCCTCGACCTTGATCAGGGCGAAGTAGCGCTCGCCCTCGCGCGGCGGTCGCACCTGGCCGCTCACCGTGTCGCCGGTGCGAAGGTCGAAACGCCGGATCTGCGAGGGCGAGACGTAGATGTCGTCGGGCCCCGCCAGGTAGCTCGACTCGGGGGCGCGCAGGAAGCCATAACCGTCCGGCATGATCTCGAGGACGCCCTCGGCGAAGAGCAGGCCGTTGTGCTGCGCCTGCGCGTGCAGCATCCTGAAGATCAGGTCGTGCTTCTTGGACCCGGGGGCGTTCTCGATGCCCGCCGCGACGGCGGCGGCGGTGAGCCCATGGATGTCCATCTCCTTCAGGGCGGAGAGCGACAGCGGGACCGGCGCGCCCGGCAGGGGCTCGATCTCAGTCTCCGAATCGTCCGGCAGCTCCGGCTTGTCGTCAGCGTCCATCTGGTCCTCGTGTGGCGAGCACTGCGCCCTCCTGCGCGGGCACCGCGAAAGCGGCCCCCCGGATCGCGTTCCAAAGCGCCTCGACTCCGGTACCGCGCTCGGCGCTCACCGCCAGCACCATGGAAGCCGTCTGGCCGAGCCCGGCCTCGAGCGCCGCGAGACGCGCGCGCGCCTCACTCCTGGAAAGGGCGTCGATCTTGTTGACGGCGAGCGCCCACGGCAGCCCGTGGTGGTCGAGCCAGGACCGCAGCGTGAGGTCTCGCTCGCCAGGGTCGTGGCGCGCGTCGACGATGAAGACGCATAGCCGGAGCGCCTCGCGGCCCAGCAGGTAGGAGACCACGAGCTTCTCGAAGCTCTCGCGCACTTCGCGGGAGGCCTTGGCGTAGCCGTAGCCGGGCAGGTCCACCAGGTAGAGATCGCCATGCCCGCGCCCGGCCGGCCTGGGAACACCCGTCATGCGAAAGAAGTTGACGAGCCGGGTGCGCCCCGGCGCGGAAGACACGCGCGCGAGGCCGCGCGTTCCGGCGAGCGCGTTGAGCAGCGTGCTCTTGCCGACGTTGGAACGACCCAAAAACGCCACCTCCGGCAGGCGGTCCCTGGGGAACTGCGTGGGGTCCGCGGCACTGCCGGCGAAAGCGACGTCGCGGCGAGCGGACAGCGAACGGGATGAGCTGTCGTGCTTCACATCAGGTTTCGAAGAGTATGCTCCGGGCGACTCGGCGCGCCTCAGTGGGTCATGCCGTCGGGCACCGCGCCGAGCGCGTCCCCGGCTCCCTCGATTGCCACCTGGGCGGGCGGGACGTCCGGCGGGACGAGAGCGAGCTTCAGCACCTGGTCGACGTGGTCGACGAGGTGCACCTCGAGGCCCTCGAGGACGTTCTTGGGCACGTCCGCGAGGTCCTTCTCGTTCTCGCGCGGCAGGATCGCAGTCGTCACGCCGATGCGGTGCGCCGCGAGCAGCTTCTCCTTGACGCCGCCGATCGGCAGCACCTTGCCGCGCAGCGTGATCTCGCCGGTCATCGCCACGTCGCGGCGGACGGGCACGCGCGTGAGCGCCGAGACGAGCGCCGTGCACATGGTGATCCCGGCCGACGGCCCGTCCTTGGGGATGGCACCCTCGGGCACGTGGATGTGTACGTCGACCTTGCGGCTGAAATCGCGCGCGATCCCGAACTGCTCCGCCCGCGAGCGCACGAACGACATCGCCGCGTGCGCCGACTCCTGCATCACGTCGCCGAGCTTGCCGGTGAGGCGCAAGGCACCCTTGCCCGGCATGAGCGTGACCTCGATCGGCAGGATCTCGCCGCCGACCTCGGTCCATGCCAGGCCCGTGGCGAGGCCGATCTCGTGGCGCTCCTCTTGCTGTGTCGTGCGGTAGCGCGGGACGCCCAGGTAGTCGCCCAGGTTGACAGGCGTCACCGTGGCCGCGTAGTCCCTGCCCTCGAGCACGACCTTGCGCGCCACCTTGCGCAGGATCGCCGACATCTCGCGCTCCATGTTGCGCACGCCCGCCTCGCGGGTGTAGCGGCGGACCAGCTCCCGCAACGCCTCCTCGTCGTACGCGACGTTGCCGGCGGTGAGGCCGTGCGACTTGATCTGCTTCGGGATCAAGTGGCGCTGCGCGATCTCGATCTTCTCGTGCTCGGTGTAGCCGGGCAGGCGAATCACCTCCAGGCGGTCCTGCAGGGCCTGGGGGATCGTGTGCAGCACGTTGGCCGTGGCGATGAAGAAGACCGACGACAGGTCGTACTCGACGTCGAGGTAGTGGTCGGAGAACGTGTGGTTCTGCTCGGGGTCGAGCACCTCGAGCAGGGCCGACGACGGGTCGCCCCTGAAATCCATCGACATCTTGTCGACTTCGTCGAGCAGGAACACCGGGTTGCGCGACCCGGCCTTCTTCATCATCTGGATGATCTGGCCTGGAAACGCGCCGATGTAGGTGCGGCGGTGGCCGCGGATCTCGGCCTCGTCGCGCACGCCGCCCAGCGAGAGCCTCACGAACTTGCGGTTCGTGGCCCGGGCGATCGAGCGGGCGAGCGAGGTCTTGCCGACGCCAGGCGGGCCGACGAAGCACAGGATCGGCCCCTTCGGGTTGTTCACCAGCTGGCGCACGGCCAGGAACTCGACGATGCGTTCCTTGATCTTCTCCAGCCCGTAGTGGTCGTCGTTCAGGATCTGCTCCGCGGCCGACAGGTCCTTCCGCTCGCGGGTCTTCTTCGTCCAGGGCACGGCGATCAGCCAGTCGAGGTAGTTGCGCGAGACGGTGGCCTCGGCCGACATCGGCGGCATCGACTCGAGCCTTTTCAGCTCCTGGAGCGCCTTCTCCTCGGCCTCCTTGGGCATGCGAGCCTGCTCGACCTTGCGCCGCAGCTCGTCCGCCTCGCTGGTGCGGTCGTCCTTGCGGCCGAGCTCCTTCTGGATCGCCTTCATCTTCTCGTTGAGGTAGTACTCCTTCTGCGCGCGTTCCATCTGCTTCTTCACGCGGCCCTGGATGCGGCGGTCGACGTTCAGCTTGTCGACCTCCGCCTCGAGGATCGACGCGATGCGCGTGAGCCGTTCCTGGGCGGTCGTGATCTCGAGCAGGTTCTGCTTCTCCTCGACCGGCACCACGAGGTGCGAGGAGATCGTGTCGGCGAGACGGCCGGGGTCCTCGACGCGCACCGCGGCGAGCATGGCGTCGTAATGGAGATTGTTCGAGAGCTTCACGTACTGCTCGAACAGGCCGATCACCTTCGAGATCAGGCTCTCGAGGCCTGTCGCGGGCTCCTCGGCCGCGGGCACGAGCTTCACCACCACGCGCAGCGAGCCCGCCTCCTCGCGGTACTCGAGCGCGCGCGCGCGCTCGAGGCCCTCGACCAGCACTTTCACGTTGCCGTCCGGCAGCTTCAGGCTCTGGACGATGCTGCAGACCGTCCCGACGGTATGGATCTCCTCGGGGCCGGGATTGTCGTGGGTGGCGTCGTGCTGGGCGGAGAGGAAAATGCGCTTGCCCCGCGCGAGCGCCTGCTCGAGCGCGCGGATCGAGCTCTTCCGGCCGACCACGAACGGGATCATCATGTGCGGGAACACCACCAGGTCCCGCATCGGCACCATCGGCAGGTTCTCGATCAGGTCCGCTTTGTCACGCCCGAACATGGCCTCGCTCCGCCCACAGGGACGACCACAGGCTGCGCCCCGCGCGGCGCCTTCAACGGTAGCACGCGGACGGGAGCGAGCCTAGCCGGCCTTCTCGATCAGGGCGGCGGCCTTGTCCCGGTCGAACACCATCTCGCGCGTGACCACGCACTCCCGCACCTTGCGCATCGAAGGCAGGTTGTACATGAGCTCGAGCATCAGGTCCTCGATGATCATCCTGAGCCCACGGGCGCCGATCTTGCGCTGGATCGCAAGCTCCGCGATCGCCTCGAGCGCATCGTCCGCAAAGCGCAGCTTGACGTTCTCGTACTCGAACAGGCGCTGGTACTGGCGCGTGATCGCGTTCTTGGGCTGGGTCAGGATCTCGACGAGCGCCGGCTGGCCGAGGTCGTGCAGCGTCGCCACAACCGGCAGCCGGCCCACGAACTCGGGGATCAGGCCGTACTTGATCAGGTCGGTCGGCTGCACCTGGCCGAGCAGCGACGCCTTGTCGATCGGCGTGCCCTTGGGCTCCTTCTTCGCGTCGGTGCGGAAGCCGAGCGTCTTCTTGCCGACGCGGCGCTCGATCACCTTGTCGAGGCCGACGAAAGCGCCGCCGCAGATGAACAGGATGTTCGTGGTGTCGATCTGGTAGAACTCCTGGTGCGGGTGCTTGCGTCCGCCCTGCGGCGGGACGTTGGCGACCGTGCCCTCGAGGATCTTGAGCAGCGCCTGCTGCACCCCTTCGCCCGACACGTCGCGGGTGATCGAGGGGTTCTCGTCCTTCCGCGAGATCTTGTCGATCTCGTCGATGTAGATGATGCCTTCCTGGCACTTCTCGATGTCGCCGCCCGCGGCCTGCAGCAGCTTCAGGATGATGTTCTCGACGTCCTCGCCGACGTAGCCGGCCTCGGTGAGCGTCGTGGCGTCGACGATCGTGAAGGGTACCGAGAGCAGGCGCGCCAGCGTCTGGGCGAGCAGCGTCTTGCCCGTGCCGGTCGGGCCGATCAGCAGGATGTTCGACTTGGTGAGCTCGACCTCGTTGCGCCCGCGCTGCTTGCCGATCTCGATCCGCTTGTAGTGGTTGTAGACCGCGACCGCCAGCTTCTTCTTGGCCTGCTCCTGGCCGATCACGTACTCGTCGAGGAACTTCTTGATCTCCTGCGGAGTGGGCAGGCCGCTGCGGCTCTGGCGGCCCTCCGAGCGGCGGTCGTCGGCGATGATGTCGTTGCAGACGTCGACGCACTCGTCGCAGATGAAAACCGTGGGGCCCGCGATCAGCTTGCGGACGTCGTTCTGGTCCTTGTTGCAGAACGAGCAGCGCAGGACCTCGCCCTCCGCCCCGGCCTTCCTCGTGGTCGTCATCGGAATGAATCCACCTTCGCTCGCAGCCCGCTGCCGGTCATCTCTCTCTCCGCGAGATCACGTGGTCGACGATGCCGTAGGCCTTCGCCTGCTCGGCGTCCATGATGAAGTCGCGATCGGAGTCGGAGACGATCTTTTCGAGCGGCTGCTTCGTGTGGCTCGACAGGATCTGGTTGAGCCGGTCCTTGGTGCGCAGGATCTCCTTCGCCTGGATCGCGATGTCGGAAGCCTGCCCCTGGGTCCCGCCCCACGGCTGGTGGATCAGGATCCGCGAGTTGGGCAGCCCGAAGCGCTTGCCGGCGGTGCCTGAAGCGAGGAGCACCGCGCCCATCGAGGCGGCCTGGCCGACGCAGATCGTCTGCACGTCGGGCCGGATCAGCTGCATCGTGTCGTAGATCGCGAGGCCGGCGGTGGTCACACCGCCCGGGCTGTTGATGTAGATGTGGATGTCCTTCTCGGGGTCTTCCGCCTCGAGGAAGAGCAGCTGCGCGATGATCAGGTTGGCCACCATGTCGTCGATGGCCGTCCCGATGAAGACGATGTTGTCCTTGAGGAGGCGGGAATAGATGTCGTACGCCCGCTCGCCACGGGCCGTCTGCTCGACCACCATCGGCACGAGCGTGCCCGCGAAGGCGTTGCCTCCACTCATGTTAGCTCGATACTAGCATTGGACTTGAGCAAGTCAAGGGTCTTCTCCTCGCGGATGCGCGCCGCGAGCGCGCCGAGGTCGCCCTCTTTCGTCATTTGCGCCCGAACTTGCTCGCGCGAGCGACCCGAACGCTCCGAAATCCGTGCAATTTCGGCGTCGATCTCGGCGTCCCGCACCTCGATCCCCTCCCGGCGCGCGATCTCGTCGAGCAGGATGTCGGCGCGGGCGGCCTTGACCGAGTCCTCGCGGGTCGAGTCGCGGTACTGCTTCCAGTCCACCCCCAGCTTGCGCGGGTCGATACCCTGGTAGGCGAGGCCGCGCGCCAGGCCCTGGGTGCGTGCCGACATGTGCCGCTCGACGAGCGCCTCGGGCACCTCGAAGCCCGTCTTCGCGACCAGCGCTTCGACGAGAGCGCCCTTCAACTCGCGGTCCGACCGGCGCTCTTCGGCCGCCTGCAGCTGCCGGCGGATCTTGTCGGATAGCGCGCTGAGGCTGTCGAACTCGCCGAGATCCTTCGCAAACTCGTCGTCGCGCTCCGGGACGACCTTGCTCTTGATGCCCTTGAGCGTCACGGTGTAACGCACGGTCTTGCCGGCGATAGCCGGCGCGGCGTCCTCGCCCCAGGCTACCTCGATGTCCCTGGTCTGGCCCAAACTCAGGCCCTCGAGGCCGCTGTTCATGTCCTTGTGGTTGCCAGCGTTGCCGATCTCGATCAGGGCGTTCTCGTCGCGCCCGCCCTTGCCACCCTCGAGCGGCTTCCACACGAGATCGAGCAGGACGAAGTCGCCCGAGCGAGTGGGGCGTTCCTCGCCCAGCGGGTCGTAGCGCGCCGCCTCCTCGCGCAGGCGGTCGATCTCCTTCCCGACATCCTCGTCTTCGACCCTCGGCCCGCGTGCGCTCACGCGCAGGCCCTTCCAGTCGGGCGGCTCGACCAGCGGCAGCGTCTCGAAGACGGCCTTGAAGCTCATCGGTTGGCCCTCTTCGAGCTTGACCTCCTCGACGCGCGGGGGGGCGAGCGGCTTCAGGCCGCGCCCGTCGAGCTCGTCGAAGACGACCTTGTTGACGATCGCTTCCGCGGCCTCGCCCAGGATCTCGTCCTTGAAGCGCTTCTTGACGACGTCGAGCGGCACCTTGCCGGGGCGAAAGCCGGGCAGCTTGACGCGGCGGGCGAGCTCGCGCGCGCGCGCGTCGATCTCGTGCTGGACCTGCTCGCTGTCGACCTCGAAGGCAAGCGCCTTGCG
>Ga0247727_10005913_pt1 | contig 24375 bp, 20 predicted proteins | sample WisWelCaveWW1625_FD_202498 | JGI IMG/M metagenome (GOLD analysis project Ga0247727, IMG submission 202498) | Biofilm microbial communities from Wishing Well Cave, Virginia, United States - WW16-25 | ecosystem: Environmental > Aquatic > Deep subsurface > Groundwater > Cave microbial mat | place... | reverse complement strand
TCCAACTGCCAGGTCGAAATGCCGTCGGGCTGGGTTTCGTAATACAAGGCGCGCGCCTTGATCGCCGAAAGCAACTGCCGGGTGGGATGAAAATCAAGCGGCAGATCGGTAAGATCATACAGGCGGATTGCGAGCGCCAGACCGAACAACACAACGAGAGCGACGGATTTAGCCGTGCGGGTTTGAAACAACATAACGACTCAGGAAGGGACTAGATTTTATCATCACCGGTTGGGTTCCCGGTCGAGGACACGGCATTGATCCCCCGAACATTTCGCCAGCGCGCGCAGCCAACCGGAAAGATGATCGAGCAGCGACCTGTCGGCGCTTCCGGCGATACTTTCCAATTCAAATGGATCCTTGTTCAAATCATACAACTCCACGAAACCATCCCCATATTTCACATATAAATAATCTTTCGTCCGCAAGCCCAGATAATCAGGCGCGGGAGCGGGCGCGTCCGGATCTTCATCTCCCTCATTGTATCCATAGAACTCGAGCAGGTACCCTGATCGCCATTCGCTTAACGCGGGCGGCTGGGCCCCGAACAACCCAACCATGGACCTGCCGTCCACATACCCCGGCGGGACCACGCCCGTCAGTTCGGCGATGGTGGGGGCAAAATCCACATTGCCTGTGATGTATCCGTCAAGCGTCGAGCCCGCCGCGATGCCGGGTCCGCGGATGATGAAAGGCACATGGATATCCTCCTCATAAGGCTCGCCCTTTCCCATGCGCAGGCGATGCTGGCCCAAATGATACCCGTTATCCGAAGTGAAGATGATATAGGTATTATCCAATTCGCCGGAGCGCTCCAGCGCCTCTATCAAATCCGCGATCATCTCATCCACCGCCTGCATCGCCTCCACGCGCAAACGATATTCCAGATCGAGATGCTCGATATCAGCCTGGCTCAATAATGGGTCCATGCTGATCCGCGCCGGTTTATCGAAGATATCCCGTTCGTTGAACGATTCGGCGCGCGGCGCTTTAAGATCGGGAAACATCCCTGCATGGCGCGGCGCGGGTTTCACAGGGAAATGCGGCGCGTATGTGGAAAGATAAACAAAAAACGGAAAGTCGTCCTTACCGGCGCGCTGGATAAACTCCCGCGCCTTTCTGCCAAGCACGTCGGTTATATATTGCGATCTTCCCTGCCCCGTTTCAGCGTAATCAACCTGCCGGCCGTTTTCATTCAAGGTGTATTGAAAGCCGGCGGTCGCGCCTCCCTTGGCGGCGCTGTACCATTCATCCCAGCCGACCGGCACATACTCGCGATCTTCAGGGAATGGATACCCATTGAGATACTTTCCCAGCAACACAGTTCTATATCCCGCGGCTTGGAGCCATGTCGCTATCGTGGATGATTCACGGTTCAAAAAATAAAACTCCGCAAACCCGCCGTTCGGTTGGTCGTTCCGATACACGCCATGATTGTGCGTATACTGGCCGCGCAAAAACGTCGCGCGCGACGGGCAACACAGAGGGTGAGAGATAAAAAAGTTTTTAACCGTCATGCCCTGCGAGACCATCAACTCCTGCAAACGCGGCATGTAATTGATCGTGCCAAGTTCCAGGTCCAGGTCGTCGGCGAGAATCAATATGATATTGGGGCGGTCCGGTTTTTGAATTACCTCCACGTCGTCCTGCGGCGTGATCGTCAAAATCAAGCGCGGCGTCGCGGTCGCTCCGGGCGCGGCGCATCCCAACAACAACGAAGCCAGCAACGCTAGCGCGACAACGCGCTTCATCTCTCACCATCCTTCAATCGTTCCGATCGGGATCGCAAATACCGCGCCCGCAATGCGTTCAATCCCAGCAAATGCAAAATGGGCGACGCCAGAATATTCAAGCGCGCCAACGCCGTGGGCGGATGGATGAACAAGGCGCGCGTCCACGCTTTCAACGCGGACGCAGGCTGACCGCCATCCAGAAGGTACCTTGCATCCACGCGATGCGCGGAGGCGCGGGCGCGGCGGTTCACTCGCTTGAGTGCGGGCGCAAGATTTTCATCTTGCGCCACGGTTTCCAAAATGCGGAAAGCCTCGCGCCCGAACTCCGCCGCCCTGGCGCGGTTCTTCGCCTCGGCATGATAGCGCGCCGCCGACCACGTTTGATCCACGTGCAAAATGTTTCCGTGTTGAGCGATTCGAATCCATAAATGATGGTCAAGCAAAAAATGAAACGTTGTATCGAGCAAGCCTGTCTCCTCCAACACTGCGCGGCGAAAGAATACGCCTGGTTGACCGATGATCTGAAAACACAACAAGTCCAGCAACGATAACTGTTTGTATTTCAAAACATTGATGGTCTTCCCATTTTCATCCACCGCCAGCATATCGCCATAGACCATGACCGTATCGGGATTTTCTTCAAAGATTTTCACGGCGGCGGAGATCGTCCCCGGCAGATAATAATCATCCGAATTCAACCACGCGACGATATCGCCTTGCGCGCGCGCCAGCCCCTTGTTGATCGCCTCGCCCTGGCCGGAATCCTTCTCGCTGACCCACCATGCGAATCTATCGGCGTATTTTTTTATGATCTCCACCGAGCCGTCTGTTGACGCGCCATCTACAACCAGGTATTCAACGTTTGGATAATCCTGCAACAGCGCGGATTGTATCGTCTGCTCAAGATACTTTGCCTGATTGAATGAGGGAGTGATGATGGAAACGAGTGGCATGAAAAGGATGAATGATAAAGGATGAAAACGTGAGGCGAGGGTTACATGTTACGTACTGCGTGTTCCGGTCTACCAGTTTACTTGTCTACTTGTGTACGTGTCTACCTGTGTCCGTGTTCCCAACCTCAAAACAACGACTCGTAATCCACTTTTGGGAATATCGTGAGTTTGCCGCCGACGGTCGCGTCCACTGCTTCGCGTCCCGCTTCGCGGTATGCCTCACGCGCGAGGGCGTACCCGATCTCGGAGGTATCCAGATCGGGCAGTTGCCATTTAATGCCTTTGCCAAAATAGCGCGGATCAAAATGGTTCGGATCGTCACCATCGGATACGACAGTCTTGTTCGCGTCGCCTTTGGAGGCGAAGTTGTGATCCACGCCGATCAGGATCGCCTTTTCGACGCCCATGTGAAACGCGAGTTGCAGGGCGAGGTTGGTGACAGTCGCGCCTTCCCAGACGCGCCCGCGCACATCGCCGGTAAAACGAGGTCCGGTGTAGGTGGTGTAAATGAAGATGGGGAGAGATTGGAGATTAGAGACCGGAGAATTGGAGAATTGAGGCGAGAAGCGACGATGGGATCTCCAGGCGATGAATTTCGGAATGGTCAGCGCGTTGATGTCATCCACGAACTGCTCAACGACCAGATCATTCGAGATGCAGAGATAAGTGGCGGTGAATCCCAGTTCGGGAAACGCCAGATAAAAGCGGTTCATGCAAAACGTGATCTCATCCCGCAATTTACCGAGATCGGTTTGTTTGAGGCTGGGACCGTTGCCAATGATGAAGGCGCGTGTGCCTTTGTGAATATCCTTCAACTCTTTGAGCCTGCGAATACTCTCGCGCCGCCAGGGATGCAGATAGGCGGCGGGCAGTTCGGGGATACGACGAACGGCATCGTACGCGTCGCGGCTGAACGCCCAGAAAGATGGGGAAAGAATTTGCTTGAGGGTTTGTTTCATAGTTCAAATGAAAGAGGAAAGACGAAAGATATCTTTCCTCTTTCTTTCAAGTTTATTCCGTGCTCAATCTCGCCGTCGCGCCGCCGTCCACCACCAGCGCCTGTCCCGTCATAAACGACGATTGTTCGTTGTCTGCGAGGAAATAAATCGCATGGGCGATCTCTTCGGGCTTGCCCACTTTCCCGCTGACAGTTTTGCGCGCCAGGTTATCCAATCGATCCTGCATGTCGCCATGACCCGCGTGACCGCGACCGAGTCCCGCGCGGAGCATGGGCGTATCCACCGCGCCGGGGAGGATGGCGTTGACGCGGATGTTATCGGGCGCGAACTCAATCGCCAGCGCGCGCGTGAGGGCGAGCAATCCGCCCTTCGAGGCGGCATACGCGGCGATGTTGGCTGATGTTTGGATCGCGTGGACCGATGAAACATTGACAATCGCTCCGCCGCCCGCCGCCTTCATCAACGGGTGCGCCAGTTTTACAAACAGGAATGCCGAACGTAAATTGGACGCCATCACCGCGTCCCATTCTTCGACGGTAGTTTCCACCAAAGGTTTGGCGACCTGCACCGCGGCATTGTTGATAAGCGCGTCCAACGTTGGATGAAATCCTTGCGCCTGTTGAAAAATCACCTCGGCTGAATCGGGATGCGAAATATCAGCTTTGATGAAATGTCCATTCTTCGGAAAGTCGTCGCCATAGTCGGAACGATCCACGCCGATCACGCGCCAGCCTTTTTCCGCAAAGTGATGAATGCAGGCGCGCCCAATCCCGCCGCCCGCGCCGGTGATGAGAACTGTTTTTGCTTCTTTCATCTTTCCTCTTTCACATTATCAGCGCTTCACGAAAAGCAAACGACTAAAGTCGTTACTGCGATTCCAAATCCTTGACGTCAATCCCCAACCCATCCAGTAAATTCCTGATCGTATTCCAATGCACGCGTTCCCACGCGGCGGGACTGGAATTGGAGTTGTGCGGCGCGAGCAGGACGTTATCCATCTTCAATAACGGACTGTCCAACGGTAAAGGTTCCACCTCAAAGACATCCAATGCGGCTCCTGCCAGACGTTTCGTTTGCAACGCTTCGATCAAACTTTTCTCCTCGACGATGGGTCCGCGCGCGGTGTTGATCAGCACGGCGGTCGGTTTCATCAGCGCGAACGCGTCGGCGTTCATCAAATGTTGAGAGGTTGGATTGAGGTCGCAGTTGACGGAGACAAAATCGCTATTAGTGAGCAGAGACTGGAGACTGATCATTTCGATTCCGGTCTCAGTGATGAAGACCTGATCGATCTCCACAATGTCCGTTCCGTAGACTTTCATGCCAAAGGCGCGGGCGCGGCGCGTGACGGCTTTGCCGATGTTGCCCACGCCAATGATCCCAAGAGTACATTCGCTCAACGACGTACCGGGAATCTTTTCCCATTTACCGCTTTTCATCTCCCTGTCCATCCACGGGTGACGACGCGCGAAGGCGAGCATGTATCCGAGGATCGTATCGGCAACCGGCGCGGTGAACGCGTTCAAAGTGCGTCCAATTTTGATCGAATGCCGGGAGCAGGCTTCGGCGTCGAGTGAATCGATCCCCGTCCCCCACTTTGAGATCGCTTTGAGGCGCGGCGCGCAAGCCTCAATGACGCGGGCGGTGTAGCGGTCATCCCCGCAGATCGCGCCGTCGAATTGACCGGCGTACTTCAACAGGTCGGCCTCCTCCATGCGTTCGCGCACCTCGGGGACGATCAACTCGATGTCGTATTTGTCGAAGACGGGTTTGAAGCGCTCCACAAACGGGATCATGTATGGGGCGGTAAACAGGACGACGTATTTCATTTGCAGGGATTCTTGATCTCGGTGAAGTCGTACAGGTATGGCACGGGCGAGTGATAGGTTATATCGGGGAGCATATCATACTTCGCGCCAAAGTAATTATTGAATACAGCGCGGAAGGAGTTGACCGGCGAAATCTGTGGGTACAGACGATCGTTATGACCCGGCAGATAATAGGCGTTCAAAATAAAAAAGTGCTGCGGGTTGGGTTGAATCCATGGCCCGTGATCGCCCTGCAAAATAATGATGGGCGGCGTTTTCGATTCTGATTGAATCGTATCAATCATTTCAAGAAGTTTGCGGTTGAGGAATGTGATCTGGTGGGTATAACCGATCTTGAACTTGTCGGCGGGGTAACGTTTTTGCTCGTTCCAAAAATCCGCCGGGTCGGTATATTCGCCGTCCGGTCCAAACACAAAAGGCGGGTGCGGCAAAATCAAATGCACGTACACAAATTTTGATCCGGGCATGTCCGCGATATCAGCCATGCTGTCGAAGACCAGCGTGTGACGGTCGCGAAAATTCTGCCCGCTGATCTGATCGAGATCGAGCCAGCCGAAATCCTGCAAAACGCGCGCCAGTGTCGTTTGCATGAACAAGGTCTCGAACTCGGTTATGCCCGATGAAAAAGGCGGCGGCGTGAGGAACACGTCGGCATCGTCCAACTCGCTCCAGGCGAAGCCATTCGCAAACGAGATCGTCTTATATCCCATTTGCTCAAAGTTATATCGCACGGCATTGTGTTTGAGCGCGTCCCACAAACGCGCGCGCTTCGTGCTTTTGAGATCGTCGAAGCGCGGGTCGAGTCCCTGGATAAAAGACATGTTCAACGACGACGCCATGGAGAGTTCGGTGCGCGGGTAATTGCTCTGACTGCACCGCGCCACATAAAACCCGCGCGCTTCCAGTTCCTTGATAAAGCCGCGGTTGTCGTATTGATACGCCTTCTGCAACAGGTCCGCGCGCGTGTACATATCGAGAATGAAATAATAGACATCCGGCGGATTCTGCGGACGCGTCAGATTCTGCGCGGGGACATTCTCGGCTGCGAGACGGTGAGCGCTTCCTTTCTGGACCCCGGAACTGATCTGCCATAGCGACATGATCGCCAGCCCCAGCGCGATCACATTCAACGCTTCCGGCGACGGCGATTTTTTCACCGCCCAAACGACGGCAAGGATCGCAAGCGCGGACCATCCTAATAATAGCCAGCGCGTAAAGTCAAATTCTTCCAGTTTTTCAGTGAGCAGGATGTGAACATGCCCATAAGAAAAAATCAACGCCAGCCACAAAGCGGACAGGAACGCGGCGCTCCGCCAGTTTCGGAGGAACAATCTTGATATACCAAAGAGAAGCGCTGCCAGGGCGATACACACCAGCAACGGACGCCAGCCCGCCTCCGCTTTCACTTCGCCAATGTTTGTCGCGAGCAACGCCAGCGCCGGATACGCGCCAAATACAATGGGATACCAGGGAACGGAAAACCATTTGCCCAATGTTTTCTTGATAGCGCTAAAGTTGTTCTTTTTATTCATTTGCCTTGCTACGCCAAACGTCCCGAAGGTTTCCCGGAAAAACTTTGTTGAGTTGCCGAAACCTTCGGGACGGTATCCAGCATCATTTACCCAGTTGTCTCTTCAAAAGGAAATCGCAGATCGCAAAATCGAGTTCTTCGTCAATGTCCCACGCTTCGTCGGCGTCCATCTCGAACATCAGCGGGCGGTCGCCGATGCGGTGTCCTTTGGCGATCAGGTTGGGGCGCGTGAAAATATATAGGCAGGAATTTTCTTCATACACAGGAGGGAGGTCCTGGGTTTGGATGAGTTCTTTCGGGTTGTGATTGATCGCCTGTCCGTCTTTATCGTATAACCGCGTTTGCCAGCGCGTGACGGAGAATAGTGAATCGTAATTGGGGTAATTGGTAAGTAGTAATTGAATGGCGCGCGAAATAGTTTCCGGTTTGAGGAGCGGATTCGTGCTGTGCGTCTGCAAGTAGAAATCAGCCTGGGCTTGTTCCGTGTCGTGGATCAGGATGCGGTTCATGGGAACGTCGTCGGCGCGGAGATGATCGGGGCGCTGGATCAACTTCACAGGTGGAAAGAAGCGGCGAAGTCCATCCATCACCGGATCGGAATCCGTATCCACGATCACTTCGGCGATCTCAGGGACCGCGAGCAACGTCTCGATAATGTGATGGAACAACGGCTTGCCCGCGAGCGGGCGATAATTCTTGCCGGGCACGCGCTGGCTGTGATGACGCATGGGAACGAGGGCGGCGATTTTATTCATGCGCGGTATTCTATCGGGTTTCGGGAATGAGCGATTCAACGTAGAGGATGGTTTGGTTTTTAGTGACGATCCTGACCGCGCAACCCGCAATCAGATCGGGCAACGCGCCGTTTGGAAATAGAGCGTGTGAAATATACACGTAACGCGACCTTTCCGCCACCAGATCGAAACCGGAGATGAGGCGGACGTTGGATGCCTCGTTTTGCACAAGACGCGACAATTCCTGGTAAAAGTCGTCCACCGATCTTTCGACGTTGTTCGTTTCAAAATCGTTTACGCATACCGAAGGCAGCGCGCCGCATGGAGCCGATCCGTCTTTGATCAGGTCTATGTACGAGCCGGGCTGGTTCTCAATCACAAAGGGTTTTTGTTCGGCTGAACAAACCGGCGTCGTGTGCGCGGGTTTGTGCCCAACCCTGAATATCAAAGGCGGAGCAAACACGGTCAACCCAACGATCATGATCGAGGCGAAGCGCGGGATTGTGAATTCATTTTGTAAATCGGAAATTATTTTTTGCGGCGCGCTTCTCGACAACCAGGCAATACCGATTGCGGGCGCGGCAAAAAAGAAGGAGGTCGCGCTGGCGTAGAAACGCGTCCCGCCGTCAATGGGCGGAAGGAACGGGACAGAGAGAAACACGCCGATAAACCCGGTGAGCAGAAGAGACGCGACATTTGAGCGAACGTTCCTAAACAGCCACACGAGGCCCAGAATCACGAGGAACGCAGTTCCAAACCAGGCCGCGAAATTCAGCCAGTATTGAAAGTCGTTCCTTGGGAAAGGAAAAATGCCCTGCTCGCCAAACATGAAAAAATCGCGATAGGATTTGGCGAACCCGATGAACAGGTCCATGGGATGCTCGCGGAAGTATTCCCAGATTGCGCGGTAGATGGCGGCAGGATCGCGCGTCCCCACTTCAACGATGGCGCTATGCCAGCCCGTCCCGCCGCGCGCCTGCCCGTAGAGCGCGTACGAAAAATTCCTAAAGGATGATCCAGGCGAAATGCCGAGGAGACGTGAGTATGCCGAATTGACCAGGAAAAACCCGACGATGAAAAATCCAAACATGGAGCCGGTCGTTTTCAACGAAAACTTTTTTTCTGCGCGCCGCGCCCAACCCGCCCAGATCGCCAGCATGGGAAAGATAATGAACGCGCCAGCCCGCGCGCTGACCGCCACCAGAAGCGCCGAGACGCCGGGCAGAAGATCGATCCATTTTGGTTTCGAGGCGGAGAGCAAAATCAGGGCAAAGGCAAAACAGCCGAGGGCGAATCCGAGCGATTCGCTGAGCAGGTAACCGATCCAGGGTTTGATATGGAAGTACATCAGAACGGCGAATATACTCCCTGCCCACGCGCCGAAGAAATTCCGTACCTGCCGCGCCGCCACGTAAAGCCCCGCGCCCATCAATTGAATAATGAACGCCAGCGTTAGTTTCAGGTTCCCGCCGGTAATCAGAAAAAGCGAAGCCAGGAATCCCGGAAACAAGGGTCTTTCTGTGGCTTGGTTGGCTCCTATCACCGAAAGCCCGCTCAGGATCAAATCCGCGCCGTAGCTATAGAACTTGCCGTCTTTATATGGAAGCAAACCGCCGATGATCAAGTTATCTGAATACCCGGATGTCCACAAATAGGACAGCGACATTGCGAAGATCGTCATTGTCAGACCGAGACAGGCTGGAACCTGATATGGGTCAGGTAATCGAAACGACAGATAATATAGAACGAGAACAATGAAGAACGAGAATAGGGAATACTCGTGGAAAAAGCGGCTGAAGGAGGGCGGCAGGTTTAAAGACAGTATCAGCCAGAACAGGATCAACGGCGTCAGGATCGATCCGATCCGATAAAATCTGACGGCGCGTGAAGGCAGTGTTGATGTCACAGCGGTTGATTATATCCATGAGTCGTCACGGCAAGACGACATCCAGTTTGATGCCGTAATACTCCTCGGCACAGACGGTGATCCAATAACCTTTTTTATCGGGAGGATCAAAGTCGCGGATGCCGCCGACGGGCAGACCGTCTATGGCTGTGACGGTGACTCGATTCGATCCCGCTTTCAACGCGCTTTGGATGACCGCCTCACGCGCGTCCCATGCCTGCGTCCTCTGCGAGTAAACCTTGATCCAATCTGACGTTTTGATCATCGTATGGATCGGGAACGCGAATGAGATCAGTAAAAGCGCCGCCGCGCCCGCTTGCAATCCATTGGACTTAAAGACCTCCCTCAAACCTGAACCTAAAACCCAGCCACCTAACGCAAAACCGAAGGCGGCGATAAAGCGCGGGATGATCATGGTGCGCGGGGCCGGGAGTCCTTTTTCGATGTAGAGGCTGGGAGTCAACGACGCGGCCACCAAGAGGACTGTAACTGCCACAACGATCACATCCAGCAAAATATGGCGATTGAATTTGAAGGAACGTCCTTCGGTCACAGGGTAAATAAATCCCGCCAGCGTTGCAATGAGGGCGATCAAAATGTGATGATAGTCTTTTACCGACATCACAAAAAACGCGTAGGTGTAGTTGAATATCAAACGCGGGAGTTCAATGAGCGGAGTTGGTTCGCCGTAGCGTTCGCTGCGAATCTGCGTAGTGGGAGAGAAGATCAGCAGGCACAGCGCGACGACGGCGAAGAACAAGGAAATAATTGCGATCCATAATGTCTTTTGCGTCCAGGTCTGTTTACGATAGATCGCCGCAAGACCAACATACATCGCCAACGCTGAAACCAAAACTGTCGCGCCCGCTTCGGAGCATCCGCCCGCGAGCAGGGACAACAAACCTGCGAGCGCGGTTTCCCATTTGGACGGTTTGGTCAAAAGCGCCTGACGCGTGATGAGGGCAAAGACCCATATGGTTAATGCCAATGGGGTTGTGTAGGTTAACAGTCCCGTGCGCCAGTATAACGATTGATAGAGATGCGGTGCGAGGTAAATCGAAAAGTAAACGATCAAAGATGAGATCAAAGCCGCGAGAGGCGTATTAACTTCAAGTCGCGCGAGACGCGCAACGTTCATCAACAGCCAGACGAGTCCGATAATCCACAAGATGATCGTGAGCGGAGTCATCATCTGATCGCCAAAGGTGTCGAAGGCTTGTAAAAGTCCCGCGAAGATTGTTACGGAATAACGGCTCGGCGTATAGGTTGTATCGTAGGCGTAGCCGCGCACGGTTTCGATGAAGCCCTTGTGACGAAAGTCGGCGTTGTAGCACCAATCGTCCGCCCAGTGACGGTTGTATATGCCCAGATATGTGAAAAGGGCCAGGCCGCTTAATAGGACAGCCAGACCGACGAAAAGAACGAGGCTTTTGAATTTGAGGGAAGGCATGGGCATGAAACTATTATTCTTCCAACCCAAGACTCATGCGCGCAACTTCGCGAAAACCTCGACAAATCTCAATCGCTTCCTTCGCATCCGCTTTGCTTGCGCTTTCTCCAGGATAACGGAAATCCACCGCATAAGCGGAAATTGGGCGAAAGGTGGGACGATAAGGTTCCCAAAGAGGTTCAACCGGCGAAACCAACTCGAGTAATTTCACTAAATCATGGATTTTTCCAAACTCAATATCCGCTTCCTGTAAACGCGCTTTGATGTATTTCTCAATACACTGTTGGGCAAAAAAACACGCGGCATCATAATTCGGCCTGTTACGCGCCCTGTATTCACGTTGCGCCGAAATGAAATCCTCCTCTGCCTTTTCCACCCATTCAAGAGTCAGAGGCTTCATATAACACTTTTCCTTTTTGGGTGATCTCCCTGATGAAGAAGTCGCCTAACTTAATTCGCGTTCTGATTTGTCGGGGCGTCCGCACCAGCAAATCTATTGGAAAGCGCGGGTCTGTTGCGAGCAAAATCTCGGTCGCCTTGTGCGCGCCCCGGCCCTTAAACGGCATAATTACAAGCATATCCACATCCGAATCCGCCGTCGGTTTGCCGTAGGCATACGAACCAAACAGGATAATCTTGCTGGGATTAAACTGTCTGGCGACCTTGCGGGCAAATGCGGAGATTGTCCGCCTGGAAACCTTATCCATGTTTTCCATTATACCGAATCGGCTCCACACCCCTCGTCTCTTCCTCTTTCTTCTTTCTTTCCCGCGCGTAATAAAACGTCTCGCGCAGTTGCGGCGTGACGAGACTTGTCTCACGATGACCCATGCGCGTGCCGTGGAATTGCATAAAGCGGAACCAGACTATCGAAGCGATGTTTTTCCAAAGGACGCGTTCGCGCGCCGCGTGCCAGAGATCGCTCAGGATGTTCATAAGGGCAAGACGCGCAAAATCATAGACGCTGAAATGCGACTCGGGGTAAATCCGCTTGAACGCCATCGCTTCGCGGCGGTAACGATTGAAGACGCCGCGCGGCGTTTCGTTGTGAACATGAATTAGTTCGGCTTCGGGGACATACGAAATCTTATAGCCCTGTTCCTTCGCCCATTTTGCCCACGCCAAATCCTCCAGCCCCGTCAACGATTCATCATACGGATTTTTCTCCCACAGACTTTTCCGTATCGCGGCGTTGGCATTGTTACAAAACGCGGTGGATTGATCATGCCTGCCGGAATCGGGATACCACTGATGATAAATCTGCTGTTCGGAATATTTGGCGGTGTAGGGGGCGCGTTGTTTGCCGTAGGTCAGCGCGACTTTTTCATCTTCAAATGGACGCAACAAGAACTCGAGCCAATCGGGATAGACGGGATAGACGTGCGCGCTGGCAATGACGACCAACTCACGCGTCGCTTCGCGGACCCCGAAATTAAGCGACCGCCCAAACGTAAACTCATCTGACGCGATTCTCACGATCCGCGCGCCGAATGATTCGGCGATGACAACCGTTTGATCAGTCGAGCCTGAATCGACGAGGATGATCTCGACATCCCTAAGCGTTTGATGCCTTATCCCTTCGAGCAAACGTCCGATATATTTCTCTTCGTTGTACGCGCGGATGACAATGGAGCAGTTCATGGGGAGGGAGTAACCAAGTAGACAAGGAGGCAAGTAAACAAGGAGACAAGTAAACACGTGGATAGGTTGCCCCTGTTTACGTGTCTGCCTGTGTCCTTGTTTACATACTCACCAATCATTATCCTTCTCATATCCCAATCGTATCAGCAAATCGCCTGCGACATCCTTGAATACGCGCTTGTGTTCCTCGGTGAAATATTTTTTCCATTCGCCGGTTTTGCCGGAGCGGAAGGTCGGGGACTTGGTCGGGTTGATGGAGGCTTCGAGGGAGTCGAGGATCAACTGTCGGGTAACTTGAAGCGGAGTTCGGTCGAGGAAATGATCCATGATGCGGGTCAGAGTCGCGGCGCGGTCGTGGATCAAGTCTTCAAAGTGAATCGTCAAAACCTCAGGGAGATCGAGCCAACCGAGATAAGGCGTGAAGCGTGAGGCGATATCTGGGAATTCAATGTTTGTATCCGATCTTCCCAAAATACTGACCATGAGCCGCGCATCGAAATCAGGAAGGGATGCGTAATACGCATGATGGATGTGGCGCGACTCCATCTCAGTGACGTAGAAAACATGCGAGACGACCACATCGCGCGGATCGCGAAAGATGAAATACGGAACAAATTTGGGCGAACCCTCTATCGAGGACAAGCAGACACGGGTCATGGCTTCGGGTCGGGCAAAGAGATGCGCCGAGGCAATGTCACGCGGGCGAAGCGAATCGAGCCAGTTGATGGCTTGTTCGGGCGCGCGCTTGATTCCGCTTTCGCCTTCGTATTCGGCGTAAAAGGAATGTAGCCGTTTCGCGTATGGCGCGACGTTGGAGAAACCAAGCAAAATTTGATCGAGCAGGTGCGTGCCGCTTTTGGGGAACGAGATGCCGAGTAAAGTCGGCAGAGCGGCAGGCTGCGATGGAAAGCGGAGGCGCTGGATTGTCTTTTCAGTTTGGTAGATGACAGAACGCAATGTTGATTTCAAGGGCATGGGGATATTAAACCACAGTTGCGAGTGTCCAAGAGATATGCTACAATCGCTTTACGTGTTGGCTTTCGATAAGGAGAAGTAAAGCAATGGAAGCGGTGACCATTTCTTCAAAATACCAGGTTGTTATCCCGAGGGAAGTGCGGGATCAATTCAAATTAAAACCCGGGCAGAAAATCATGTTCATCCCCTACAACAATATACTTCATGTTGTTATTGTCCCATCAATCAAGCAGGCACGCGGGATGTTCAAGGGAATTGATACAGATGTTCAACGAGAAGAAGTTGATGAGGATCGCTAATGAATGTCGTAGACTCATCAGGGTGGCTGGAATATTTTGCGGAAGGAAAGAACGCCAGTTTTTTTGCGCCAGCCATTGAAAAGACCGATCAATTGATTGTTCCAACAATTTGCATCTACGAGGTATTCAAACGTATGGCGTATCTTTTGGATGAACAGGAGGCTTTGCGCGCGGTCGGCATTATGTCATTGGGACAGGTAATCGAATTAAATCGTCAAATTGCCTTGAACGCCGCAAAAATCTCGCGCGATTTCAAATTGGCGCTCGCAGACAGCGTCATCCTCGCCACTGCTCGCGCAAATGAGGCCGTACTTTGGACTCAAGATGAACATTTCAAGAGCTTGGAAGGCGTCAAATATATCGAGAAGAAATGAGCTATGAACCCAATAGCCAAACCAATCACGAATTACGACGAAACCAGCGACGCCTTGTATATGTCTTTCATCCCCAACGCAAAAGCAACCGGGATCGAATTGAACGATCATATCCTCCTGCGCATTGACAAGGAAAAGCGCCAAGCCGTTGGCATTACATTCCTGAATTATTCCATCCTTATCCAAAAAGCGGACTTCGGTCCCCGCAGTTTTCCATTGACAGGGCTTACAAAATTATCCGATGAGACGCGTGAAATTGTGATGGAGATATTGGAAAGCGCGCCCGTAAAAGAGATTTTGTCGCTTTCAACGTATACGCCTTCCTTCTCGGAGGCGATTCCCATTGCGTTGCTTCATTTGCCACAGCCAGCATAACAAACAAGAGATCTGACATGTCTCACCCGCGCCGATGCCAAATTCTTGAACGAGCACGGGTTGGAGAAGCGGTGAGGGGGAGTGGGGGAGCGAACAGCGATCAGTGAAAAAGCCTTGTATAGACTGATTGCCTTTACAAGGCTTTTTGATTCTTATTTCCCTAAGCAACAAACTCGTTACGAAAAGCGCTTGTATTTTCGCTTGGAATCATTATAATGTTTACATCGTACTGGGGATCATTGATGCCAGCATCGAAGGTCCAAGTCCCCTTGGGTTGTAAAGTTGTTTAGTTCAGTTTGGAGGGTCCCATGAACATCGCGAGTTTTCACCAGCGAATTTCAATGTTCTGGAAAGGGTTTATCTTGTTATGCCTGCTGGTTTCGAGTTCAGGTTCAGTGCAAATTGCGCAAGCCGCCCCCGGTGATACAACCCGCGTCTCGGTTGCATCGAATGGTACACAGGGAAATTATGACTCCTATGCCCGCCCTTCCATTTCCGCAGATGGGCGTTATATAGCGTTTGAATCGGATGCCAGCAACTTGGTAACCGATGATACGAATGACACCGAGGATATATTTGTTCATGACCGACAGAGCGGGCAAACCACGCGCGTCTCGGTTGCATCCAATGGCACACAGGGGAATTCTTACTCCCATAATCCTTCCATTTCCGCAGATGGACGTTACGTAGCATTTTATTCGCTTGCCAGCAACTTGGTGAGCGGAGACACGAACGGATGCGATGATGTTTTTGTACATGACAGACAGAGCGGGCAAACCACGCTCGTTTCAGTTTCTTCCAATGGCACACAGGCGGATTTTTGCTCCTATGGTTCTTCCATTTCCGCAGATGGGCGTTACATAGTGTTTGACACGCTTGCCAGCAACTTGGTGAGCGGGGATACGAATGACACCTGGGATACATTTGTTCATGATCGCCAGAGCGGGCAAACCACGCGCGTTTCAGTTGCTTCCAACGGTACACAGGGGAATGATAGCTCTGGTGGTTCTTTCATTTCCGCAGATGGGCGTTACGTAGCGTTTCAATCGAATGCCAGCAACTTGGTTAGCGGGGACACAAATAACGTACAAGACATTTTTGTTCATGACCGACAAACCGGACAAACCACCCGCGTCTCGGTTGCATCCAATGGCACACAAGGGGATTCTTCCTCTTGGGATAGCCCCATTTCTGCAGATGGACGTTTCATAGCGTTTTTTTCAGATGCCAGCAACTTGGTGAGCGGAGACACGAACGGATGCGAGGACGTTTTTGTACATGACCGACAGAGCGGGCAAACCACGCGCGTTTCAGTTGCTTCCAACGGCGCACAAGGGAATTGTAGCTCCGGTAATCCTTCCATTTCCGCAGATGGACGTTACGTAGTATTTTTTTCAGGTGCCAGCAACTTGGTGAGTGGGGATACGAACGACTCCGGGGATATTTTCGTTCATGATCCCCAAAGTGGGCAAACCACGCGCGTTTCAGTTGCTTCCAATGGTACGCAGGGGAACGCTCGGTCTAGCCTTCCATCCATCTCTGCTGATGGGCGCTATATTGCATTTGCCTCCGACGCCAGTAACTTGGTAAGCGGGGATACAAATGGTGTATCTGATGTCTTTATGCATGAAACGAGCAATACAACAGTTCCAGTCTTTTCAATTTCTGGCAATGCTGGAACAGCAGGAGTGACGTTAAACTACATTGATGGCACTTCAAAATCGGTAATATCAGACAGTAACGGAAATTACTCAATTTCTGTACCCCAAGGCCGGTCAGGAACAGTGACGCCGTCCAAAACCGGGTACACTTTTTCACCTACTAATCGCGTTTATCCACCCATCCAAACGAATCAAACTGACCAAGACTATACCGCTATTCTTCCTTGGACAGTTATGATCTATCTTGATGGAGACAATGATCTCGACCCATATTATAAAAATATTTTCAATCAAATTGAAACAGCTGCCAATAATCCTAATGTAAACGTAGTGGTTGCATGGGATCGATTTGGTGAGCCCAATTCTTTTTATTATAAAGTTAAGTATGACATGAATCTGAGTGAATTAGCATCATATGTAAATGGAGTAGATAGATGGTGGAAAGGGGAGATGAATATGGGATTATCTACAACCCTAAGTAGTTTCGTGATATGGGCGCGCACAAATTATCCTGCCCAGCACTATGCACTGTTAATATCTGATCATGGTGATGGTCTAGGGGGCATCGCATCCGATTATTGGAATGATAAAAATGAAATAGATCAGATTTCTGTAAAAGAATTGGGGGAAGCATTGTCACAAGCTACTTCAAATGGCAGCAACAAATTGGATGTTGTTTTTGCAGATGCCTGTTATATGGGGATGATCGAAGTTGAATATCAGATACGAAAATTTGCTGATTATTATGTCGCTAGTCAAGAAATGTTATCTCTGCCAAATGATGTTTTGCTTCCTCATCCTCATGCGAATTACATTGCAGATGTCACGGAGTTGACTACGCCACAAGAATTATCTGTCAACATCGTTGCAGCATATTCAGGCGTGATGGATCAAATTATTCAACCGGAGAAAGGCTATACTATCTCAGCAGTAGATTTGACTAAAATTGACCCTCTCATAGCTAGTGTAAAAAGTCTAAGCTCAGCGTTGCAGACGCAAATGACCGTGCCAGCATATGCAATTCAAATAGATACCGCACGTGAAGCTGCTCAGAAATTTAGTCGAAGTGACTATGTGGATTTGACAGATGTAGCATTAGAAATTAAGAATCGAATACCTGATTTCAATGTTCAAGCTGCATCACAAGCGGTAATTGATTCTGTAAATGCATATGTTATTCCTAATGGAAATAAAGTTGAGAAAGGGAATACCCCCGAGACTTTCTCCAACCTAGATAAGAACAGAGTGCATGGTGTTTCGATCTTCTTCCCCTCAACGGACTTTAGGTATAGTTTTTATGATGGTCAAAATCTAGACTTTGCTGCTGACGCAATCTGGAATGTACCGCAAACTAATCTGCTTTTGTCTGTTACCGATGCTAGTGATTCGCCAGGGTGGGGATCTTTCCTTGTAGATTATGTATCAACCATAAATCCATCTGCATCGGACGATCCAAACCCGCCAGAACTTGTAGCCCCTCACATCTCTATCTCGCCTATGGTGACTTTTATTTATCGATCTGATGTTAGTCCCACAAGCGCGGCGAACGTGGATTTTACAGTTGCATTCACTGAGCCCGTGAGTGGAGTTACTACAGATGATTTTGAACTTTATACACCAGGCATCACTGGCGCAACTGTCACAAGCGTGACCCCTGTTTCAGACGCTGTCTACACAGTCACGGTCAACATCGGCTGCGGCAATGGCACGATCCGTTTGGACGTGGTGGATGACAATACGATCATTGACGCGGCGGGCAATCCGTTAGGCGGGGTCAATGTGGGGGATGGAAATTTCACCAGCGGTGAATCCTACGAACAAGTAATCACAAATGGCTGCTTCAATACTTATCCAGCAGGTAAGAAGATTCCAACCAATTGGAAAGCGGTCAAGTTTTCTACCGCCGATGGGAAAACTACAACCGTGAAAAAGGAAGGCACGGCTTCGGTCAGGATCATTGGTACGGGAGTGAATAAAACATTGAGTCAAACGTTGTTGCTCAACGGTTCCGCTGGCGATCCGTTCACCTTCTCATACTGGGTGAAAGGCAGTTCCATTCCCACGGCGGGAGTTTGCCGGGCGCAAATCCTGTTCTATAATGGCGCGACTTTGAATCCGGTCAAGAAGACGGTCAACTGCGGGAACGGGACCTATGGCTTCAAGCAGAAACTGTTATCTTTCACTGCCCCGGGCGACTACACCAAAATTGTCGTCCGCTTCACCTACAGCAAAGCCAGCGGACGGGTCTGGTTTGATTGGGTCAGTTTGGTGAGATAACTATGTTTGTCAAGCAGGGCGGTAGACCGTCCGCAGTTGGTGATTGAGTATTATGTGCCGTAACATACAATATGATACAGAGTCCGTCTCGCAAGAGGCGGACTTTTGATCGCCTCTAAATTATTTAGCGTTCCCCAGCGTCTCTTTGAAATCGTCCAAAGCGCGTATTGACGCGGGGTCAACGCCGTAGCCCATGGCAAGATAATACGCCATGTAATCGCCGAAGTGGATCGAAGTCCAGATATGCGCGAGGGGGGTGTTCCCGCGCGCGTCGATGTAATCCGTGTTCATGCCTTCGAGCATGAAGGCTTGACGGGTGAGATCGGATCGCAAACGGTTGCGCGGATGATCCGAAGGCGCGCGTAAAAACAAAGTCATGGTGTGGGCGTTGAGCGTCTCCTGCGGGTTGAGCGTGCCAGCCAGCGCGCTGTGATCGGCTTCGGGGATGGACTCGAAGTTCGCGCCGGCTTTCGCGACCTTGTTGATCTGATCCTTCCAGCGGCGGGCGACGGGGATCATCAGCCCTGAAGCCATAAACGTGACCCACCTCCCCATCAATTGACCGGCGTAACGTTTGGCGGGATTTTTCACCGCGGGCACATCCGCTTTGAGATGTTGTTGCGATCTCTTCATGGAGGCGACCGCGTCGTCCACCGCCTCTTTTTGATTCGGGATAAATCCCAAACGCTCGAACAGCGCCAGCATCAGACCGAATGTAAAGCCTACGGCGGAACGCGGCTGACCGGCGTGATCGAAATTCCATGAAGGAACGTTGTTTGCTTTGGCGCGTTTGCCGAGTTCGCCGCCGATGCCAATTGCGACGATGCGGCAACCGGCTGCGCGCGCGGCTTCAAAAGCGGAAAGAGTCTCTTCGGTGTCGCCGGAGTGGGAGGAGCAGATCGCGAGAGTCTCGGCGCCGCGCGCGAAAAGAGGCAGGTCGTAATCTCGATGGATAGAAACAGGAATCGGGGAGAGCGAAGCGCAGTACGAGGCGAGCAGGTCGCCGCCGATGATCGATCCGCCCATCCCGGCGATCGCGACGCGGCGAAAATCCGTCCAGTCGGGCAGATCAAATTTCAATCCGAGTTGGTAGGCGTAGCCGAGCTGGTCGGGCAGGTTGTCAATCTCCCCCAGCATGTTTTGCGGATCGAGTTGTTTGAAGCGGTCGAGGTCGTCGAGGTTCATGATGGATTGTCCCTGATGGAAATTTGGCGATAGCGCGGCGAATTTGTCCTGAAAACTGAATCGATATTGTCAGATTGGATGGCGTTGATTTTAATGTAGAAAGCGGCGATCTGTGAGATGATCAACGGGATTCGCAGTCAAATGCAATGCTTCGATGTCAACAAGATCAGCCACAGCGCGCGCAGAGTTCTTTGAGTTTTTTCTCGAAATCTCAGCGGTCTTTGTGGCAAAAGTAGCGGACAAGCGAATTCACAAAGGAGGTGGCCATGTTCAAGAGAAAACTTCTGAGCATGGTTTTGCTGGCGGGAATGTTATTGGGTCAATCAATACCGGGCGCGAGCGCCGCGATGTGCGATCAGGCGCAGTTCATTTCCGATTTAACCGTCCCCGACGGCTCGACATTCGCGCCGGGCGCGGCGTTCACCAAAACGTGGCGCCTGCAAAATATCGGATCGTGCACATGGACAACGTCCTACAAGATCGTGTGGGCTGGCGGCGACCAAATGGGCGCGCTGGCATCGGTGAATATGCCCGTCACTGTGGCGCCGAATCAGATGGTGGATATCTCGGTGAAAATGACCGCGCCCGCGACCGCCGGAAATTATAAAGGTCTTTGGAAAATCAAGAACGTTGCGGGCGTCCAGTTTGGCATCGGCGATTCCGCTAACGATCCATTCTGGGTGAACATGGGCGTTGTTGAGAACAAAGCCGTGATCTACGATTTCGTCGCCAACGCGCCGTACGCGCAATGGAAAAGCGGCGCGGGCGGGTTGCTTTTCCCGGTGACGGGCGGCGACGATCGCGGTTACGCGTACCAGGTCAACAACCCGCATCTCGAAGACGACTCGGTTGACGCCTCCCCCGGGCTGATAACCGTTCCGCAAAATAAATACAACGGCTACATCCAGGCGACATTCCCTGAGATCGAAATCCAATCGGGCGATCAACTGCAAACGCTCGTCAACTGCGAATTCGGCGCGACAGGTTGTTACGTCACTTTCCGTATTGACTATCTTTCATCCAACGGCGTGCAAAGAACGCTATGGTCGTGGAGGGAGGCGTACGATAAACGTTTCTATCGCGCCAACATCAGCCTCAATTCCATCGCGGGGCAAAAAGTTCGATTCGTTTTCATGCTGTTATCGAGCGGATCGGCAAGCGGCGACCGCGCCTTATGGGGATCGCCGCGCCTCGTCCGCACCGGCGGGACATTGCCGCCCGCGCCTCCCGCGACCCTTACCGCGCTCCCGCCGCTGACGCCAACTCCCACGCCTTACGCGCCGCCTCCGCCCACCCCCGGCGCGGCCGGTTGCGACAAAGCCTCTTTCGTTTCGGACGTCACCGTTCCCGATGGAACATTATTCGCGCCCAACACAGGCTTCATCAAAACCTGGCGTTTGAAAAACATTGGCGCATGCGCGTGGACGACATCGTACAAACTTGTCTTTTACAGCGGCGAGCAAATGAGCGCGCCCACGTCGGTCAACTTCCCCTCGTATATCGCGCCGGGCGCGACGGCTGATCTCACCGTCAATTTGATCGCTCCCTCCACAGCCGGGCAATATCGCGGCTTTTGGGTCCTCAGCAACCCCAGCGGCGCGTTGTTCGGTCTCGGCGCGGACGCATCAAACCCGTTCTGGGTGGATGTCAATGTCGCGGGCTCGTCCCCGGTCAATACGGGTTATGACTTTGTCGCCAACGTCTGTTCAGCGCAATGGAGAAGCGGCGCGGGCGTACTGCCATGTCCCGGCGTGGACGGCGATGCAAAAGGCTTCGCCATTAACTTGAACTCCTCTCAATTGGAAGACGGCACGATGGGATCCGCCTCGTCTTTATTGCTTGCGCCTGAAAATAAATACAACGGCTACATTCAAGGCACATACCCGCTCTTTACAGTCCAACCGGGCGATCGTTTCCGCGGCTCCACCGGCTGCGCGTTTGGTTCCAGTTGTTACGTGACATTCCGACTCGATTACATGACCTCCACTGGGGCGATCAAAACCTTCTGGACATGGCGCGAAGCCAACGACAAGAAAAACTACAGTTTCGACCTGAACTTGAACCCTCTGGCTGGTCAAAACGTGCGCTTCATTCTGACGATCCTCGCGACGGGTTCCGCCACCAACGACCGCGCGGCATGGACCGCGCCCTACATCGTCCGGGTGGATTCTGGAGGGACAGTCCCACCGACTCTCACTCCCACCAACACGCCTATCACCATGCCAGGAACGATTGTGTCTTCGCCAGTGATCCGCAAGTTGTTCATGTTCGATGCGTTCAATGGCTGGGCAATTTCAAGTTTTTATGTACTGCGGACGATGGATGGCGGCGTGACGTGGTACAACGTCACCATGCCGGGCGTTCAGTTTGTAGGGAATGCCTTCTTCCAGAATTCCACACGCGGCTGGGTATTCGGTCCATCACCCGATATGCAAGGAGGCAATGTGGGTGTGTTATTCCGCACAACCGATGGCGGTCGTACATGGACGCAATACAACACCCCATTCAACGGCGGTTATATCCAATTCATCAATGATGCGAATGGATTTGTATTATCAGGTCAACCTGCGGGCATGCATAAGCATCCGGTATCGTTGTATCAAACATCTGATGGCGGCGCGACGTGGACTCTCAAATATACAAACGATCCATTTGTTCCCGGGGCTGGCACCAGTCTTCCGTTCGGCGGGAACAAGAACGGTATGGCCTTCCGCGATACATTGCGCGGCTGGATTAGCGGCGAAACTCCCGCCACCGGTTTCGTCTATTTGTACAAAACAACCGACAGCGGCGTAAACTGGACTGCACAGTCTCTGCCTCTGCCATCCGGCTATTCCAACGCACCCATGAGCGCTTCCTCGCCAACCTTCTTCAATGCCAATGACGGAGTCCTGCCCGTGTGGATGTCATTGGATGTTGGCAAACGCGATCTGTATATCTACGTCACTCACGATGGCGGCGCCACCTGGACACGCTCGACCAGTTTCGCGCGTCAAGGCTGGAACGCCGACTTCGTATCTGTAAATTATGGCTTCACCTGGAATGCGGGCGGCTATCTCCAGGTCACCCATAATGCCGGTGGAAGCTGGAGTCAGGTTACATCGAACGTCAATTTTGGCGAGAATATCCCCAGCCTTGACTTTGTCTCCACGACAACAGGCTGGGCTATCCTGAATGATTTTAATACTGGAACAACGACTCTCTATCGCACCACAGATGGCGGCTACACCTGGACTCTGCTCTCGCCGAATCAGCAACCTGTGCCAACCGCGACTCCTATGCCTGTCCCACAGGATTTTCCAACCTTCGGACAGAACCTGGTCAATGCCTTGAACGCGCGCAATTTCGATCTCGCGAAAGGCATGATGGATCAAACCTTTGTCTTCGCGTTCTGGGAGTCGCAAGGATTTCCCGCCACGCCCGATGAAGCCATCCAACAATTGCAGAATTATCTAGGCGCGACGCCGCTCGCTCCCAACGCCGTTCAGGACTTGAACGCCCTGTTGGGCGGATTGAATCCATATGTGATTATGGGACTCAGCGAATCAAATTCACAAGGGTTGTTCGTCTCAGGCTGGGGCTTGGACGGCAAGGGAGAAGCCATCCTGTATATGACGCGCCGACCCGATGGAACGGCATATTGGCACAGCGTACTCATCGCGCCGACGGGATTTGTACATGCCGCGCCCACACCCACCTCCACGCCTACCCTTACATCCACGCCTGTCCCGCCCATCACGCTGATCGGACCGTACGCCGTTGTGAACGTCGGAGTGAGCGATGTGTTGAACATCCGGTCAGGCGCGGGAGTCAGCAATCCCATTGTCGGGTATTATCCACCGGACGCGACCGATGTCATGCGGACAGGAGCAAGCGCGAACGCCGATGGCGCCGTGTGGGTTGAAGTCCGCAGAGGCGATGGATTAACCGGCTGGGTCAATTCAAACTACCTGACCGAATACGCCACACACGACGCCTTCTGCGCGGACAATCGCATCCTACCGCTGATCGAGCAGATCAAACAAAGCATGAATCAATCGAATGGGAGTTTGCTTTCACCGCTGGTCAGCCCGGCTCACGGCGTCAATATGCATCTGTGGGCATACGGACCCGGAATCAACTTCATGCAGTCCACTGCCGCAAACATTTACACAGATACAACTGTCAATAACTGGGGGGGCGGTCCAAGCGGACAGCCGGATACCGGCACATTCAATGCAACAGTGAAACCAAAATATTTGGAGGTCTTCAACGCGCCGAACATGGAAACGTATTGCGACAATCTGACCAAGGTATTCCCGCTTTCGAGGCCATGGCCCTATCCAAACATTCGCTTCTACAACCTGTACAAACCCGCCTCCGATCAGTTCTTCGACTTCCGCACGTTATTAATCGGCATTGAGTACATCAATGGCCAGCCTTATCTGTATGGCATGGTGACGATTATTTGGGAGCCGTAAAGCGCGGCGTTGATAAAGAAAAACGGGACTGTC
>Ga0247727_10005912_pt1 | contig 24376 bp, 22 predicted proteins | sample WisWelCaveWW1625_FD_202498 | JGI IMG/M metagenome (GOLD analysis project Ga0247727, IMG submission 202498) | Biofilm microbial communities from Wishing Well Cave, Virginia, United States - WW16-25 | ecosystem: Environmental > Aquatic > Deep subsurface > Groundwater > Cave microbial mat | place... | reverse complement strand
ACGACCGTCGTGGTGTACGGGGGCAACAACAACTGGTTCGCCGCGTACGCGTATTGGCTGCTCAAGCTTCGCGGTTTCGACGGCGTCAAGCTGTTGAACGGTGGGCGTAAGAAGTGGGAGCTGGAGAGCCGCGAGCTCACCGACGAGGTGCCGAGCTACGCCGAAACCGGATTCGTGATCGACGGAGCCGAGCGCCCCGCCATCCGGGCCCTCCGCGACGAGGTCCTCGGGAAGGTCGGGAGCGAGGTGGGCTTCGTCGACGTCCGCTCACCCGAAGAGTTCCGCGGTGAGAAGCTCGCCCCCGACCACCTCCCGCAGGAGCAGTCGCAGGTGCCGGGTCACATCGCCGGCGCGGCGAACATCCCTTGGGTGAAAGCGGCGAACGACGACGGCACCTTCAAGACCGCCGACGAGCTGCGCGAGCTGTACGGGGCCGAGGGGATCACCCCCGACAAGCCGATCATCGCGTATTGCCGCATCGGCGAGCGCAGCTCGCACACGTGGTTCGCCCTGCAAGAGCTGCTCGGCTACACCGACGTGAAGAACTACGACGGGTCGTGGACCGAATACGGCTCGCTCGTGGGTGCGCCCGTCGAGATGGGCTGAGCAGCCCCGCGTTCCTTCCCGCGGTATCCGCCTTCTGGCGGATGCCGCGGTACTCCCGCGTTGGCTAGCATCGGCGGCGTTCCCGGCGCCGGCGATCCCGGGGTACGGGTGTCACGTCCCGGTGATCCCGGGTCACGAAGGGGAGGGAACCCTTGCGGAAGAGCAAGATCCGAGCGTTGGTGATCGTGCCGGCCGTTGTGGGCTCGTTGCTCGCCGCGACCCCGGGGAGCGCCCGGCCGGCGCTCGAGCGGTACATCGTGGGGTATCGAACCGCGGCCGGGCTCGATGCGGCCGTCCGCGCGGTCGGCGGCAACGTCGTGCATCGCTACCAGCTCATCGACGGGGCGGTCGTCGACGCGCCGGCGGGGAGCCTCACAACCTTGAAGAAGCAGACCGGCGTCACGTGGGCCCAGCGCGACGTGCGACGCACGTCGAACGGGCTCGTGGACCCGGCCGAGGCCTACCTGGGCCAGCCCGAATTCATCCCGTGGGGCGTTGCCGATGTCGGGGCGAACCGCGTCTGGGATACGAACGACGACCTGAACGTCGATCGAGGCGCGACATCCGGCAGGGGCATCACGGTGGCCGTCATCGACAACGGCCTCGACGAGACCCATCCGGATCTGGCCGCTGCGTGGAACCTCGATGACAGCGAGTGTTTCATCCAGGCGATCTATCCGGACTGCACGGCCCAGGACGACGTTTCGGGCCCCTTCCAGAGCCACGGCGTGTCGGCGGCGAGCAACATCGCGGCCAGGGCGAACGACGTCGGGCTCATCGGGGTGGCGCCGAAGGCGACGATCGTCGCCTACCGGGCAGGTGACAGCGCGACCGGTTTCCTCCAGACGAGCGCGATCGTGATGGCCCTCGAGGCGGCGATCCTCGACGAGGTCGACGTCGTCAACATGAGCTTCGGCGGGCCTGCACCGGCCCCGGCCGAGCGCTTGATCTTGGAGGTGGCATACGCCGAAGGCATCGTGCTGGTGGCGAGCTCGGGCAACGGCGATGATCACAGCGGGAGCAAGCCGCCCGTCGGGTTCCCCGCGAAGCTCCCGACCGTCATCGCGGTGGGGGCGACCGATGCCGATCGGGTGTTGTCGGACTTCTCGAGCTTCGGCAACGACCAGGAGCTGGTGGCGCCCGGTGTCGACGTCCCGTCCGCGTTCGTCCAGCAGACGGCGGTCGACGTGGGGTTCGTGATCAACACGCCGTCGGCCGCGCCGACCTTCACCCCGGCGACCATCGAGTTCTCGCCGACGGGCTCGGTCACCGGCAACCTCACCTTCATCGGGTTGGGGACCACGGCCGACGTCGCCGGTCTCGACCTGTCGGGTGAGGTTGCGCTCATCGAGCGGGGCTCCATCTCGTTCGCCGAGAAGGTCGCGAACGCTGCCGCGGCCGGCGCGGAAGCGGCGATCGTCTTCAACAACGCGCCCGGCACGATCGGTGCCACGCTCGGATCGCCAGGGGCCATCCCGGCGCTCGAGATGAGCGGCGAGCAGGGGCAAGCGCTGCTCGGTCTCGTCCAGGCGGGGACGGTGAACGTCAGCATCGACGTGCTGGCCACCCACTGGGGCCTCATCAGCGGGACCTCGTTCTCGGCGCCCCACGTCGCCGGAGTGGCGGCGCTGGTGCTGTCGGCCGACCCGACGTTGTCGCCCGGAGAGGTTCGGCAGATCCTCGCCGGCACGGCCATCGACCTGGGCAGCGCCGGCTACGACACGAAGTACGGCCACGGTCTCGTGGACGCGTGCGCGGCCGTCGAAGCGGCCGGGGGTGATTGCTCCGGCTAGTCGCCGTGGGTGGGGGCGGGGCGCCTCCGGCGCCCCGCCCCTTCCATCTAGCACGACGTCGCCGGCCGTGAATCCGACCTGTGGGGTAGACTTCAAGGCGTAACCGGGGAACGACCCCCAAGGCGCCGACGCCGGCGAGGAGACCGACCGATGGTCATCAGCCAGGACGAACACCTCGAAGCTCTGGCGAAGGGCTACCGCTTCGACTGGAAGGACGAGTCGCACTCGGTCTTCGAGCCGAAACGTGGCCTCTCCAAGGCCGTCGTCGAAGAGATCAGCTCGCTCAAGTCTGAGCCCGACTGGATGCGGAAGTACCGTCTGAAGGCGCTCGACCACTTCGACCGTCGCCCGATGCCCTGGTGGGGCGCCGACCTGTCGGACATCGATTTCCAGAACATCTACTACTTCATCCGCTCGACCGAGAAACAGGCGGCGAACTGGGACGAGCTGCCCGACGACATCAAGGGCACGTGGGACAAGCTGGGCATCCCCGAGGCCGAGAAGAAGTACCTCGGTGGCGTGAGCGCGCAGTACGAGTCCGAAGTCGTGTATCACAAGATCAAGAAGGAGCTCGACGACATCGGCGTGGTGTTCACCGACATGGACACCGCCGTGCGAGAGTACCCCGACCTCGTCCGCGAGCATTTCGGCACGCTGATCCCGGCCAACGACAACAAGTTCGCGGCGCTCAACACCGCGGTGTGGTCGGGCGGGTCGTTCATCTACGTGCCCCCGGGCGTGCAGGTCGACATCCCGTTGCAGGCCTACTTCCGGATCAACCAGGAGAACATGGGTCAGTTCGAGCGGACATTGATCATCGCCGACGAGGGCAGCTACGTGCACTACGTCGAGGGTTGCTCGGCTCCGATCTATTCGAGCGACTCCCTGCACTCGGCTGTGGTCGAGATCAAGGCGAAGAAGGGCGCCCGCGTTCGGTACACGACCATCCAGAACTGGTCGACCAACGTCTATAACCTGGTGACCAAGCGGGCGGCGGCTTACGAGGACGCGGTGATGGAGTGGGTCGACGGCAACATCGGGTCCAAGGTCACGATGAAATACCCGTCGATCTACCTGCTGGGCAAGGGCGCGCGTGGCGAGGTGCTGTCGGTGGCATACGCCGGCAAGGGCATGCACACCGACGCCGGCGGCAAGGCGATCCACGCGGCGCCGTACACCACGAGCGTGATCACGTCGAAGTCCGTGTCGAAAGACGGCGGGCGCACCGGCTACCGCGGTCTCGTCCGCGTCGAGCCCGACGCCCACCACGCCAAGAGCAACGTGCGGTGTGACGCGCTGATCCTGGACGACATCTCGCGTTCGGACACCTACCCCTACATCGAGGTCGAGGACGAGACAGCGTCCCTGGGTCATGAGGCCACGGTGTCGAAGGTCGGCGACGACCAGCTCTTCTACCTCATGAGCCGCGGCCTCTCCGAGGTCGAAGCGACGGCCATGATCGTGAACGGTTTCATCGAGCCCATCACCCGTGAGCTCCCGATGGAATACGCGGTCGAGCTGAACCGGCTGGTGGAGTTGCAGATGGAAGGCTCGGTCGGCTAGAAGGTCACGAATCCGACCTCCCCGGTAGGATTCCACTCGATGACCTCGACCTCGACCACGTTCGACGACGGCGCGCTCGCGTCGCTGCCCGATGCGCCAGGGTTCACCTCCGCGCTCCGGGCCCTCGCCTACGACGAGTTCCAGGCGCTGCCCATCCCGTCACCAGAGACCGAGGAGTGGCGCTACACCGACCTTTCGGGGTTCGCGCTCGACTTCCAGCCGCACACACCGGGGCACGGAGGTAGTGCGATGAAGGGTGCCCCGGCGCACGGGGGAGACCTCGCCGCGACGATGCTGCAGCACAACTCGAGCGTCGTCATGACCACGTCCGGGCAGGACCTCGACGCGAAGGGCGTCGTCTTCTGCGACCTCGACGTGGCGGCCGAGAAGTACGCCGAGCTGGTCGAGCCGCACCTGCACAGGCTGGTGCCCACCGGGCGCACGCGCTTCACCGCGCTCCACGGGGCCTTCCGCACGGGTGGCACGTTCCTCTACGTGCCGCCAGACGTCGCGATCGAGATGCCGCTGCAAACGCTCACCTACCTCGACGCCGACGGCGCCGCCGTCTTCCCGCACACGTTGCTGGTGGCCGACCGCGGCGCGGAGGTCACGTTCATCGACCGGTACGCGTCCCCGGATCTCGCAAGCGCGTTCTCCGACGCGGTGACCGAGATCGTGGTCGGCGACGGCGCGCACGTGCGCTACGTCTCGATCCAGGAGTGGGGGAGCGGGATCACGCACCTGGGCGTCCAGCGCGCCACCGTGGGGCGCGACGCCGACTTCCGGTCGCTCGCTATCGGCTTCGGCGCCTCGCTCGCGCGAGCCGAGACCGAGACGATCTTGGTCGAGCCGGGCGGGTTCTCCGAGATGCTCGGTATCTTCTTCGCCGACGAGTACCAGCATTTCGACCACCGCTCGATCCAGGACCACGTGGCGCCCAACTGCACGAGCGACCTGCTCTACAAGGGCGCTCTCCGCGACGCGAGCCGCGCCGTCTACAGCGGGTGGGTGCACGTGCACCCTGAGGCGCAGAAGACCAACGCCATGCAGACCTCACGCAACGTCGTGCTCTCCGAACACGCGAAGGCCGACGCGATCCCGAACCTCGAGATCGAGGCGAACGACGTGAAGTGCGGCCACGCGGCGAGCGTCGGTCCGGTGGATGACGAGGCGGTCTTCTACCTGCAGTCCCGCGGCATCCCGGCCGACGAGGCCGAGCGTCTCATCCTCACCGGGTTCTTCCAGGAGGTGCTCGACCGCGTGAGCATCGACGAGGTCCGTCGCGGCGCCGAGCTCGCGATCCAGGAAGAGCTGGAGCGGGCCTCGTGAGCACGCGGGTGTGTGCGGTCGCCGACGTCCCGGCGGGTGAGGCCCGCCGGTTCGCCGTGGACGGCCGCCAGGTGGCGGTGATCAACCTCGGCGACGACGGCTTCAGGGCACTGGACGCCGTGTGCTCGCACGAGCACGCGTGGCTCGACGAAGGCGACGTGGATGCGGAGATGGGCACGATCGAGTGCCCGAAGCACGGCTCAACGTTCGACCTTGACACGGGCAGCCCCCGGAGCCTGCCCGCGATCAGGCCAGTGGCCGCGTTCCCGGTCACCGTCGATGGCGACGACATCATGATCGAGGTGTGAGGACGAGATGAGTGCGACGAACGGCAAGACGATCGCGACCCTCGAGGTCCGCGGTCTGCACGCGACGGTAGAAGGGAAAGAGATCTTGCGCGGGATCGACCTGACCGTGCGTCAGGGCGAGATCCACGCGCTCATGGGTCCCAACGGCTCGGGCAAGTCCACCCTGTCGAACGTGATCATGGGCCGCCCGGGCTACACCTTGACCGCGGGCGAGGTCGTCTTGAACGGCGAAGACATCACGGCGCTCCCCGCCGACGAGCGGGCCAAGCGCGGGCTCTTCCTGGCGATGCAATACCCAACCGAGATCCCTGGGGTGTCGGTCGTGAACTTCCTCCGTACCGCGTACCAGGCGGTGAAGGGCGAGCAGATCTCGGCCTTGGCCTTCCGCAAGCGCATGAAGGAGCAGATGGAGCGGCTCGGCATCGAGGACTCCATGGTGCAGCGGTACGTGAACCACGGCTTCAGCGGCGGCGAGAAGAAGCGCAACGAGGTCCTGCAGCTCGCGGTGCTCGAGCCCCAGATCGCGCTGCTCGACGAGACCGACTCCGGTCTCGACATCGACTCACTGAAGCTCGTCGCAGAAAGCGTGAACGAGCTGGTCGGCCCCGAGCTCGGTGTCCTCGTCATCACCCATTACCAGCGGATGCTCAACTACATCACCCCGCAGCACGTCCACGTCATGATCCGTGGAGAGATCGTGCGCTCGGGCGGCCCAGAGCTGGCGCACGAGCTGGAGGAGAAAGGCTACGAGGGTCTGCGCAAGGAGCTCGGGATCGAGGAGGACGTCGCCGACGCGGCGAAGTGACGATGGCTTTCGACGTCGAACGCATCCGCGGGGACTTCCCGATCTTGACCCGCACCGTCGGCGGCCGGCCGATGGTCTACCTCGACAGCGCGAACACGTCGCAGAAACCGCAGCAGGTGCTCGACGCCATCCAGGACTTCTACTCGCGACACAACGCGAACCTCTACCGGGGCATCTACGAGCTCGCCGAAGAGGCCACCGCGCTGTTCGAGGGAGCTCGCGCCACGATCGCGTCGTTCGTCGGTGCGCCCGATCCCGCCACCATCGTGTTCACCCGCGGCACCACCGAGTCGATCAACCTCGTGGCGCACGCTTGGGGCCGCAAGTTCCTGCGGCCCGGCGACGAGGTGCTCCTCACCGAGATGGAACACCACTCCAACATCGTGCCGTGGCAGATGGCGGCGGCCGTGACCGGCGCCACCCTTCGATACATCCCCCTCACCGACGACGGCATGCTCGACCTATCCGACCTCGGGTCGCTGTTGACCGAGCGAACGAAGATCGTCGCGGTCACCGGCATGTCGAACGCCTTGGGCACGATCACACCGGTGCGCGAGCTGACCGAGGCTGCGCATGCTGTCGGTGCGGTGATCTTGGTCGACGGCGCGCAGCTCGTTCCACACCTCTCGGTCGATGTCGCCCAGCTGGGGTGTGACTTCCTCACGTTCTCGGGTCATAAGATGCTCGGTCCGACGGCGTCGGGCGGGCTCTTCGGGCGTGCCGAGGTCCTCGACACCATGGATCCGTTCCTCGGTGGTGGCGAGATGATCATGGAGGTGTTCCCTGACCGGTCCACCTTCAAAGATCCCCCCTACAGGTTCGAAGCGGGCACGATGAACATCGCGCAGGAGGTCGGCCTGGCCGCGGCAGTGACCTACCTCGAGGGCGTCGGCATGGACGCGGTGCGTGCCCATGAGGAAGAACTGACCGCGTACGCCATCGACGGGCTGCTCGAGGCGGGTGCCAGGATCATCGGTCCGAAAGACGTATCGGTGCGCGGTGGCGAGATCTCTTTCTGGTTCCGCGACATCCACCCGCACGACATCGCCACCATCATGAACGAGGAGGGAGTCGCGGTCCGCGCGGGACACCACTGCGCGCAGCTGGTGATGCGCCGCTTCGGCGTGCCCGCGACCACCCGCGCCTCCCTGTACATCTACAACACGAAAGGCGACGTGGACCGCCTGCTCGATGGGCTCGAGCGGGCAGCCGCGATCTTCGCCGTCTAGGCTGTGCGGCGCATCCGGCCGGAGGGAACGACGTGGCGCTCGACGACATCTACAATATCGTCTTCCTCCTGACCGCGGGGTGGCATCGATGCAGGTGATGTCTTCACAGCACGGTTTGACAGTCGGTGTCAGGTGGGCGTATGGTGGGCACCTATGGGTACCAAGAATCCAGGCGGGTGGCTGCACGCGAAGGGACATCGCCCCGGGCCGGATTGCCCCCAGTGTCGCCCCGCCGTGCCCGACCGGCCGGCTGATGAGAACTACGCCCCGGAGGCTGATGAGCTGAAGCTCTGGTGGCCTTCCCTCACCGAAGAAGGGGGGTCTCCTGATGGCCTGGATCGAGAAACGAACGACGGGCTGGCTGGTTCGGTACCGCGAAGATGGACGCGCGTACTCCGAGATGTTCTCCGACCACGGCGCCGCCAAGGAACGGCGCGCTGAAGTCGACCTCGAGCAGTCCCGTGGAACCTACATCCGTCGCAACCTGCGCCAGCAGCCGCTGGCCGACTACGCTCGAGAGCTGCTCGACTCGAGCCCCGAGCTTGAGGAGTCGACCCTCTACCACTACCGCCACCAGCTGCAGAAGTGGATCACGCCCGAGTTCGGCCTCGAGGCCATCGGTGATATCGATGGCCGACGCATGCGCCTGGCGTTCGCTTCGATGACGTCGAAGGGGGCGACCCCCTCGCTCCTGCAGAAGATAAAGATGTTGCTCTCGAAGGTCTTCCGTCAAGCCCTCGCCGAGGAGGTCATCTCGCGCAACCCGATGTTGGGCGTGAAGGTCCCGAAAGCTCAGCGCCGTGAGATCGTCATCCTCGAGCCGGAGCAGGTCGAGCTGCTCGCTGACGCGATCCGCCCGAAGTATCGCGCGACAGTTCTGCTGTCTGCCTGGGGAACCCTTCGGATCGGCGAGATCGGCGCTCTCAAGCGCGAGGATCTCGACTTCGAGCGCGGGGTCGTGCATGTGCGCCGTGCGCTCTCCACCGCCGGCGCGAAGACGATCGTGAAGGAGCCGAAGACCGCCGCCTCGAGGCGCACGGTCGCCCTGCCGCCATGGGTGATGAAAGAGATGGCCGCTCACGCCCTCAGGCACGCCGATGCTGAGGGATGGCTGTTCCGCACGGGCCGAGGAAGTGGTTGGCTCACGCACAACACGATGTATCCGATCTGGACCGAGGCATGTGAAGGGGCGGAGATCACCGACCCACGCCCACGGTTTCACGACCTGCGTCACACCGCTGTCGCGATCATGATCCGTACGGGGGCACACCCGAAGGTGATCCAGGCCAGATGTGGCCATGCGACCATGGCGATGACCATGGACTGCTACGGTCATCTCTTCCCGGGCTCGGACACCGAGCTCGCGATGCAGCTGGAGGTGTACAAACCGAAGGAGGCCACATGGACCGCGTGATCTCGGAGTTCGGCTACCTGATCCTCATCATCGTGTTCTTCATGGGGCCGATGACGGCCTACGTCATCTGGTCAACGAACCGCAAGAACAAGCGCTGAAACGCGAAAGAGGGGCCCCGAGGGGCCTCTCTGCGTCCATGCGGGGTTCTACGATACCCATGTCTCCTGGGCGTCCAATCGCTTGCGTGCCCGTTCCTTCAGGAAGGTCGCAAGCGAAGCGAAGGCTATCACCGAGATGGGATACACCCAGCTGGGTAGGTCGGCGGGCAGTGCCAGTGCGCCGACCACACCCGCTGCCGCCTGCACCGCTGTCCAGAAGACGCGGTAGCCGGCGTCCGCGACGAACCTCTTGATGCTCTCTACCATGGGTCCTCCTCGAGGTGACGATCGAGTTTGTCCTCGATCTCATGGATGTGTTGTCCGAGCGAGTGCTCGAGACGTTGTACGGTGCGATTGCTGTTGATCGTTGCGCCGATGACGAGTGCCACGCCCCCGATGCTGGCGGCGATGATCGACTCCCAGTCGACCTTGGTCTGTGCGGCGCCGACGAGACCGGCGCCGGCCACGAAGGCGACGGCCTTCTCCAGGACCACCATCAGCTCCGCCTCCCGACCATGCGAAGCTCCACGATGTAAGCCTCGCGTTCCTGGCTGCCGTAGGTCTCGTAGACGGGTGGAGACGCTGGCTCGTACTCCGCTACGTCTTCGACCAGGGCGATCCAGGTGGCCGACGGCTCCGTGAGGACCACCCACTTGTGGGCGGTTTCCCGCAGCTGGTTCAGCGTCTCCCGGGGGTCTTGGGAGATCGGCTCCGCCCGGCTGTCACGCTGGTCCTTGTCGAACACACGGATCCTCCGCACCAGTCGCCATTCGGTGTTGGATGGTGAGGGCACCGAGCGCACCGAGAAGCTGCGGAAGGTAGGGCCAAGGGTGGCGCTGGCGTTCGAGATCACCTTCACCGATAGCTGTGGAGAGACCAGCTCGAGCACACGGGCTTCAGCCCCGGTAGCCCCGAGCGTGGAGCTGATGATCGCGGACTGCCACTCCTCGCGGTCGTGGTCGGCGATCGAGTACTGCAGCTCGACGGACTGGCTGAGTCCCAGCGCGTCGTGGCGCATCTCGAACAGGTCCCAGGTCTTGAAGCTCGTCGAGGACCAGTCGCCCAATGAGGTGATGAGGTATGCCTGGGTCACCGGAACCGCCGTACGTTCGAAGAAGACGCCCTGGCTCTTCACGGTGAACATGACCGTGTTCTTGTAGAGGAGCACCGACGTCACGCGGTCGGAGGCAGCGAGGGACTGCGAGAGATGGTGCGCGAAGGCGTTCCTCGCGAGGTGGAACACCCCCAGGCCGGTGCGGGTGTAGTCGTTGCGACTCCACCCGAATAGGACCGCCTTCGGGATCGACTCGAAGCATCGCACCGACAGGTCTTCGGAGGCGCTGCGACTGTCGGCGATCAGGGCCAGCGCGAGGTCGCCCTCGGCGCTGGGGATCCCCTCGTACAAGATCGCATCCAGGCCACCGGTGGTGGTTTGGCGCCCGCCACCGATGAACACTCGCCCGAGGTAGCCGATGCCCGAGTAGGCGATGTCACCCTTCGGCAGCGGTGTCGAGGTCTTCTTGATGATCGCCGTGCCGGCGGTGTTCAGGCCATAGGTGTGGATACGGCTGAGCGCAAGGTTGGTGTTTACGGCGGTGGCCATTACGAATGGCCCCGCCTCCCAGATCTCCTCGAACGCCCACCCGTCCGCCAGCGTCTCGATGGCGGTCGGGAGCGCCCCAGCCGCAGTGATCTCGTAGATCGAGCGGGTGTCGACAGCGAACAACCGATCCTTCAGCCAGGCCACCTTGGTGGTAGCGGTACCGGTGACGTAGTGGCTCCAGGCACCACCTGTGGTTCGACGGTGGATCCCGTTGACACCCAGGGCCGCATAGAGGAAATCCCCCCCCGGCGCGAGGTCGAGCACGGCGGTGGCACCCTCGCCGGCGTGAGGGTCTTCGCTCGTCCAGCTGTTCGGGAACGAGCCGTTGCCACGCTGGACGTTGTTGCCATCCGCCATGAACGGCAGCGCGTTGTAGGTGACCAGCGAGTGGGGGTCAGAGAACGCTCCGTCCTCGAGCGTCTGGTTGAGGTGAGTGATCTTCGCCGAGTCCGAGATGTTGAAGCCCTCGGAGCGGAAGAAGCGCGTCTTGTCAGCCGCGTCGCGGTGGAAGTACTTCTGGTCCGCCCCACCCGAGAAGTCGCCCTGGGCGAACGGGAACCCGAACTCGGGGCGTTGCTCGAACGGCGTGAGACCGGTGTCGGTGCGCGGTGGTTGCAACGGCACCGTCGCACCGAGGCGTCGCTGTTCCCCGGTTTCATACAGCACGCCCAACTCGTCGACGTAAGCGTCGAAGCGAGTGAAGTCGGGGACGATCGTGCCGGCCGTAACGGCCTCGAACCCCTCCGTCGACAGGAAGGACGGGGCTACGAGGATGTCGACCATCAGGTACCCAAGACTTCCATTTCGAAGTAGACGTCATCGAGAGACATCGCCCCACCGCTGTTCTGGAAGGCCGTCGCGTAGAAGTAGTCACCCGTCACGGGGATCACCGCCGCCGAGAAGCATTCGTGACCGACGGCCACGGCGGAAGCTGCCGTCATCGTCGAGTGCCCGATCTTCACGTCTGCTCCGACGCCACCCCCGGTCTTGTGATAGATGCGGAGCTCGCGCCGCCCGGTCGAGTTGGCTGTCCATATCCCGCGACAGCGGACCCTGACCTTGTAGTTGTTGAAGGGGGCGGTGACCGTCAAGCGTTCCTGGTTGCTGCTCGTGCTGTGGAAGAGATCGGTGTCGATCACTTCACCCGAGAACTGCAAGGTGTCTTCTGTGGCATCGGGGATCGACTCACTACCCGCGGAGGCCACGACACCAACGTAGGAGTGCTTGTCCGCTCGGTGGAGATCGTTGTGGTGATCGTTCGCGTCCACGCCGGTCAGGACGTCGTGACTGACCGTGCCGGCGTTCGCAGCATCAGCGTGGGTGTGGGTCGGGGTCTCCGACGCCGTACCTCCTGAGGCTTTCTCTTTCAGGTACTGCGTGTGGTCGTCGTCGGTGAGCCCCGTGAGGGAGCCATGATCGACCGCTCCAGAGCCGTCTGCGTTGTGCGTGTGGCTCTGGGTGTGGTGATCGTTGGCGCTGACACCCGACAGGGAGTCGTGCGACATGGCCAGCGAGTCGTGTGCCGCTGCGGTGTGCGCGCTCTCCTGGACGTATTCGGTGTGATGGTCGCCCGAGGCGATCACGCCATGGGCATGCACATGGTCCCCCCTGGGGACCTTCGAGGAGGCGCCAGCGTTCTCGGCCGACGTGACGTCGGCCAGCTCTGCTGTGCCGGCGTAGTCGAGGTTGATCTCGGTCTGTGGCGCCGCACCGTTGTCGTTGAGGATGAAGCCGTTCTGGAAGTCGATCGTGTTGCGCTGGGTGACAGGGGTGCCACCATCCTCGAGTACCAGGGCGCTCGAGGTCAGCTGGATCACAGCCTGCCTGATGGTCTTCGTGTCGTAGCCGACCTTGGAGACGTTGAGATCCACGAACTGCGGGTTGTCGAGGTAGAACTCGATCCGACCATCGGCGTCGGACGTGAACGGGTTCGCCTTGGTGACCATGCTCGGGCTGTCGGCCGCGTAGATCGTCTGTGCGATCGACGTGGTCGTCCCCGGTTCGTAGACGCGGACGGTTGCTCCGCCGATAGGCCGGCCCTCGGAGTCGAGGGCGTAGGTGACGATGTGTGCCCGGGCCATGCATTACCTCCCGACGTACTCGAACCCAGGCGGGTCGAGCTCAGAGAGCCGACGCCGCTCGGTGGTCACGAACTCACGCTTGAACAGATCCAGCAGGGCATTCCCGATGTTCAGGGAGGCGCCGACCTGCACGCCTTGCGTCGACAACAGCTCACGGATCCGGTCGGCGAGGACGCGTGGGATCTCGCGACCTCGCAAGACCCAACCAGCCACCCCCATCGAGAGACCTTCCTGGAGTGCCGTCGGCAGCCCAAGGGTGTTCAGCTCGTCTGTCTCGACGCTGGGGATCGCCCAGTCCTTCATGTACACGACAAGCATCTGAGCACCGGTGATCCCCCGTGCTCGCATCTGGTACTTGCCCGGGTCGAACTCGGTGTACATGACCCAGTCCTCGCCAGGGTGCTTCAGGCGGTCCCACTGCTCGCCGTCCGTCGAGCGGCGCACCAGGATCGACAGCACCTCGCGACCGCCAGTGGGTAGCGCGAACACGCCGGTGGTCTGGTACGTCTGGGCGGTGTCGATGGCCCTCTGGTAGACCCCCCACGGGTAGAGGTTGGCGATGATCGCGCGGGCGGCATCCAGGCATGCCTTGCGCGTGAACGTCGGGTCGATCTTCACCAACGCGCCGATGTTGTGGGAACCAGGGGTGGTATTCAGGAATCCCCGGTCGGCGATCGTCACCGCCGGGCCGCTGACGTCCTTCGTCAAGATCACCTCGGAGTCGATCTCCAAGATGCTCGAGCGAGCCACGCGGTTGGTACGCCCCTCGAGCGTGAGCGCGAGGACGGTGGCATTGATCTCGGCCAGGAGGAAGTCGTAGGCCGGCTGGTCGTCGCCAGCCGGGTACAACCATTCCATGAAGGTCTTGTCGATGAGTTCGGAGATGAGCATCTACGCCCTCCAGGCACGCAAGAGGGGGCCCGAAGGCCCCCTCTGCACCCGCCCTCGCACGCGGGGGAATGGATCGATCAGTAGTCGAGAGCGACGAAACTGACCGAGTACGTCTCGGCCGCCACGGGGGTCCCCACCAGCGTGAAGATCGCCATGGTCTTGCTCGCCTTCACGATGACCGGGATCGACAGCTGGTCGTCACCGGTCTCGTTGCCGCGAGAGCAGACGATCGTGGGAACGCCGTCGAAGGCCTTCTTGAAGGTCAAGGTGGCGGTCGGGTTGGCGCCTTGGCCGGTGCCGGCGGAGGTGACGGTGAATCGGCCCCCCACGTCACTCGCGCCATCTTCGACGGCGACGGTTGCCGTGGTCCCGAAGCCCGCCGACAGTGCGATGTCTGCGGCCAGAACCTCAGGCCCGCCTTGGGTTCGGTGTGGACGTCCCGACATGTGGTTCTCCTTTGCTCGTTAGGCCGACGGGAACGGGCCGTCGACCCCGTCAGGGAGTCGGCTGGCGCTTCCCGCGCCTCGGTCCGCGTTGCCCGGCCCGATCCCCTTCTCGGGATGGACGGAGCCCATCCCCGAGGCGCGGCCGGCCTTGGCCGTGTCGTTCGAGTCGGTCTTACTCGGGTAGCCCGTCTTGGATTGGGTGTCCTTCGGGGCAGCCCGCCCGCCCTTGGCGGTCGGGTTGCTTGAAGGGGCACTCATGGTTCCCCGCTTGGGTTGGGTCTTCATCAGGGGCATGTGCGTCCTCTCCCTCGTGGAGGGGGGCCGAAGCCCCCCTCACTCAGGGTTCGTTACGGGGCTTGCTCCACCAGGCTCGGGCCAGGTGCGTAGCTGTAGACCACCAGGGACCCGATCGCCGTGAAGTCGGCGGCAGCTGCGCCGCCGGCAACGGTCAGGTCGAAGGTCACCAGCTTCTGACCCAGAACGGTGAAGGTTCCGATTCCCTGCTCTTCACCGTAGGAGAAGTACTGCTCGGTCCAGTCGGGGTAATACGCGTAGCCCCTCATCAGGGCCTGCGCCCCGAAGAAGATGTTCCGCGCCACCCCGACCGAAGCGGCCCCGTCGAGCAGACGCGGGATCCTCTCCGACTGGTAGATGATGACGTTGTCCCAGATGCCCAGGGCACCCGTGAACAGCGGGTTGGTGGCCCCGCGCTCGCGAGCCTCACGCTGGGCCTGCTTCCAGTCCGTGCTCTTCTTGATCTCGAGCCCGGCGTAGTCGTGCAGCACCAGACCGTAGACCTCTTCGCCGTCCTTCATGGCGATCGGCTCGATCTGGTTGTTGACCTTCGCGATGACCTTCAGCTCGGAGATCATGTCCAGGGTCAGTGCGTCGGTCGAGTCGATGCCACCGGGGGTGGTGGTGCCGGGCTCGGTGAACACCTTCGCCGTGGTCGGCACGGTGGACTGTGGGACGTACCCGCTGATGGTCTCTCCGGTGAACTCGGCGAAGACCTGATCGTCCAGCTTCGAGGCCAGCCACTTGCGCAGCTGTCCCAGCGCCGACCCACGCATGTCGTGGGTGATGAGGATCTTGCCCAGCTTCTCCCAGCGGACACCGTGACGGTACGCGTCGACGGTGAAGGAGTTCTGGCGGAACTTCATCTTCTCCTCGTTGCCCTCGAGGAGTCCGCCCGTCTCGGTCGACCCCTTCAGGCCGGCCCCGGTCAGGGACAGAACGATGTCCGTCTTGATCGTGTCGCCGGCCTCTTGGGTCAGGTCGTCCTTGCGGATGACCGGCATGCTGCCACCCTCTGGCCCTTCGAATCGGTGCCAGAAGGTCTGTCGCTCGGCCTGCGAGTAGAGACGCTTCGACCACAGATCGGGGATCTGTGCGTCCACGTCGCCCTTGTAGGTCACGCCCATGGGTGCTCCTTGCTTCCCGGTCCCCCCGAGGTCAGCCGGTCACACCTACCACCGGCTTCCCCTGTAGGAGGAGCTCTGCCTCTTCAGGGTGCTCTTCCTCGAAGCGCATCCATCGCGCCGCGTCCCAGTCGGCCACGTCGGCCGTCGTGAGGGACGCGCTTGACTTCCCGCCATGGGGCGCTCGCCTCGCCGCAGCTGCCACCTGGGCGGCTTGCGGCTGGTCCCCCTCTTCGGTCCCGTCTTCGGAGACCGTGGGGAGATCCCACTCCTCGACGAACTTCCCGATATCCTCGGATTCCAGTTCGCCCTCGTAAGACTCGAGCACCTTCCTCTCGGCCTTCGTGAGTTCGGAGAGGTTGATGCCGTAGTCCTTGAACGCTTTGTCGCGAAGCGGTGCGGCCTCCATGGCCGCCAGCTTCGTCTTCAGGTCCGCGTTCTCGGTCTCGAGCTTCTCCGCGTTCTGCGCCTTCTTCCGAAGGGTGGAACCGGTCATCTGCTCGAGCAGTGCGGCGTCGTCCTCACGACCCTGCTCGCGGTACTCCTCGATCAGGTCTTCGAGCTTCGCCATCCCTGACGCTCCTTCCTCGGCCACGGGCCGGGATCTACGCGACCACACGGAGGTTGTGGTGGCCGGGCAATAAGAAAGGGACCGACACGCTTTGGTTCACGTCGAAGCGTGAACCCGATCGAGCGTCGGTCCCTTCGTTCCTCGCAGTCGGGGCTCGGGACGGAGCCCCACTGGTAGTGTGATTCTATCACACGGAGAAGGGGTTGTCAACCCCGAAGCTCGGGTTAGCTAACCCGCTACCCAAGGTTGACCGACGTTCGGGGCAGGAACTACGATGCGCTCATGCGCAAGACCATCCCCCTGATCGTCCTGCTGTTGCTGTTGGTACCGGCTGGAAGCCCCGGGGCCGATATCCTCATCGAGGACAACTGCCTACCCGAACCCGTCGACTTCACCATGGATCGAGTGATCGCAAAGGTGGAGTCGCCAACGCAGGGCGAAGATGCTCGGAGTGCTGTCGCCCGCAAGTGGAGAGGCAGCGCCGTGGGTCTCGAGAGCGGCGCTGTCTACGATGTCGTCCGACAAGATGTCCATATCGATGAGTTGAACGGTTTCGATGAAGGGAACATCTTCGAACTCACCGTTGCCTCTTCTCTGACCAGATTCCGACACCCAGGGGGACCAGCGCCCAACCGTGGCATCTGGCTGGAGAAACGACTATTCACGGCGGTCATCGACGGCGAGTTCGTCAGGCTGTTTGACACATGGTGCTCGGGTCCCGGCGAACACTAGCGCTCGTCAGGCGCCAACAGACCAACGCTGGCACCGCTGCGGTCTTGCAGCGCGCCGCCCTGACCCTGGAAGCGCGCCACCTCGCGCTCGAGCTGCCGTTGTAGCGTGAGGATGGCGTCGGGGTCCTGCAGCTGCACCGCGCGGAACACCGTCGCGAACGCGGTGTCCGCGAACAGCTCTGTGCCGGTGGGGAAGCTCCCGGTGTTGCGGTTGATCTCCGCCTCGATGGCCGCCATGCGCTCCGCGCGTGGCAGCTCGGCGACGATCCCCTGGTAGCCCCGGAAGGCTTGCTCGGGGGAGATACCATAGCGGCGCAGCAGCTCCGCCTCGTCTTCGGGCCTGATCCCGAGACCCAGGACCGCCGGCTGCCCGCGCATGAGCGCCCGCTCGTACGCGCGGTCGAGTTCGGGTGTGGAGATCTCGGTGGAGATGAATGCGAACACACGGTCGTCGGGGATCGCGTACCCGAGTTCCTGCTCAAGCACCGACCGGACGGTTGGCCCCCAGCGCTCGAAGTCCTTCCACGTCTTGAGGGTCTGCTCCCACTCGACCGGTGACTTGTTCTTACCGATGATGTTGGCGATCTCGGATCCCGTGAGATCGATCCCCAGATACTCCCGCGACAGGCGCTTCAGCTCGTCGCGCTCGGCGAGGATCTGAGCCTCGGACATGAAGGTGTAGCCGTTGGACGTCCTGAGCGCCTGCTCGGGGAAGGCCAGCTTGTACTCCTCGGTGTCCCTGAGCTCGAAGGCCAGCCGGTCAGGGTCATCGGCCCAGCCCTCGGAGACGGCGGTCTCGATGAACGACGTCATCCCGGTCAGACCCCACGACACCAAGAACCGTTCGATGAGGTCACGCGCGTCTGCGTCGGTGGGATCTTCCCCCGTCGGCGGGGGAGTCGAGGGGTCCCTGGGCGGGCCGGGGAGTCGCTCACCGGGGGTCGGCGCAACCGCTTCTGGCAACGGCGTCTGCGTGGATTGCCAGTTCGTGTACATGCCTTGGGCGGTCACCAGCTGCGTGAACTCCCGAGGCGAAACCCCTCGAGCCACCGCCTTCTCCGCGCGCTGCCGCAAGACCGCACGCTGATCGGCGCTCAGCGACGCCCAGAAGGCGCCGCCGTCGAGCGTCTTGAGGTTCTCCATGTACCGCGAGAGGTCAGCCATCAGCCGCTCACTCCATTGAAGATCTGGTTGAGGCGTCCCATGACGCCGAAGGCTTCCTCTTCCGCCACCGGACCCCTCCAGAACTCATCGGTGGATCGAACCAGCTTCTCGAAGTCGCCGTAGTCGATGGCACCGCCCGTGGTCTTGCCGGCGGCATCGACCCCGCCGATCTTGGCGAGCAGCTTGTGGTCGTAGCCGATCGTCTTGCCGAGGAGGTCTTCGCTGATGCGCTTGTAGGAGGATGCGCGGTCAGCCCAACGTTCGTTGGGCCCCAGCCACGGGTACAACGCCTTGGCCTGCTGACGCATGAAGTTCGCCCAGTCCTCTTCGCTCGCGTCACCGGAGACGAGGCGCTGCGCCCACTTCGTGAGCAGCCCCTCGTCGGGGGAGCCCTTAGGACCGAGCCAGTCGAAGGCATCTTGCCGGATCTGCTCGCGCATCTCCTCAGGACGGTTCAGGTAACCCCGCTGTTCGGCAGCGGCGCTGTCCTTCTCGATCCAGGCGTTGGTCCCTTCGACCTTCTCCGCCAGACGACGGAGCTTATCGGACCACACGAGGAACCCCTCGGAAGGGTCGCCGAGCTTGCCTGAGGCGACCCGGCTCACCATCTGGTCGAGTTCCTTGGCGGTCACACCGATGTCGTCGAGCGTGAAGCCGGCGCCGAGGAGCCCATCTACCTCTTGCATCATCCGCGTGCGGAAGCTCTTCAGCTCGACCTTCCGCTGCGCGTCGTTCATGTCGAGTTCCCACTCGCGCTGACGATCGGTGCGCTTCTGGTACCAGCCGGTCTGTTTGACGCGGTTGAGGATCGCCTCGGGATCCATCTGCTCGAGGTGGCCCATGAGGAAGATCTCGACCACCTCGCGGTCTTGCAGCCAGGAGACGTTGCCGAACTCCTCACGCAGGTCTTTGAGGAAACTCTGGAACGGCGGGTCGTCTCCCCCGGTCGCGGTGATCTCGTCGGCACCGCCGAAGAAGTTCAGGTTGCGGAACTGCTCACGCCCGATGTTGTGGATACGCCCGCCGGTGGCACCGTAGTGCTCAAGCTTGTCGCCGGGGATCGCCCACGACATCCGCACCGTCTTACCACCGACGGGTGTCTTGTAGACGACGTACACCTTGTCGTTGAATCGGACGAAGGTGTAATCCTGTCCATAGACACCGGGGAGGAAGTCTTCTGCCATCAGCCCCATCCTTGGTAGGTGTCGTTCGAGATCTGGTCCGCGTAGCGCTTGATGTCTGCCACACTCAGGTCGAAGTAGCGAGCGATCAGCATGGCCTGCTCGTACGGGGACATGTTCGCGACCTGGCCTCGGTCGTTGAACGCGTGACCACGCCAGACCTGGAACAAGCCATCGTTGGCCAGCCCGTTGTTGTTCGCGGGTGAGGTGGCGTCAGGACGCCAACCGGACTCCTGACGGATCCAGGCCTCGAACTCCTTGGTACCGACCATGTTGGCCAGGTCGGGCCTACCGGCGTCCATGAACCCCCGGTACAGCTGTGTCTTCACCTCGTTGCCCCGGAAGTTCTTCTCTGGGGGCAGCAACACCGAATCCTCTTTGCCCATGGCTGCGAACACCGCCGAGGAGATGTCACCGGGTCGGCCGGTGGTGAGGGCGCGTGCAGCGCTCACCCCGCTGTCGACGGTAGGTGGGGTGCGCAGCACCTCATCCTTCTTCTTCCCCGGGCGAGTCGCCTCGATGCCCGTGGCACCCCCCTGGAGGAAGTTGTCCCAGTCCACTGCACGTTCGACGACCGCATCGTTGGAAGAAGACGCGTCGATCATCATGCCGCTCCCGACATATATCCCAACGTGGTCTGCCACGCCGGCCGCCAGGCGACCGTAGTTGAAGAACACGAGGTCGCCGGGTTGAAGTTCCTCACGAGAGAGCTTCTTGAACTGATCTTGCTGCATCGACGCTTTGTGCGCCGTCGAGATGCCGTAGCGCTTCAGGACCCATTGTGTGAACCCAGAGCAATCGAACCCGTCCCCGGGGTCCGACGCCGCCCAGACGTACTCAACCCCCAGCTGGGAGCGAGCCAGCTGCAGGAGATTGACATCGGCACTCGCTGGGTCCGCGCCCATCGCCTTGGCCTGGGTATCTGCGAGGTTGTCTCCTTCGAAGTCGCTGCCTCCGACGAGCTGCGCCTTCAGGGTCTGGTCGGGGTCTCTTTGCTCCTTGCCCTTCCGGGACCACAGCCATAGATCATCCTTCCATGGGTCAAGCGTCGGCTCGCCGTCGTCATCGAACGGGTCGGGGAGCGTCAAGCCGGTGAGAGCACCGATCGTCGGCCCGAGGGAGTCTTCGGTGAACGGCATCAAACCAGTCCCGACGCGACCTGCGCGGCCGAGCGCAGCGAGTCGCGGAGCGAGGTGTTCTCCTCGATCGCCTCGCGGAACGGCTGGGTGTCTTGACGTATGTCATCGATGAAGCGCTCCTCGGCCTCGCCGAGGGCGGCCGAGGAGTAGCTCGAGACGTCCTTACGACGGAAGCGCTTCTGCAGATCGGTGGCCTCTCGTAGCACGAACTGCGACCACCGCCGCACCTCAGCCTCGTCGGGGACGTTGCCGTAGTACTGCTCGAGCTGAGCCGAGACGCTGTTCCGCACCTGGGCTGCGATGTCGTTGTAGTCGAATAGCGGCAGACCGGCGTTGGGGCCGAGCTTGCCGTCTCCCGACCAAGGCAGGGCGTTCCCCCCGTTGACGTAGCGCTGCTGGTGATACTCCCGAAGCGCCGACAGGAACGGCGCGTTGAACCCACGCACCTTCTTCTCGGCGGGATCGAGGTAGCCCATGTTGACGAGCCGACCGCGCCACTCCATCACCTGCTCTTCGGTCCAGTTGCCCTGGATGGCGCGGACCCACTGCTCCGACCCCGGCGCTTGCTGCGAGGGGTCGAACACGACCTGACTGTCGGGTGTCACGATCGTGCCGTTGCCGAAGATCTGGAAACCCGTCTCCTCGTTGTACTCATACGGGAACGAGGGCTGACCTCGTTGAGCCGTGATCTCGTCCATCATCCGGTGCGTCTTGCGATCCGTGAGCCGCAGGGGCTGAGGAACCGAGTCGAACCCCGAGGCCTGGAACACCGCCTGGTAAGACGTCAGGGGCTCCGCGAACCCAGGCGTCCCGGACCACGACAGCAAGGTTGCGGTCCCGGCCTGTGATGACAAGAACTCGAGACGCTCGGCGTCGGTCGTTCCGATCGCCGAAAGCGCGAACTGCACCTGCTGCGAGGATGTGTCGATCCCGTAGGTCTCAAGCAGGCGCATGAGCTCGTTCTTCGCGCCCGACTCACCCGCCTCGACCCGTTGCTCGACTACCTCGGCGAGAGAGGAGCCAGCGAGCGACTCACCGGGTGCAGCCCGGTCGGCCGGATTGAGGCGCAGGGTTGAGGGGTGGCCGGCGATGCCGGCGGCGACCTCTGATGCTGTGCTGCTCATGCGATCCTCCGTATCGGGCCGTACTGCCTCTCGAAGAAGATCCGGTAGAGTTCGACGAAACGTCGGTCGTCGGCGTAACGGATGGCCATCTCACGGATGGCGCGTGCGGCCAACGTGTCGACCGTGCTCGACTCCATACCCAGGTTCTTCAGCTGGTAGTAAACGTTCTCCTGCTCTCGTAGCGCCAAGATCGCACGCTCGGCCTCAGAGGGAGCCGGTTTCTCGGAAATCTCGAGCATCTGCGCTTCGGTGATCGCCGCCTCGTTGGTGAACTCGGTCGACAAGCGGAACCCCGTCGGGTACCGGCGCTGAAGGTCGCGCTCGAGCGAATCGAGCTGCGCCTTGGCGAAGGCACCGCCGGTGGAGTTCAGGAAACCGTCCGTGCTCGAGTAGCCCATCGCGAGCGCGAGGGGCTCGTACTCGGCCTTTGCCTCCTTCAGCTGCTGGCTGTATTCGCTGTACTGAGACCACGGAGAGGTTCCCTCGAAGAACGCGGTCTTCTGCTCAGACAGAGCCTCCCAGTAGTCGGCCAGCTCTCGGGTGAAGGGGATGTAGCGTCTGACGACATCATACAGATTGTTCACACCACCCAGGCGATCGATCGACTCCCCGGTGAGCACCACCGGGGTGAAGGCGTTCACACCGAGGTCGGCCGCCGTGCCGGCCGCCATCTGCAACGGCGTGGTGGATCCAGAGGGCACGAAGAATGACGCGAGGACATGTGCGACCTGGGCGGTAGCGGTGCGGTCGTCACCGAGACCCGCAAGGAAGAAGCGCCCCGGGCTCACACCGAAGGCGAGGTTGTTCACTCGCCATAGCTCTTTGAGCAGCGGTGCGTGCTGCTCGACGAAGTCGTTCCAACCCTCGTCCAGGCTGGACTCACGGAAGCGCCTGAGCCCCTCGGTGACGAGCAGGTTCCGCCCCGGGGCGCCAAGGATGAAGTCACCCAGTGTGGTCAGGTACTTCTTCGCGAAACTGAATGGGAAGAACACGAAGTTGGCGCTCTTCTCGGCCGCCGAGCGCCCGACACCGTAGCGCCCGATCTCGGAGATGGCCTCCTTGATCCGGCTCGGCTCCCAGCCCCTCTGGTACAACTGCCAGGCCTGTGCGGCTTCCCAGTTGCGGGGCTGGAACCCGAGCAGGCCGGCCTGATACATGCGACGATCGAGATCGTCGATGTTCTTGAACCAGGCGGTGCCATTGAGCTCGTCCCAGAAGCGGATCGTGTGATCCCACGCCTCGTCGCCCGAAACGGTACCGACCGAATAGGGGCTCTTCCAGTCACGTCCGGCGGTGACGTGACGCTTGGGGGAGAACATGGGGGGGAGTGAGAACTTCGCCATCGCGATCGTGTTCTGCTCCATGTAGCGCCCGGCGTCGAAGGTGAATGACAGCGTGTAGCGAAGCGCGGTGTTCAGCCGGGTCAGCCCATCGGGCAAGTAGCCGTAGGTGCGCCCGAGCGCCTTCCGCAGAACCAACCCGCCCGTGGCCCCGATGGCCGCACCATGCAGGACGTCGTCATCGAAGAAACCATCCTCGCGACCCTCGACAGCACCGGAGATACCACCGAGGATCGCGCCGCCGGCGACCTGCTTGGAAGCGATCGCCTTGGCCGACTGCGCGGCGGTGCCGACCGGTTTCACCAACATCGCGTCACTGAACCAGTCATCGAGCATCTTGCGCATCTCTGGGTGGACGTCGACCCGGCCGCGCATCTTGGCCCACAGGCCGCCGAGTGTGCCCTTCAGGAAGTCGAAAGCCCCTTCGTACTCCTTCCCCACCTTCAGGGTACCGGCGAAGAAGCTCTCTACCGCCCGTGCGAAGGCCTCGTCCTGCTCCACGGCCCAGGTATCGACCGGATACTCGCGGAACCGGTGCAGATCGAACGTCGCCTGCTGGAGCGTGTTCTTGCCGATCGCATCGGCGTCGTCGAACACGCTGGTGCGGGCAGAGACGTCGACGTGGATAAAGCCCTTATCGTCGTTCCAGAACCCGACATACTTGCGGGGGTCCCTCAGCTCTTCTGCGTTCGCGCGCGTGAACGCGCGCACCTGCTTGCGGAAGACGGCCTCGGAGGTGTCGTGTGGAAGCAGGAGCCCCGTCTCGGGCTGCGTGCCCACCATGTGCGCACGAGGGGTGCCCCCCTCGAGGAAATCACCCGTGCGCGGGTCCCATGTCGCACCACCTTTATCGGGGTCACGAACGTCGTCGTAGAGACGACGCCAAGACCCCTTCCAGGCGGCACCCTCGAGGCCCGACAGCTCATCCGCCAAGGTGACTGGCGGCAGGATCTCATCCACCGTGCGAAGCTTGAAGTACTGCGCCATCTTGGCCGAGAGCCGGTCGGGGAGCAATAGGCGCAGTAGGTGCGCCTGCTCGTGGAAGAGCGTGCTCACATCAGCGCCTCGGAACAGCTGGATCAACGGCTTGTAGTTCTCACCGTAGATCGTCGCGCCGAGGATGTCTTCCTCGAAGCGCTTGAACAGCACGCCCATGTGCCCCTTGTCGCGCGACATGAGGTCGGCCGCGAGATCGAGGTACTTCTGGTCCTGGAGGAGTTCCCCGAAGTTCGAGGAATCGACGGTGCCACGCGCGATGGATTCGAACATCTGGGCGTCGCGCTCGCGCTGCTTGGACCCGGGACCCGAAACCTTGCCACGTCCGAGGTGCGCGAGTTCGTTGAAGTAGTCGGAGAAAGCGACCCATAGGCGCTCCTGAACCACGGCTGGCCTCAGCCCCGACTCGGAAGCCATGCGCTCGATCTCTGAGCGGATGAAGGCTCGCTCCGGGTCCGTGGGGGCACTGACCCACTTGTTGGTCTTCTCATCACGCCTGAAGAACCCGAACATCAAGTCCATGCGTCGGTCGACGACGACCGGATC
>Ga0247727_10005911_pt1 | contig 24377 bp, 22 predicted proteins | sample WisWelCaveWW1625_FD_202498 | JGI IMG/M metagenome (GOLD analysis project Ga0247727, IMG submission 202498) | Biofilm microbial communities from Wishing Well Cave, Virginia, United States - WW16-25 | ecosystem: Environmental > Aquatic > Deep subsurface > Groundwater > Cave microbial mat | place... | reverse complement strand
CTTATCTGAAGATAGATTCTACTATGACCTAGAGATGTTCCACGTACACCCTGATCCGGAAACTCAAATTAAATTAGCGAAAGTATCTATGGATAACCTACGCAAAGCGGGTGAAATGCATGATCCAGAACTTCCCCTACGGGTAATTTCATGGTTGTTATTTCCTGGCACTAGATTCATGACACAACTAGGATTTAGTTTTCCACCCGGTCAGATATACCAGCCAGATCTTCAGGACATAGTGGACAGAAAATTTTCAAATGATTTCATAGAGTCAGCTTACAGGACATCATCTGCGGATATCGTGAACGCAAGTGTGACCGCCATTAATCTATCGGCAAAGAATATTGCACGTTTTGTTGCTACAGGAAAAACACCCGAAGTAGGAGTGATGATCTATCCGCAAAATGAGTTTTTTTATGGAAGAATATCTTGAGGAGTTATTTTTCGGGTCCCAAGACCATCTGGATATGGTCCTCCTACGCCTAAGCCCATCGCATAGACGGTCGCCTTTTCTCTGTCCTGTGGTTTAGTTTCTGAACTCGCGCCGTCGTTTATATTTGCAAAGGGGTCTGTCCTAAGAGTGACACTGCTCCTATCAATATTGCCCGAGAGGTCGGGTTGTAGGGTAAACCGAAGGGTTTGGTCCATAAGCTGAACAGCGAATTCTGGAGGCGGAAGACCAGGCATGTCGGCCTGTTTGCTTGTTGCCAGTCTTTGTATTCCTTCGCTCATAGTTTTTGTCCATAAATCACCAGTAAAGAAAACTCGTGCCTCTTCCAATGATATAACATCAAGTGCCGCCAAGGTATCCGGTAGGAATGGTGGATTGGCACCGTAGCCGACAAAAATAGGGGGCCACAGACTCGCCCCTTCCGGTACACTCACGAGTTCTGCGTCGTGGACTGACCATGTCCGATTCCTTTTGTATCGCTCAAGAGCTTTCTCTTGGACGTTATTTTGATATGCACGTATAGCGTTTACTCCCTTGTCTAACGAAGTCGCGTGCTCGCGTGTTTCTTCGTCTGACGGAGCTTTCGATTCATGAGGAGGTAAAACGATGGCGTTTCTTCGGGTCAGAAATGCGCGAGCGGTCTTTTCTATTTGTGTAATATAGGGAGCGCCCAAAAGAAGAGTTTTTCTGTCGATTTGTGCAACCGGTATTTTTAAATTATTTTCCAAAGGGGCCTGTGGTATTACTCGAGCAGGGGGAGGAGGGTTATCAAATTGGATGGGAGAACTTCCGTCAAGCATATAAAGAAATATAAACGATTTTTAATTTAAAGTCAATTTAGCCTTTAGTCTTCACTTTCGCTAGATCTTCTTTGGCCGATTTTTAAGAGTTAGGAAGAAATTAAATCCTCTGTAGACCAAATGTGCCAGTAACAGTAGACTTTTGTTCCAGCGCTTTGACAACTTGAGACTCTATATTACTGTTGACGTCAGGCATAAGTCCTATTGGAACATGCGTTTGTCCTTGATCTGTTAGTAACCTCCACATACCTTGATGGGAAGGCTCGCCACCGGGATTACTAATTTCAACTGCTAACTTTGTATTACGTTCATCTACCCAAGCCGCTCGAAACGTTGCAGTAATTCCGACCTTTCTCCCTAATTTAGTTATGATGTTTTCTTCCATAAGTGCACCATCTACCCACCCAGATTCTTCATTATATAAAAGAGCTATTAATTCGGGAATGCTTGCAATATTTACTTTAGATCTGTCAAGGCTGTGTATATCAACAACCTTTTCTATTCTTTCAAAAACGGGTGAACTATCCTTTCCAAATAATTCAGCAAGAGCATTTCTATTTATTGGTAATGAGGCAACAAGGTGATGGCCTACAATCTCACCTTTTCGTTGATCCCTTATGATATTTGCCCACGATCCCCCCCCACCTTCAAACATTAGTGATGGATCAGATGTATAGTCGGTAATTTCTCCTTCGTCTTGAATAAGAAGCAGAGGTCCTTTCGCAACCCTTATTTGGCTTGGGTTATATCCTAAGTCTCGAAGCGGTTTTTCATTTTCAAACAGTCGCACGAAGCTTTCTCTTGCAGCTTCTAGGTCGGGATACATTGATAAATTATCCTTTGGATTTGATCCATCATATGGTGGCGATTCTCCTTCTTCCATAATATAAAAATACACACCACTATTTAAATAGTCAATCAGAATTTACTTATCAGGGATTTTTTTGCGATTAAAAAAATTAACCCACCATAACCCATATTCCATATTCCATAACAATGGTCTTAGAAGAAAATAAAAAGAAGTGAAAAAAGAGAAGTATATTAACTTTATTATTTTTCTCACAAAAGGATAAGAAATTTTTCAAAAATTTCCTTCCTTCGCTTAGGTGGAAGGTTATATACTGAAAGAAAGCGCAGTGGATTATCTCAAGAACAACTAGCACTAATGTCAGCGGTCGATCGAACATATTTAGCTCGAATTGAAGAAGGAAAGGCAAATCCTAGCGTGAAAGTGTTAAATAAGATTGCTAAGATTTTGAAAGTGCGGTTGAGTCAATTACTTGAGGGTGTGTAAAAGATATCCCTCGACCAGTGCTCGGGATGACAGGGGAACTCTTGATTTAGATCACAATAATTAGTACAGTGTAGGGTAGTGGCAGACACAAGCGTTAAACCAAAAGTATCACCTTCTCAACGCGCTCTCAATGTGTGGGCAGTTATTCTCATCGTTTGGAGCATTTACCGAGCGTATTTCAAACTGCCGGAATGGTTTGATGAGTTTGTGGCAAAACCTGCGATATTTATACTCCCGGTTTACTGGTATATCCGCCACTATGAAAAAAAGAATTTCCTGAAGGGTATTGATCTACGGTTTGATAAGTTGAAGGACGATCTTGCCATTGGTCTCGGCATCGGGGCAATCTTCGGCGTGAGTGCGCTACTTGCCAACTTTTTGAAAAACGGCAAGCTGGTATTTTTTCAGAATAATCCCGATCTCACTTTACAGATGGCGCTATTTTGGATCATTCTCAGTCTCGCAACGGCCGTATCTGAGGAAGTGTTATCCCGCGGCTTTGTCTTGAAGAGGTTATATGACGACTCAAAGAATATGTTGTCGGCCGCGTTTATCGCAAGCGTACTCTTTTTTTTTCTTCATGTACCCATCCTTTTCACCAATCGTGCCATAAGCGGTAACCTACTCATCGTTTTCATGGTCACTGATCTTATGTTGAGCTTGGCTAGTTCGGTGGTATTCTTACAAAGAAAAAGCCTTATTCCAGCAATCCTTATCCATGCCTTCTATAACATCGCCCTCCTCGTTCTCATCTAATCTTACTCTCAAGGCCTTGTATGCGTTCTTCGTAATCACCTAGGATAATACGATGGATCCGCAGTTCTTCAAGACATTTATCTAATTTATCGATAACGACTGAAAATCTTTCGGACATAAACGTCACGATCTGATCGGTATTTTCCTGAATTGCCTTTTTTAAATCATCTTTAGTGGCAAATTTATCCTCAAGTTTTTTCATGTCTTGATCTGTAATCATAGTAAGAATATTTTATAAGATATTATTTCTGGACACAATGGATTATAAGCTATGATTACGGTTCGTAGATCCAGAACCTGTCCACGCCATTTATATTGATTTTCTTGACCTTATCAATATTAAATAATTTGTTATCAAAATCTTTTGGTGCGCCGATTACCACTTCATTTGTTCCAACTATCTTTTGCGGAAAACTGAATACAAATTTATCGAACTTTTCAACCTGACCAAAACCGTATTCATCGGGACCGGAAAGGTTAGCTTGCGGCTGATATTTTTCCGGAGGATATGCGAGATAAAAAAGCATGAAGATGTATGACTGTCCATTGGCGCGCGAGATATAGAATCGGTCAAAGCGGTTGTAGTTTTCTTTTATATACATGCCAAGTTCTTTGTATCCGCATTCCCATGCCCGAGTCACCTCCGTCTTTTTTGTGTATTCATTTAGATAAAAATTCCACGAATAAAATAGCAACAAACATTCTATAGAGAAAGCCAATAGTATGATCACAAACGTAAGCCAGATGGTTTTTTTCAGTGAATTGATCAGTTCATAAAAGCCAAAGGCAGCGAGAATAAGTGTCGGAATAAAAAAGAATAAGAGCCGTGTTATGGAAGGCTCAAGCCATGAAAGAGAAGAGGTAAGAGGGGACACAAGAAGCAGTCCAGCGATAAACCAACGGTCTTTTATTTTTTTGATAAATAGAAATACGAGTCCAACGATTGCGAGTGCGTATTCCACAAGAGTCATAGGAGGCATTCCTGCATAGCCGAATCTATTATTTGTATCTCCCCTCATGGCCAAAAACTGCGGCGACAGATGACTGACATATCTTTCGGCTAATACATACGCGCCGACAGTAAGTTTGTTGTAGAATATGCGGCTCCCACCTTTTCCGCGTAGCTCATTTATCCGGAGGGTGAATCCTGCCGTATTCCAAAAGACGAGATTGTTTACGCGGGCTGGTTTATAAACAAAGTCAATCGAAGCGAAAGCGATTAGTAAAAGAAAAAAAATACCGAGGAATCTTTCATAGATCCCTCGACTGGTCGCTCGGGATGACACGGGGGACCGTCGAGATGACACAGCTGCAATAACTCCTGAAATAAAAAAGAACACAGCAAAAAGTCTCGTCGATTGATAAGACAAAAGCGCAAGTGAGAGACTCAATAAAAATCCAAACGCTGATTGCAGATCTTTTAATCGGAAAAAACGTAAAAAGAAATATGAAGACAATGTTATGAGAAAGACCGTTAGGTATGCCTCATGTGCATGACGGCTAATAAGGTGCAGTCCCAAAGACGTTGAGACGAGTAGTGCTGATAATAGGGCGGGTGTGTCTTTTTTAAATAGTTCACGGGCCAGCAAAAATACCGCGATCGGCAAAAAGAACGCCATCGTGACGCTTGGCGCACGGGTGCCGGTTTCGGTCAGACCGAATAGTGCAATAAAAGGAATTGATCCGTACGTATAGAGGGGGAGCTTGTAGTCGCCAAAGGACTTCAACCGTAATGGTAAAAGTGATCCATATTCGTCCTTGCCGGTTTTTAAAATTGAGTATGCATTGTATCCGAAAGCGGCTTCGTCGGCGTTAAAGCATTGGGGGACGGAACCGAATCTAAAGAGTGATAGAAATAAGGAGGCAGTGCAAATAAGTAAGAGAAATAAAAGGGTGATCTTGTTCATTTCTTCATTTAAATAAGTTGAGTACCTCACGGTCTGTGCGTCGAGTATTTCGGTTATAACGAATTCGCTTCATCAATATGGCGGGCAAAAGAAACAGCGCCTTAAAAAATGCGCTGAAAAATATCCACTCCCTACGAAGGATTGCAGAAGCTAGATTACGAGGCAGATGTGCAAGATGAGAAAGGACAAGTCGCGTGTCGGTGATATTTTTCCAGATAAAAATAAATTGGTTGCGGTACGATATTTCTCTTATTTTTTGGGACGTGTATAAAGAACCGATTGTCGACTCATGATGATGAGTGACTGCGACATCAGAATTGAAAAGCACCTCGTACCCCGCTTTCCATGCGCGATATGAAAGATCGATATCCTCCCAATAAAATGGACTATAAAGTTCGTCAAACATTTCTAGGTCTTTGAGTATTGATTTATTCATGAGGCTTGATCCACCTTCTGCCCACGCAGTTATTCCATTTTCGGTGTTTACTGCTCTTGAATGTCGGATCATTCCAGCGTACCAAAAGATGCGATTTTTCCCTCCCGTTGTGCCGTTTTTTTCTTTTTGTGAAAGAACTATTGCAAACAGGCCAGTATGTTTTTTAAACATGTCAAAAAGTGATTTATAGGTATCGTCGTGCAGAAGAACATCACTATTCAGTAAAAAAACTAAATCGTGTTTTGAGGCTTGGATACCGCAGTTTATCGATCCGGAAAAACCGAGATTTCGATTGTTCTCAATAAGGTTAATTGAGCTAAATTCTTTTAGTTCTTTTGAAAGACTTTTAGAAGGATCATCGTTGACGATGATTACTTCACAGTCTTTGAGATAAGGAAGATTGTGTTTCAGATTTTTCAAGAGCTCTTCTTTCTTTTTGTATGTTGGGATGATGACTGAAATCATAAGCCATGTAACACGTAACTCATAACACTATTGCGCGCACACGTTTATCAAAAACTGTTTTGGAAAAATTATCTTTTACAAATATCTGAGCATTTTTCTGCACACTTCCTTTTAATGCCGTATCATTCATTATTGTTTTCATTTGCGCGAATAATTCTGCAGTGTCTGAAAAAAGAAAACCGGTTTCACCACTTTTAATAAGCTCCTTAGGGCCGCCGGCATTGTATGCAAAGACGATTACATCCCGAGACATTGCCTCTAGTGGCGTGATCCCCAGATGTTCGACAGCGTACGGCTCTTTTGTTTCATCGACTCCATAACCGGCAAAATGCCAGTAGTAAGCGGCCATATCATAATGGTTCATAAGTTCGCTGTAGGAAATGTTGGTAAAAAGTTTTATGTCCTTATTCGTATCTATCTTTTTTTTAAGTGATGACACATATTCTGCATCTTCACTTTTCATGCCGCCGGCCAGGACGAGTTTCAGATCTGAAGGATATTTTTTTTTGAATTCAATAAATGCATCGATGAGTAGTCCTTGTTTTTTTGTGTGAAGATGTGAAAAGAATCTGCCAACGTTCAAGACAACCGGTTCGCGGTTTACAGATTGCGGTTTGTTGAGAAAGTCGTCTGTGATATACGGATACAGAACCTCGGCCTCAACTCCCCAGTTTTCAAGATTTTTTTGAGTGAAATATGAGTTTGCAAAGAAATGGTTACCGGTCGTCTTTAGCCGATTTAACGAAGACATATTGTAGAGTTCTTTTTTTGGATACATACAAAAAATAAATGTTTTTTTTGCTCCCGAAAAAAAGTAACTGCCGTCTGTCACGTAGAAGAAGAGGTCGAATTTTTGCAGGGACCGCCATACAGAAAAAGGGTTATTGCCAGACTTAAAAATATTAGGGAGATACGTTATTTTTTTTTGGAATACGATATCGAGTTTATCTTTGAGCTCTCGGGTCACGTCGGAGTCCCAGAAAATAGTTATCTCGTATCCACTTTTCTCAAGTGTTTGAAGAACTGAAAGGATATGTCGTTCGCCCCCACCCATTACATCGAGGTAGGGATTATAGAGAGCGATCCTGCCTGCCGGCAGGCAGGTTTTTTCATAGAGATAGAGATATGTTATGGTCTTCGAATATGCCTGATAAACACTCTCCATTATACCAATCCTGCCGTCCATGAATCCGCGGTCGCGAACAAGTCTTCTATAAAGCTCGGCTATAAATTTTCGGAAAAATGTCGGGGTCCCAGCAGGCTTTCCTGCTTTTGCCAAAAGATCTGACTCGATGTCTTCAAAAACAGTTGTCTTTTCGACCATTAGAGCGACATCTCCGTGGAAATAATGAAGAAGCGGATTTTTTAGTACGCCTTCTAACCCTTCAATTTCTGGTGTTGAGTGAATGTGTTTCGACCAGTGTTTGAACGCTTTTTTATTAATGAGGCGTATCTGTGTATCTGGCCACCATCCGCCGTGTTTAAGCCAGACTTTTCGTCCAAACAGGTTTTTACGGGGGATTCGAAAATAGCTAATAGCAAATGGCTTATGGCTTATAGCCGATTTTATTTCCGCGGCAAGTTCGGGAGTGATGCGTTCGTCGGCGTCGAGTATAAGAATCCAATCACCTGGTGTTTTTTGTATACCAAACTCGCGTGACGGCTCAACATAAACAGAGTGAGGAAGGTCGTAAACAGTAGCCCCTTCTTTTTTGGCTATAACCACTGTTTTATCAGTGCTTTCCATGTCGATAACGGCGATTGAATGAGAAAGCAGTTTCGCCGACTCGATCGCCTCCTTTATTTGCTTTTCTTCGTTATAGGTAAAAATAGCAACACCGATGTCTGTCATACATTAGATATTGTAGCAGGGAAACATACGTATCTTTGGGTATGCTACAATCGAAACCATGAGATGGATTAGACTGTTATTGTTCGTTTCACTTGTACTTTCTTTTATAACTGCTGTTCGCCCCCTGATTGCACAAGACATTAGTTTTCACACCGACATAGCTCGTGATTTTCTCCTTATCGAAGATATTGTGGTAAATAAACCAATAACTCTTATCGGACCGCGTGCAGGGGGGATTTCAGGAGTTTTTCATGGTCCACTTTGGCTGTATTTACACGTGCCCGCGTTTCTTATTGGAAGTGGCAATCCAGTCGTAGTGGGATATTTTTGGATTTTACTGAGTATTGGTTTGTGCAGCACGATCTATATCTTGACAAAACGGCTTTTTGATTCGGATGCTGCGCTCTATGCGACAGCTGTTTTTGCCTCTGCCATAGCAATTGGTGCAACCAATGTAATCAATCCCTACGGCGCCCTCATTTTTTCACCGTTTTTCTTTTATTTTTTCTATCGTTATTTGCAAACTTTTACATGGAGATATCTCCTTGCTGCTTTTTTTATTCTTGGGCTTATTATTCAGTGCCAGATGGCATTCGGCTTGCCAATTCTACTTCTCTCGATGCCTCTACTTATCTATAGACTGAAAAAAACAAGAAAATTATCACATTTACTGACTATATTGATCCTTATTTTTCCACTGTTTACCTTCGTGCTTTTTGATATCCGTCATGATTTTCTGCAAATGCGTGCAGTGATTGATTTCATTTCAACGCCAGCTCTGAAGGAAAAAACAGAAATCATAGGATATCTATGGTCACGTCTAAGAGGAACATTTATTGACGGCCTGAACGTCTTTGCTGTTTCCAACCCCATACTGCAGTCAATCGTATCAGCTTTCTTTGTGTGGAATGTGTACAGACAAAAGACAGCAAAAGGATTTTCAAAGAGTTTTCTTTTCGTTTTTTTCTATTTTTATATTGGCTTCTGGATCCTGACACTTTTTTTCAAAGGTACGGTATGGAGCTATTACTTTTGGCCATTTTTGCCGGTCGTCTGTATGGTCTATGCATCCTTTTTTAATTCAAAAACCAATAAGATTTTGTTTGTGGGGATTACTTTTTTGATCCTGGGCGTAAATGGATGTTCTCAGATAAAGTCACTACAAAACTACAAAAACGGAACATATGACGGTCAGTGGAAGTTTGAACACACGCTTACCAAAGAAGTTTTCGCTGACGCGCCAGATAGTTTTGGATATTTTATTTTTTCTCCAGATCAGTATGGGTATTCGACAAAATATGCGATGAATTATGTTAAAAAAACGTATAGGAATAAAAAGAGCGAGGCTTTTGTAAAAAAAGAAACAACATACCTCATCATTGCGCCTCCACCATCTTATCGATTAGATTTGAACGGTGATTGGTGGAAGGAACATCAAGTAAATATTGCTAGTAAGCCAGTTGCAGTGAAAAAGTACCCAGGCGGTTTTAAGGTTGAGAAATATATTCTCAATAAAAAGGAGAGAGAAGTTCCGATAGACTCAAACCTTATACAAAATCTAATTTTTAGATAGATTGCCACAATAATCTAGTTCACCCCAGGAGTGTACTTTTTATGTTTAAGCCAGACTTTTCGTCCAAACAGGTTTTTACGGGGAATACGATAATAGCTCTCGGTTCTCGGTTGTAATCGGTTATCAGTAGACAACACTTGCTTTATCTCCTTTGCGAGTTCCGCTGTTACTCGTTCATCGGCGTCGAGTACAAGAACCCAATCTCCTTTTGCACTTTGTATGCCAAACTCGCGTGACGGCTCAACATAAACAGAGTGAGGAAGGTCGTAAACAGTAGCTCCTTCTTTTTTGGCTATAGCCGCTGTTTTATCAGTGCTTTCCATGTCGATAACGGCGATATCTTTAGTTAGTAGCTTGGCAGAGGCAATAGTTTCTTTAATATACTTTTCATCGTTGTAGGTAAAGATAGCGACTCCTATAGTGACCATATAAAACTAATTATATATAAGTGCGAGATTCATGCCATCGTATGTCTAAAGATTGCTTCCTGCCACGCAGCTTCTTTGGCGAGAACTGGATCATTGTATTTGGCTATCCCGTCAAATACGAGTTCTTCACTAAACAAAACACCTGCAGTAGAGGATATGAGCTCACTTCTTGGTATCCATAAGCTGTTGTATGAACGGGATTGACCTTCTTTATTAATATTAAAAAATAAAGTAGGGGAAAACAGTTCATCGATGTGGCCACCTTCGTGCGCCGCCAAGACTAAACTAATAATAACTGCACTAGTAAGATCAAGATCAGGAGGTAAAGAAGCAGTATCTCCAAAATAATCAGGGAGATCTATATAGGTAGTATATGTTGGAACAGCGTATCTTACATATGGGATGTTATCAATAAGTTCAAAATTTTTATCTTGCAAGGAGGTTTCAGATAGCATACGTGCCTGAGCGTTTTCCTGTGTTAATATTTCAGGTTTCACGAATCGTATAGTTGGATGATGCTGACTTCTAACGCGGTTCATTGTCTTTACAATATCAGTCAGCGCTTTCTTTGTGAATCCTTGTTGTTTAAGGATTGGAAAGGCAGTGTTTCTGTATCGAGCAGAGTAAGGTGTTTTATCTTCTAAAAACTTTTTCATTTCTCTCATGCTTCTTTTTCCATACAGTTCGCGTCCTAGGCCTTTTCTGTATTCTGGATACATGGCTACAGCCGAACTCACATCATAGTCTTTTGGATTTCTAATGAGAGCGGCATGGTAAATATCTCTGAATGATAAAACGCGTTTATTTTCATCCTCGATTTTGTGATTCGGATTGAATGTTTTAGAATATATATCGGGAAAGTTTACCATTATATTTTATTAAAAATCTTTCGGGAGGATAATGCCGATACTTCCGACTTTTATATCTTCTTTCGCAACTGGAATATGTACCTGTACCAACGGGTCTACAGACCAATTACCGGTCTGCTTTATTCCATGCCAGTCAATAAGATAATCATAGCCCGTGTGTTCACCGAGTGGGACACTAAATGAAACATTAAATTTTTTTCCGTTGGTAAGTTCCTTTAATTTTATTACTGCCCTTTCCTTATGATATAGCCCAAACATATTTGATTTGAGATTATTACGGAGAGGTTGCAGGTTTAAAAAAACGAGTATTGCGATAAGTGCGTAGAGTAGTATGGGACGTTTTATAGAGGTAAAAAAGCTTACGATGCCGATATATATAAACGGATAGAGGAATACGAAATAGTATTCGGAAGGACGTTTTCCATAAACCATAAAACCGATGGGGAATAATAGCCAGATGACAAGATTTGCCAGATTAAATACCCGGTTGAATTTCTTAGTGTTGCGATACAGATGTGCAAACATTCCAGCGACAGCGATATAAAAAAGCACGGTCACATATTCATTTCTCAAAATCAAAAGTGGCTCGAGAAAGATTGTAAATACGGTGCGCCACACATTGCGGTCAGACGGGATAGCATCAAGGCCATGTGCAAAAAAACCGGTAAGCAATTTTATGTTGAGAAAATCATGACGGATATCAAATAAGAAAAGCGGCACAAACATTAGCAAAAAGAAAGCGGAAGCACATACTATGCCGAAGATGTGTTTCTTTGTCCGCACACCTGAGACGAGAACAAAAAGAGCCGAGTAGAGAATGAGAAATACAAACTGAAAATGCATATTGACGAATACCCCAAGAGTTATTCCAAGTAGTGCCCAGTCAACCGACTTATTAGTATCATAAATTTTTTTAAAGAAGTACCAAGTCGCGATTACCCCAAGCGGGATATAGATCGGGTTCCAAGGGATCGAATCATATTGTGCGAGGAGGGGATTTATGGTCCACAAAAGCAGGAAAAAAAAAGACGTTTTTTTATCAAATATTTTTTTCAGCATCACGTACGTTCCAAAGAAAAAGAAGGCGCTTACGGTCATTACGAAATATTGAAGTGCTACTGGATGAAGTTTTGTTAATAGATAAAAAGGTACGAGTAGGTATGTAAAGTACGGCGCTAGGAAAAAACCTGTGTCGCTCACAACACGCGGACCTAAAAGGGTCGGCTTATGGTTCGCCAGTATCTCTTTCATCTGGTTTGAGAACTGCTCCTGATCCCAGGCGAAGATTATCCGCTCCTCCAGGTTGTACCAGCGAATGAGTGCAAAGACGACAAAAAGTAAGAGTACCGGTAGAATATGTATAATAAGTTGACGAATTTTCATTAGGGTTTATAGTCATTCTGAACGAAGTGAAGAATCTCCAAAAGAGATCCCTCGACTAATCGCTCGGGATGACATGATACTTATTATATATGATAATCGCATATTCACTTATCCTATGCCTGCTATCTTTGTACTCCTACAGCCTTGTTGATCCCAACATAACCTTATTTAGTTCACCCTTGTGGATAGGACTTCGCGAATGGGCAGTACGGCTTGGCTATTACCATCGGGATTGGTCGTTTGCGATTTTCGCCTTGCTCGTCGTTTCCGTATTTTTGTTTCATCGGTACTTTGTTCATCGAGTTAAACTCGAACCCATAAAGATAGCCCTCATAATCGGGCTAATCCTCCTTTTCTCGTATCCGTTTCTTTCTCACGATTTTTTTAATTATTTATTCGACGCCAAGATCGTGACGTTTTACCATCAAAACCCCTACATCATGAAAGCACTCGATTTCCCTCTTGATCCGTGGATACGCTTTATGCACTGGACCCACAGGACGTACCCCTATGGACCGGTATTCCTTTTGATCTCACTGGTTCCGTCTGCATTGTCTTTGGGGAAATTTATCGCTGACTATTTTCTTTTTAAACTTCTTTTTTTGGGAGCTTACTTGATTTCAGTGTACCTGCTTTCAAGAATGAAAAAAATATATGGTCTTATCTTTGCGACCCACCCGCTCGTTATCTTTGAGGGACTCATAAATAATCACAACGATATGATCGCAATCGTAATCGCAATTTATGGACTGTATCAGTTGAAGCAAAATAAAAATAAACTATATGGAACTATCACCATATTTATTTCCTCAGCAGTAAAATATCTGAGCATGCCATTTGTTTTACTATCATTTGAAGATAAACGGAGAAACTACGCTGCAGTCATTTTATTTTCGGCCATGATGGTTTATTTCCTTTTGTTTAAAGAACTTCAGCCATGGTACTTCCTTAATCTCTTTATTCTGCTGCCTTTTTTTGCACGAACACTCGAGAGCTCCTGGTTATTTATGTTTGGATTACTTATGTCATATTATCCATTTATCAGATTCGGCGAGTGGCTCAAGATAGGCGATATACCGATGAAACACTTCATAATAGCTACATTCTTTCTCGTTAATGTATGCTATCTATTAGCACGTGGTACAATATTGAAGAAAAAAGATATATGAAATCAAAGCTTCTTGAAATAGGAATTTTTGCGGCAATTCTTGGGATATTTTATATCAACTCTTCATATGTTTCCTATCCTGATGAGTTTGTGAATATCCTCGGCGGGAAAGTCATAAACGGCGGCGGACTTCCGTACAAAGATTACTTTGACCATCACTTGCCGTTTGCATGGTATCTGTCCTCACTACTTTTGAAGGTTTCATTCAATTCATTCGCACTTTTTAGAGTCTGGTATGCTGTCTTTCAGTTTATAATCTTGGCACTTGTCGCTTTGAAAATAAGAAAAGACTACCACGAATGGTACTATCCGTACCTTTTGTATTTCGCTCTCTTCCCGTTAGCTGGCATCTATTTTTGGTTTCATTTATTCCTGGCTGACAGCTTAGCCGTCTTGTTTTTCTCAGCCGTATTTTGGATTCTTATCGCTCAGACGTTCACGAAAAAAGTTGAGTTTCGGTTAATCGTTGTGACGTCACTGCTGACATTCGCCCTCGTTTTTTCGTCTTTGACATTTGTATATCTTGTCGCCGCGTTATATTTATGGCAGGCATATCTATTGCGCCATGATCTGAAAAAAGTAATTCAATTTGGCGCTGTCGCGGCTTTGCCGTACGGCCTGTATGGGATTTTCCTACTTCTCACCGGCAGTCTGCAAGATTTTTACTTTTCAAATGTTGTCTACAATACGGAGCACTATATAAGTATCCCAAACTACGTTAAAGGACGTTTCTTCAATCCGGTCAAATTCGCATTGACTCTCATATATAACTTTTACGGTGATTATGTGCCGCTTCTTACAAAGATAAAATATTTTGATCTGTATTTGCCGATCAATACACTGGCCGCTTTGGGAACCTTAACGCTTATGGTTTTACTTTTTGCATTCAATCCGGTCGTTGGGCTGATATTCTTCCTCATCTTATCTTTCTCCGCGCCAAGAAGCATGATTCAGGGATATAAGGAGACAGATTATCAGGTCAGCATGTTCTTGATGCTCGGGGCCGCTTCGTCGATTGTTGCGATGGCTCGTATGTATAAAGATAAAATAGCCCATACATTTTGTTCTGACCTTCGTCGGGTTGTCCAGATAATAACCGCGATTCTTTTCATATTCACGTTTCTGTTCTTGGCAAAAAATACCTACGATAAATTTTTTCAGCGTTATACGCAGAAGTTGCCACATCTTGAAGACGCCGCCTATACGGCAGACTTTGTTGATGGACTCCTTACAAAAGGTGATTACTTTTTTATCGGTCCCTATGAACCGGATCAGGAATTTTTTGTGAAAAACGGTAAGCTTCCGGGTAAATACCCGACCCTTTTGCCGCAATTCGCAGAAGATGAGTACTTGAAAAAAACCTTTATCGAGCAGTTTGAGAAAAACCCACCAACAGTGATTGTCTATAAACACGAAGCTTCGATATTCGGCACGCCAGCTGTTGTTTTTGGTGCATTTTTTCTGGATTGGATGGATGGCAAATATACGTCACTTGAGAACATACCAGGAGTCACCGTGACAGGGGAAACAACTGATATAAGCTTACGCTCAGATTTGTATATACGAAATGATAAACAAGGAGAGGTCCTTCAAAAGCTTCGTGATAAAGGGTATATTCAGTAAGCTAACGGTGACCATTTCCTTTTTTCCAATTTGCTTTTGAGAGAATGGGAGCATATAGATCGTCTTCGAGAGGAACATTCAGATCCGCTAATTCATTTAAAGAAGGATTGCGGTTTTGAAATGTCACAAAAGGGATATCTTCGATTATTGCGAGCGGTGTCTGTTCTTTCCCTTCACCCATAACGGTAACAGCCCCGGCAGACAGTCCGTCGAGAACATTTGATTTCGTGATGAGTAATTCACGACCAAATATATCCTGCGATCCAACATAATCGTTCAGTGCTGCAAATCCACTATGTGCCAAGGCGATACCCACGGTCCCAAGACGAAGCGGAGTAGACCTGCTGTCAGTTATTATGACACCGATATTTTTTTTCTTGTATTTTGTTATTATAAACTCGCGTATTTTATTTGCAGAACGTTGAGGATCTTTTGGCCACAAAACGTACACACCGTTACCGTTTGATTCATCAATTCCGGCTGCCGCTGCCATAACACCTTTTTTGATTGTTAGGGAAGTGTGGTATTTATTTTCTTCGGGGAGAAGATAATAATCTGCCTCTCGTTTGATAAGATCCATTTTAGTTTTTCCTTCTATAGACTCTAGCCTGCCTTCACAGATTGAAACGATTTTTGAAGTTATAACCAGGATTGACCTATCTGGCAGATCATTAAGGTACTTTTCAAGAATGGCAAAAATGGACTGATCGGCAGATGTGATTTTGTGAGTTTTTACAGCCGTAATCTTCATGTGTTTGAGTTAATCTTGTCCACGATTAATTTGAGATCGGCTTGATATTTGGGGATATTCATAGCGAGGGCTTTCATGAAAAGAAGTTTTTCCAGTGATATGACTAGAACATCGTCGATATCTTTTGCGCCTATCTTATAGAAATCATAATCGAATAGGTGTACTATAGTTCACAGTCAGATAATGTATTTTACCAGAGACTTGTATAGTTTTTCACCAAGTTCTCCATTACTGGTAGATCATTCATTTTATCAAGTACTTCGAGTGTTACATCTTCGCCTAATAGGTATAGTAACGTATCTCGTATGATAGTGGGCCTCTTTTGTGTTTTAGAGTGTTGTTGAATTCTCTCATCGAGGAATTTTCTTTCGGGTGAGTCCGGTTTTTTGAGGTTTTGCAGTATTGATCCTATTCGATTTGCCTGTATAGTAATATATTCTGGGTTGTAATCGGCAAGGTTAGCGTGCTGTTTAAAACGTCCCTCAAGAAATGTATCATGTGGTGATCCCCACAAGTCAAACTGGGTACGAGCAGAATCTGTAGTATAAGCTGTATTGCCAGGATGATATGCGCCTGAGTTAACAAGTGATGGTTTGATCGTATTTGCATAAGTTGCTCTACGGTAGCCAATGTCATCAGCAAAACATAGGACAAGTGAGAGATTTCCATCATCCACATTTTTTAATTTTTCTGTGATACTTTGAAGTTGAGTCTCTAGTTCATCGCCTACCTTTCCAGTTGGGATAAGGTTGCTGTACAGACCAGCATGTCGGGCTGCATATTCAAGAGCAGATGTTGTTGTTATCTGTAATAGATAAAGCAGCTCTTGATCATCCATACGTTCGTCAGACAAAACCATTTTGTATGTTGCTACGAATCCACTGTCGTCTTCATAAGGGTCGTCAACGGGCTTCGTTCCTATTTTACCGGCTACTTGTGCATCATACATGAATTTTGCTGCCGTACCGCGAAGTCTAAGCGGAAAATAAACCGTTCTTCTAAGTCTATTTATTTGACTAAATATATGTTGAGTCTCTGCTGTAACTGGTTCGGCAGCATGCAGTTCGAATGCAGGAGGAGCGTGGTTGTCTTTTGTTATTCCAGGAGTTGGATTGTCTGTGTCAAAGTGAGTAAAAAAATTTCTCCTAAGTATTTGTTTTTTTATACTCAGGTATTTTTTCTGCGGCTCCGGAATAAATGTTTCGCCAATTTCGCCTGTTTCTCCCATGTGTCAAAATTACTTAAATAGATTGTTTTTAACGAGATGCAATATTGTGCTTAGGGGAGCGTATTTGAGACCGAACTTCAGCTGGTTTTTCTTGAGATACTTCGCGTGAAAATCTGATCCTGCCCCTCCGGTCGATTGAGAGTTTTTGTGCCAAACGACAAGTGTAGGGTCAAACCATAACTCAACACCAAGCCGCATAGCGCTTACACAATAGTCGCTGTCCTCGAAATACATAAAGTAGGATTCGTCCCATGGGCCAACCAAATCGTATACATCTTTGTCAAATAACATAAGACATCCGTTTATAAATCCGGTTTTGATTTCCTGATCAAACTGTCCTGCATCGACCAAATCGACCCCGCGATGAGGAGTAAGAGCATGTTCCCAACTGATGTGTCCGCCTGCATACCATAACACACGGCCGAGTTCATTTTTTGAATAGCGCCCTTTGTGATATTCGAAGCCCTTGGCGTAATATATTTTTCCTCCAACAAGTGAACGGGGATGTTTTTCAAACGCAACTAAAGCGTGTTTTACGAAGTTTTTATCGAATATAATATCACTATTCGTAATGGTAAAAAGTGACAGATTATTTTTTATCGCTTCAGTCAATCCGATGTTTACTGCCGCGCTATATCCTTTGTTTTTAGTATGTACGACTGAGGCGTAAGGCGGGAGATTTATGTCTTCGGGTTTTTCTGTATTATCTATGATAAAAAGTTTAAAGTTATTGTCACCTTGCTTTTCAAGCGATGCAAAATATTCTTCGAGCACAGTGTAATTTTTATATACGACAGTTATGATAGCGAGTGTTTTCATAGGGGCGAATGTTTATTTTTTAAAAGCTCAAATATATCTCGGATAAGATTTATTTTAAATACAACCAAAAGGACAATCATATACAAAGTGCCAGCGAGTGCAACCTGTGAGCCGATAATAAGTATGGAATCGGCTTTGAGTAGCAGATCCGTTCCGTAGAGTGTGGTTCCCATGACAGCGGCAGCAACAATAAAAGGAATGATATTCGATAGTAAGTTAAGCGGAAATAGTTTCTTGGCCTGCCATATAACCAAACCGAATGTAAGTGAAATCATAAGATGAACTATTGGGAAACCGTAATAACCAAACCGTTCACTCATAACTGGAGTAAGAAGCCACATAAGCACCGTCCAGAAGGTCATAAACATGAGAGAGAGTTTTGTCTTACCAAGGGCGTTGAATACATTTATAAAAGGAGCGGAGTACGTGACGAGAAAAGATGATAGTACAAATATGTAAAAAATCGGTATCGCCGGCGACCATTTCGCATATTTGGGAATTATGTAGATGAGTTTCGGCATAACAAACGCAGCGGTCAACATAAGAGGGGCGAGAAGTGCAGTTTGAAAATAGATGATCTTTTCAATAATGAGTCCAACCTTTTTTTTGTCATCCTGCATCCGAGAAATGACCGGAAAAAGCACTTTCGTGACGTTGTCCATGACTATCCGTAGTGGTGCTTCTGCCCATTTTTTTGCCCATCCAACGTATCCAACGCCGGCAAAGCCAAGTATTTTACTTAAAAAAAGCGTAATGAGATCGTCTTTAAAAAGCGCAAGAAAAGAACTTGCCTGAAATGGTAGACCGAAGGAAAGCAACATCCGAAGACTCTGTCCGGATATCCCAATTTGCGGCAACCAAAAGGAGATTGAATAAATGAGAACAAGTCCGACCACCGCTCTGACAAGTACTGCATAGGTAAAACTTGTGATACCAAATCCCCATAAGGCAAGAAGTGATACGGTGACATAGAAAACAGTATTTTCAACAACCTGCACCACTACGATCTTGTGAAACTGGATCTTTCGCTCGAGAAATATCGATGGGATGGTCTTGGCTGAGGAAATAAAAAATGATACAAGAAGTGCCCAGTATAGATAAACGCCTTCTTGTGGTAGGTTGTAGAAACGTTGTACGACCGAGGTGAGCGAAAAACCAATAAAAAGGAGAGAGATGATAAGTAGCTGTTGGACCGTGAAGGTAGTTTTGACATCATCATTACTTATCTCCTTTTTTTGAATGAGAGATGCGGCAAGACCAATGTCGGAAAAATAATTAAGAAGCGAGATAATGGAGAGGACAGTGATATAAATACCAAAGATCGTCGGACTGAGTAGAATGGTGAGAATGAGGTTTGCGCCTAAGCCTAAAAACGCCGAATAGCCGCTTTGGCAAAGAAGGCTGACGAGGCTTATTATACTTCTTGATTTAATCGATAGTTTTTCTTCTGGCATATATAATAGGAGGTATGAAGAGAGTTCTTCCTTTCATCCTTTTAGCTATTATAACAATTCCTGCGGTCGTCAGCCTAACTTACGGAGCCTATTTTTCTATGCACGATGATCAGCACATTGCTCGATTGTACTTATTGGATCAGGCGATACGACAGGGGTATCTGTATCCTCGTTGGGTAGACGGTCTCGGCTTCGGATTCGGGTATCCTCTTTTTAACTTTTACCCTCCTCTTATCTATTTTGTCGGTATGTTTTTCCACCTTTTGGGCTTTAGTTTGCTTTCGTCGATGAAGCTTGTTGTAGTCGTCGGATTTTATCTTGCGGGTGTTGGCATGTATCTATTTGCAAATAAATTGTTGGGTAGATGGCCGGCGCTTGTCGCAGCTACGCTTTATACCTACTTTCTCTATCACGGTGTTACTGCATATGTCCGAGGCGCCTTAGCTGAATTTTTTTCGATGGCGGTATTGCCGTTTGTCTTTCTGTTTTTATGGACCCGTTCTACTTTGCTATATGGAGTAGCTTTTGCACTCCTTATTCTGACTCATCCTCTCATTGCGTTTCCATCGCTACTTTTCATCGGTGCTTTTTTTGTTTTTACGTTCCTCTCGCTTAAAAAAGGTAAACTGGTATACGTACTACGTTTTACCGCGGGCACGCTCATAGGTCTTGGACTGTCCGCTTTCTTTTGGTTACCTTCTATCATGGAGAAAAGTTACACACTGGTCGATGCAATTCTCACAAAAGAGCTTGCAAGCTACACAATTCATTTTGTCTGTCCGTTTCAACTGTGGTTTTCTCCTTGGGGGTTTGGCGGGTCGATCGCGGGTTGTCAGGATGGTATGACTTTTCAGCTCGGTCGAGTCCATATTGCGCTCTTACTATTCTCAGTGAGTACAGTCATACTTTATTTGTTAACTAAAAAAAGAGGGGCAACTAAGATAGGTGAATATTTATTCTTCTGTGTTCTCCTCATCGTAAGCATCGGAATGACCTTGCCAATCTCGAAGCCAATTTGGGACTATGTACAATTTCTTTCCTATCTCCAATTCCCATGGAGATTTCTTACATTTGTCGCGATTTTTATTAGTATCTGTGGCGGGTTTGGTATTTACTTTTTACAGAGGGTTTTCGAGGGAAACATGTTGGCCAGGAAGCTTATCGTTCTATTTTCTGTTACCGTGATATTGATCACCATGTATAAATATGCGCCGGTCTTTCGACCTCAAGAGTATTTGGCGATCACCGATTCCGATAAGAATAATGTGTATGAGATACAGTGGCGTGTGAGCAGGAGCTCTTTTGAGTATATTCCAAAAGGAGTTGTTACAAAAAAAACAAACCTCAATACTACAGTTCCCGCGATAGATGAGGAAATGGCTATTCACGAACCATATGAGATTCTGACCGGGAAAGGCGAGGCGTCTATGGAAATGAATATATTCGAAGAAAAGATCTTTTCGATTAAAAGGAGTCAGGGAATGATGTTTCGACTCAATACGTTCTTTTTTCCAGGTTGGACTGCCTATCTTGACGGAAAAAAAATATCTATCTTCGACAACAATCCTCTTAAGTTAATCACCGTTTCACTTCCGGCAGGTGACCATACATTAAACTTTGTTTACGAAGACACATTAGTAAGAAAAGTCGCAGGGTTTGTATCGATTCTAACCTTATTGGGTATAGTTTTCTACTTCCTTAAGTTTGTAAAGATAAAACGCTGATTGACCTTCGGGTTTCTCGTATTTTTTAACAAGCTCAATAGGCCATTGTGGCGGAAACTCAGTGCGGTGAGGAAACACAACATACACATCATTTTCTCCTACAAGTGGTTGGTTTTCTGTAAGACTTTTTTCTTCCAGTGGCCAGTAGCCTTTGATCGATACGTTATCGCTTGGTCTAAGGTGGACATCAAGCATGTCTGCTATAAGTCCGAAGTTGCCCTCTGCCATAAGTATCACGTGTTTGTCCTGTCCTTTTTCGCGAGCAAATTGCATGATGTCGTCTACGTGCCATCCAGCCGTTACGCCGACAATGTATTGTCCGCGGTCGACGGGAGGTAAGGGGGTAGCCGAAGGATTAAAAAGTAATGGAATATTAATATAGGCAAACGAGATAAGAATAGCAGCAGAGACCAAAAGTAAATGAGTTTTTTTAAGAGATGCAAGAAGATATGCGGTAAGAACCGTCAGCATACTAGCAAAAAAGATAAGATACCGTGGAAAGACAACTTTTGAAACAAGAGACAATAGGATATAAGGAATAACAATCCAGAGCGTGATGTAAGAGGCGAGTCGCCAGTTTTTTTTGAAAAGAAGGATGAGTCCGATGACACCAGCAACTGCCGCAACATAGCCCATTTCACTCGCTACATAATACGGTAAGGTATAGAGGTTATGGAGAAGTAGATCAAACGGATGAGCTTTGAGTTCAGCAAAAGTTAGGATAAACGTTGTATTTTTCTGGCTGACATAGTGCAAGAAAGGCGAAAGTCTTTGTACATTGTAAATGACGATCGCCATGCCAGTTGAGAGCACAAAAAGGAATCCGTAATTTATTGATTTTTGTAAAAACGTTTTTATGTTTTTCTCGATAAGAAGAACTGGCGCGAATAATGAGAGTCCTACGAAAAGTTGCACTGATGATTTGGCAAGTAGCCCGATACCGGCCACGAGTCCGAATAAAAGTGACACATCCAGTCTTTGAGATCGGACAAGCCATGCTGAAAAAAGAAAAATCCAGATAAATACACCATTCACTGCAGAGTCTGCAAGTGCCAGTCTGTCGTAAAAAAGAAAATAAGGGGTCAGAACATACAACAAGGTGCCAATTATTGCTGTGCGTTTATTAAATAGGTAGTAGAGAAGAGCAAACATCCCGACTGCGGCCACAAATCCGGTCGACACGGAAAAGAGTCGGCCTGCAAGAAGAGAATCATCGGGAAATAGTTTTAAAAAAGGGATCGTTCCCCATGTTTGCAGAGGCTGTTTGCCGTCTGTAAGGGATATAAATCTCCACGACGCGTCATGCCAGGCGATTCGTGCCCAATGTATATAAATACCCTCGTCAGTGAATACGGGAAATTTAGTTAGGTTTGCAAGCCGTGTAAGGAAAAATATCAAGCCGATCCCAACAATTGATAGCAGGTCGCGATTATTAAATCGTTTAAGAGTTGTCTTAAGGATCGTTACTACATCAAACATACAAGTTCCATTATACAATGTTATAATTTTGCTATGGATTATTCGATAATTTTTCCGGTTTACAACGAAGAAGAGAACATTGGCGAGCTTTATACACGGACAAAGAAGGTCCTTGAGGGGATGAAATCCTCATATGAAATTATTTTCATAAATGACGGATCAACTGATAAGACCGCATTGCTCCTTCATGCGCTACACGAAAAAGACGCAACAGTTAAGATCGTTAACTTTTCCCGAAACTTCGGCCATCAAAATGCGGTAACCGCCGGTCTTAAATATTCGACAGGTACAGCAGTTGCTATTCTTGACGCCGACATCCAAGACCCGCCAGAGATACTGCCGGATTTTTTTGCCAAACTGGATGAAGGATATGATGTTGTCTACGCTATACGGAAAAATAGAAAAGAGGGATTGCTGAAAAGAATGGCGTATTCACTTTTCTACCGGTTTCTTTCGAGGATAGCCGAGATCGATATGCCGCTTGATTCGGGGGATTTTTGTGTCATGAAAAGAAGGGTTGTAGACGCTGTAAATATGCTACCTGAACGAAATCGATTTATACGGGGATTACGTAGTTGGGTAGGTTATAAACAGGTGGGATTACCGTACGAGCGATCAGAAAGAAGTGGAGGTGAAAGCAAATATACGCTAAGTAAGTTGTTCAAACTTGCCTTTGACGGGATATTTTCTTTTTCCTATTTCCCGTTACAGTTAATGTTTACCATCGGGACGGTTTCACTTGTCGTTTCGTCAATAGGCGTACTCGTCGCTATGTACTTCAGATTTTTTACGCCGTTTTACAAACAAGTGCCAGGATTTGCAACGACTATCATCTTAGTTATGTTTATCGGCGGCTTGCAGCTTTTTACACTCGGGCTCCTTGGTGAATATTTGCGCCGGGTCTATGATGAGATAAAAAACCGCCCTTCATTTATTGTGGAGTCTACTTTAGGGTTGGAAAAAAAGTAAGTTATACTCTTGTAGTAGGTGCAGTGACAGGGGGCACATTTTTAGCAATTGCATCAGCCTGGGACAAGTGAAGCAGACCACCGCTTCGTGCACGCTCCATAGTGCTCATTATAGATCGATTGATGGGGCCAAGCTTCGTTGTTTGAGCCATTGAATCATGTAAGACTTCTCCTGCTTTATCTAACTTTGTAAGTAGACCCGCAGCTTGTTGAGGATTTAGTCCTACTCGATCTGGCGCCATTTGAAGAAGGTCTCTGGCGATCGCGTACTGAAGTAAATCAACTGCAACCGGATCGCTTGCGAATTCTGTTCCAGCTAACTGTACTATAAGAGGCATGACTTCAAGATTTCCTGCAAGTGCCGCGGCAAGTGGACCATCCCCATGGTACATTTCGTCGACCATTCCAGCAAGAACTTTTTCCTGCTCCGCAACTGGAACAGCATAGTCATCAGGTTTTTCTGAAAGGGAAAAAGTTCTTTGTAACTGTGAAGTTAAGAGTTCAAGTTGTACTTCAGGAGGGGTGCTATCCATTGGTATATTTTATAGTTGATTCACAAATAAAAGTCAACAAGCAATATTATTGCTTATAGAGATAAGAACTATCAAATGTGCCGATGCGAGTCCAACTGCCGACCTTATATGCTTCATTGTCTTTTGCGTCGATAACGATACAAGTATTGGCAAATTTTTTGGCAATGGTTTTATCCATTTCATTTTTATCATATATAAAAGTCACGTGTTTACCGAAATAATAGACCGTTGATGGGCGGGACCCCCACCATTTAGAGGTGGAAATAAGAAGGCCAAGGTTTTGGAGAGTTGAGAATGTATTGCGTGTTTCCGGGTCGACGAGTTCGATTAGTTCAGAACAGTTTTTCTTCGCAAACAAACTTAGCCGGTAGCGCGCGTCGTAACTAGCGTAGTCTTTTGAAAACACTTTTTCT
>Ga0247727_10005910_pt1 | contig 24377 bp, 27 predicted proteins | sample WisWelCaveWW1625_FD_202498 | JGI IMG/M metagenome (GOLD analysis project Ga0247727, IMG submission 202498) | Biofilm microbial communities from Wishing Well Cave, Virginia, United States - WW16-25 | ecosystem: Environmental > Aquatic > Deep subsurface > Groundwater > Cave microbial mat | place... | reverse complement strand
GTAGGCCTTCTGCTCGTCGTGCAGGGCTTCATCGGACATGGCGGACGACATGGAACCCTCCTGTTTCTGGGTCCCACTAGTACATCATTCCACTGGGTCCGTCAAGTTCAATATGTCGAGTCAGCGTCAAGAACAAATTGAGAACGACCCATCGATCTGGCGGACCGGCCCCTGCCCTGCGCCGGAGGAACCTTTCGGTGCGCCCAGGGATTGGCTTGGCGTGCCCTCAGTTCGCCGCAGGAGGCCCGCCATGACCGGCCGCATGCCGAGGCCCCTTCTCGCCAGCCTCGCCCTGCTGGCGGCCCTGATCGCATTTCCCGGCCCCACAGCCGACCCGCAGCCGCGATCCCGCCTAGCCTAACCAGCGCCGCTACGCCTTGCCCGACTTTTCGGCCAGCGCGCAGAGCGCCGCCAGCAGCTTGCCGATCAGCTCCTTCGCCGTGGCATCGGTCAAGTTGCCGCTCGGATCGAACTTGCTCGCCGCCGCCGAGATCATCACCTCGGGCTGGTTGACCACGGGCATGTCGAGGAAGACGAAGCACTGGCGCAGGTGGTATTGCGCCCGCGCCGTGCCGAGCGCGCCAACCGAAGCCCCCATGATCGCCACCGGCTTGCCCTTCCAGGCGCTGTCGCCGTAGGGCCGCGCTGCCCAGTCGATGGCGTTCTTGAGCACGCCGGGGATCGAATAGTTGTACTCGGGCGTCACCAACAGGATGGCGTCGGCGGCGCGGATCTTGGCCTTGAGGTCAGTGACGGCCGCGGGCGGGCTCTTCTCATTGTCCTGGTTGAAGCCAGGCAGGTCGGGGAGGTCGGCGATCTCCAGGCTCGCCCCAGCCGGCACGAGGCCTTGCGCCGCCTTCAGTGCCGCCTTGTTGTAAGAGGCCTTGCGCAGGCTACCGGCGATGCCGAGAATTTTGATGCTGGCCATGATCATGCTCCAAGTGTTGTGAGACGCGTTGGACCGGCGACAATGGCCGCCCGTCGGCATCAGCCGACAATGACGGCCCGCCGGCGCGAGGGCCAGCCCTCATCCCTTCACTTTCCGTTCAATGGCAGATCAGATCAGCGCGGCGACGTCGGCCCTGCCGAAGGCCTTGATCTGGCGGATGCGGGTCGGCGACGTAACGTTGATCTCGGTGAGATGGGGCCCGATCACTGCTCCTTGACGAAGGCCGTGAAGTCGGACCACTGCTCGATGCGAAAGGCTCGGATATCCCGCACGCTGCGCGGAAGCCACGGCAGAGCCTTCAATGCTTGGATGGCGCGGAAAAGCTGGGCGAGATCCTCAGTCTGGGTCACGTAGACGCTGCCCTGAATGCGCTCGAACCCATGATCCCGCAACGTGGCAGCAATATCCGAATAGGCCTGGCTCACCCCCTTGGGATGGTGCCGCTCAGTATCGGCCACGACAAGGTCGAAGGCGATGGCAAACATCAGGCAGCCGGGTCGGCCAAGATTTTCCGAATCGGATACTCGAGCGTCTCACCACTTTCCACCACGCGAATGGTCGCGAACTCATCATCGTCGACCTTGACGACCTGATACGCGACGCCGTGCGGTCCAAAGCGCTTGAATGACCCGACGAGACCCTCTCGCTCGGCCGGCTTCTCCTGCACAACAACCTTGGCCATGGCTGAATTCCCTTCGATTCAATCAACTCTAGCACATGGCTGTCAGGTCGTGCGCCCCACTTTCCGTTCAATGGCGTCCCAGATCAGCGCGGCGACGTCGGCCCCGCCGAAGGCCTTGATCTGGCGGATGCCCGTTGGCGACGTGACGTTGATCTCGGTGAGATAGGGCCCGATCACGTCGATGCCGGTGAACAGGAGCCCGCGCTTTTTCAGCTCCGGGCCCAATCGCGCGCAGATCTCCTGGTCGCGCGCGGTCAGCTCGGTGGCGGTGGCGACGCCGCCGACGTGCAGGTTGGAGCGCGTCTCGTCGGCGGCCGGTACGCGGTTGACCGCGCCCACCGCCTCGCCGTCCACGAGAATAATGCGCTTGTCGCCGCCGCGCACCTCGGGCCGGTACTGCTGCACCATGAAGGGCTCGCGGAACACGGTCTGGAACAGCTCGACCAGCGAGTTGAGGTTGGTGTCGCCGGCGGCAACGCGGAACACCGAGGAGCCGCCGTTGCCGTAGAGCGGCTTGAGGATGATGTCCTTGTGCTCGGCGCGGAAGGCCTTCACGTCCGCGAGGCTGCGTGTCACCAGGGTCGGCGGCATCAGGTCGAGGAAGTCGAGCACGAACACCTTCTCGGGCGCATTGCGCACGTGCGCCGGGTCGTTGACGACGAGGGTCTTGGGGTGAATGCGCTCGAGCAGGTGCGTGGTCGTGATGTAGCCCATGTCGAAGGGCGGGTCCTGGCGCAGCAGCACCACGTCGAGATCGGCCAGGTCCTCGGTGCGCGGCTCGGAGAGCGCGTAGTGGCTGCCGACCTTGTCCTCGACTTTCAGCGTGGACCCGCGCGCCTGCAGCCGGCCGGCCAGCAGGGCCAGGTTCGGCGGCGTATAGTAGAAGAGCGCGTGGCCGCGCCGTTGCGCCTCGAGCAGGAGCGCAAAGGTGGAGTCGCCGCCGATGTCGATGCGGTCGATCGGGTCCATCTGGCAGGCGACGGTGAGCGGCATGGGGGCAAGTCCTCTGCGGCCGGTTCGGCCGGCCCTGTGCGGCTATCGGCCATGGCCGGCGCGGCTATGCAAGCGGTTTCGGCGAAGGCCTGTCAACGCGAATTCCAGCGCCCGTTCGGCGCGGGTTGGAGCGCGTTCGGCAGGTGCACGGGCAGGCGCCGCGGCAGCACGAGAACGGCATCGAGCCCCTGCTCGTGATCCTGAAAGGCCGGGTGGCGCGCCACCCAGAACTCCGCCGCCCGGGCGATGCGGCCGGCTTGGTGCGGGGTGAGCGCGGCCTCGGCCTCGGCAAGGCTGGCGCGGCGCTTGACCTCCAGGAAGGCGAGACGCTTGCCTCGCACCGCGATCAGGTCGATCTCGCCGTAGGGCGTGCGCACGCGCCGGCCCAGGATGCGGTAGCCGCGCGCCAGCAGGGCCGCGGCCGCAACCCACTCGGAGATGCGCCCGCGGCGATAGCGGGCGAGGCGGTCGGGGGACTTGGCGCCGGTACTCATGGATCGGAGCCGCGGTCGGATCGTTGCAAACCCAGCGCCAAATCGTAGACGCGCGAGCGGGCTACGCCGAGCTCCGCCGCCACGGCCTTGGCCGCATCCCGCAGGCTCATGGTCGCAAGCAGCGCCTTCAGACGCGCGATGATCACCGCATCGGTTGCCACCTCCGCAACAGGGGGCCCGATCAGGATCACCATCTCGCCCCTGGGCGCGACCTCGGCCGCCCACTGCGCCAGCTCGGCCGGCGTGCCGCGGCGCACCTGCTCGTAGAGCTTGGTGAGCTCGCGCGCCACCGCGGCCGCCCGCTCCCCCAGCACGGCGGCGATGTCGCCGAGGCTGTCGGCCAGCCGTGACGGCGCCTCGAAGAACACGAGCGTGGCCGGCACCGCCGCCAGCTCCTTGAGCCGCGTGCGGCGGGCGGCCTGCCGGGGCGGCAGGAAGCCGGCGAACAGGAAGGCGTCGGTGGCGAGGCCGGCGGCTGCCAGCGCGGCCAGCAGGGCGGAGGGCCCGGGCAGGCTCGTCACGGTAGCCCCGGCGGCGATGGCCTCGCGCACCAGCCGGTAGCCGGGATCCGAGATCAGAGGCGTGCCGGCGTCGCTGATGACCGCCACCGACTTTTCCGCCGCCAGCTCGGCCAGGATGCGCGGCCGCTCCCGCTCGGCGTTGTGCTCGTGATAGGCCCGCGTCGGGCGCAGGATGCCGTAGTGGGCGAGCAGCGTGCGGCTGTGGCGCGTGTCCTCGCAATAGAGCGCGTCGGCGCGGGCCAGCACGGAGAGCGCGCGCAAGGTGATGTCGGCGAGGTTGCCGATCGGCGTCGCCACCAGGTAGAGGCCGGGCGCGAGCGGCTCGGCCAGGCTCTGGCGCAGGACGCTCGCCGCCCGCTCGGGCGGGCCGGCCTCGGGAGGGGATGCCTTGTCCTGACGCGCCACGCGCGGGGCCTCCGGTCAGCGGCCGGGCTGCAGGCGGTATTGGCGGGCGAGCTCGTCCAGGATGATCTGGGAGACGCCGGTCTTGATGCGCATGAACCACATCCACGATTCGACCACCAGCACGAACGTCAAGATCGCCATCGCCGGAGCATAGCCCGCCAGCGCCTGCGCGCCCAACGCGCGCGCCAGCAGCTCGGCGCTGTTGGTGAACGAGAACACGAGCATGGCGACCACCAGCACCGATCCGACGCCGAACCGCCACCACTGCCACTGGCCGGCGATGTAGCGCTGGATGTTGAGGAGCTGCTCGAGCCCGAAGAAATCGTTGAGCTGCTTGTAGCGCTCGCTCGACTCGCTGAAGGTCCTGGCCAGCACGCTGCGCGCAAAGAAATGCCACGACAGGATATTGAAGCACCAGAAAACGCCGAGCGCGACGGCGAACTGGCGAAAAGTGTTCATCCAGGCCAGAACGCCGAACAGAATGCCGATCGTGAACAGTATGCCAGCATAGTGCAGCGGCAGCTTGCCGCGGTTCGGCACCATCAGATAGACGATCTCCTGGTTGGTCGTGTCGTACTTGGAACCGTAGATCCAGGACGCAAAATAGATGACGATGGCCAGCTCCCAGATGACTCGAGGCCCGGTCACATCCGCCAGGCTCTGCGCGACGCTGCGGAATTCCGGCGTGTTGAGCCTGAGGCCAGCGGCAGGACCACGAAGATGATGTTGATGATCGCCAGCGTGCTGCGCACGAACCGGGCGACTTCCTTTTGTGCCGCTTCGGGCGAGGTCTGGGTCATCGGCTGGCTCCGCGATAGAGCGGGGTGGGCACTCAGGCGGCGGTGAGACGGGCGAGCACGGCGTCGGACACCTCGAAATTGGAATAGACGTTGTGCACGTCGTCGTCGTCCTCGAGGCCGGCGATGAGCTTCAGGATGGACGCCGCCTTCTCCTCGTCGACGGCGGTGGTCTGCACCGGCTTCCACAGCGCCTTGACGGAGGCCGCCTCGCCGAGCGTGGCCTCGAGGGCGGCGGACACCGGGCCCAGGCTCTCGAACGCGCAGGTGATGGTGTGGCCGGCGGCATCGGATTGCACGTCGTCGGCGCCCACCTCGATCGCCGCCTCCAACATGGCGTCGGCCGAGCCCGCCGCAGCCGGGTATACGATCTCGCCGATGTGGGCGAACATGTGCGACACCGCTCCCGTGGCGCCGAGATTGCCGCCGTGCTTGGTGAAGACCGCGCGCACGGCGCCGCCCGTGCGGTTGCGGTTGTTGGAGAGCGTCTCGACGATGACGGCCACTCCGCCCGGGCCATAGCCCTCGTAGCGGATCGCCTCGAAGGTCTCGGTGTCGGCGCCGGACGCCTTCTTGATGGCGCGCTCGATGTTGTCCTTGGGCATGTTCTCGGCGCGGGCCGCCTGGATGGCAAGCCGCAGGCGCGCGTTCATGTCGGGATCGGCCAGCCCGTTCCTGGCGGCGACCGTGATCTCGCGCGCGAGCTTGGCAAACAGCTTGGAGCGGGCCGCGTCCTGGCGGCCCTTGCGGTGCATGATGTTCTTGAACTGCGAATGGCCGGCCATGCGGGTGTTCCGGGGCTGACGAGCGACGCGGACGTGGTCGAATTCTTATAGGAGCGCCGCGGGCGCAAATCCACACCCCGCCCGGCGTGCCCGCGTCCGCCTAGGACCCTCCCATGCGCAAGCCGCCTGCTGCGGCGCCAATGCCCAGGATGCCGCCACGTGCGGGGAAAGACGCGAGCGTGGACAAGGTCGCAGATGGGCCACAAGGGGTCGTTGCGCGTGCACGGCAACGCCGTCTTGGCCCCATGGGCCGGCAACACAGTCGCGCCTCTGGCTGACGCCACCCCTCTTAGGGCTTAGCTGGCCTCTTAAGGGCTTAGCAGGCGCGGGGGTGGCCGCTGCGTAAGACGAATTGGGACTATTGCCTCGTCGACACGCCGCCGGACCGGTACGGACATCATCGAAAACGCCGTCCTCGAGACGGACGCGAAGCCTGGCTCCTTGTAGAACGGCTGAGCACACCCCATGTCAGGGGCGCTGGTGCGCTCCATTGGAGCGCGTTTCTCGATCTGCGGTGGCGCTTAGGCCTTCGGGCGTTTGCCTTTCCCCACATCTGAGTTGGCGGGCCGAGCGTGCGGCCCCTTTGACCGGCATCTTCACGCCTTGATTGGGATAAGGACACCCAGATGCGAACCACAGGTACAGTGAAGTTCTTCAACGCTGCCAAGGGCTTTGGCTTCATCCAGCCGGAGGGCGGTGAAAAGGACGTCTTCGTGCATGCCACCGCGCTCGAGGCGGCCGGTATCCACTCGCTCAACGAGGGCGACAAGGTTTCCTTCGTGCTTGAAGACGACAGGAAAGGTCGCGGCAAGCAAGCCGGACAAATCCAAAAGGCCTAAGTTGCCGGCCCTCAGGAGAGGGCTTGGAAGTAAGCGCCGCTGGGTTCGCCTAGCGGCGCTGTTGGCGTTGCAAGGTCAATCCATGCGCACCATGTCCGCACGCTGCAAGGTCACGCAGCGCACCTGCTGAGCGTGTGCAGTCCGCTTTTACGACCGCTTTCGGCGCTTGGGCTTTTGGCTGCGATCGCGGCCGTTCAAATTCCGGCGTATGGCGTCCCGCGTCTGCTGGATGCGGTTAGCTGGCGACGGACCGATTGGTCGACCAATCATCCGGGAAGGGTAGTTGTCGTATGCAGATTCGCCCTGCCACAGTCTCCGATCTTGCCGAAGTGGTTGCGTGTGCAGACCTTGCGTTCGCATTCATTGCTCGGCTTGAAGGCAACCGACACGTCAAGCCAGGTGGCAATTTGGCGCTACAGATACGAGAGGGATCGATCTACCTGATCTGTGACCCCGTGCGGGTCCTCGGCTTCATCTCATTCTCGCCAAATGCCAATCATTTGTTCGTCGACACCATCGCCGTGCTGCCAAAACTTCACGGCCAAGGACTAGGCAGCCAGTTGCTGGCATTCGCAGAGAAAGAGGCCCTGCGGTTGCGGCTGCGCAGCGTGCGGCTGTTCACTGATGGGAACGTGGCGAACAACCACATTTTCTATCGGCGCCGCGGTTACCATGAGACTGGCGGCTATCATGAAGGCAGCTTCTCCCGAGTATTCTACAGGAAGGATGTCGCGCCTCGGGCATGCCCTCGTTCGGGACCCCTGATGTCCGCGCAGGTTCCGGTTACGGGGCCACGGTGACGGCGAAGCGCGCTTCGAGCACGGTCTTGCCGTCGTTGCTGACGGTGTAGGCGGCCTGGTAGGCGCCGGGCGCCCAGCCGGCACCGATCCGCTTGCGCCCGGCAAACAGCGTGTATTGCGCCTTGGGGCCCTCGAGCGGCTTGCCGATATGCTCGGCCAGGATGCGCCCGTCCGGCCCGAGGATCGACAGCCGCTGCGCATCACCCGCCCGCAGGCCCACCACCCGAATGAAGGCGATCAGGGCAGGCGCATCGGCCGCGGGCACCTCGGCCGCCACGCCTCCCGCTTCGATCTCCTCGGACGTCACCGGTGCGACCGCAAACCCGGCGTTGAGGACATGTCCAGCCAGCAACGCCGGAGGCCGCGACCGACCTCCGGCGACGCATTGCAACGCAAGGCTGTGGAATCCATCAGAGATGGAAGTCCCAGGAGTTCAGCGTGCTGGCCGAGACGCCGTCGACGTAGAAGCCGCCCGAGCCGTAGTTCACGTAGCAGCCGCCCGAGACGTTGAAGATGGACAGCTGGCTGAAGCTCGTGAGGTTGTCGACGCCCGTCAGGTCGAAGTAGTCGTAGGCGTCGTCGTAGTCGCGCACACGATCGCTCCAGCCGCTCTTCTCGTCGAAGATGTACTCGTCCGAGCCGGCGCCGCTGTAGAGATAATCGGTGCCGAAGCTGCCCTCGAGGCGGTCGTTGCCGGTGCCGCCGTAAAGGGTGTCGTTGCCCGAGCCACCGTTCAGGTAGTCGTTGCCGTCCTCGCCCCACAACGTGTCGGCACCGTCGAGCGGGTTGTACACCTCCGGGTTGAACCACGTGTTCTCGTCGCCGTGGATGACGTCGTTGCCGGAGCCGCCGGCCAGGCTGTCAGCGCCGTTGCCGCCGGAGATGGCGTCGTGGCCCTGCTCGCCCCAGACATAATCGTTGCCGTTGCCGCCGCCGAGCCAGTCGTTGCCGTAGCCGCCGACGAGCTGGTCGTTGCCGTCCTCGCCGAGCAGCAGGTCGGCGCCGTTGCCGCCCCAGAGAGTGTCGTTGCCGGTGCCGCCGTAGCCAGTGTCGTCACCGTCGCCGAGACTGATGCGGTCGTTGCCGCCCCAGCCGTAGGCGTAATCGACGCCTGACGTGCCGAAGAGCAGGTTGTCGTAGTTGTCGCCATGGACGTAGTTGGATGCGGCGTAAGCGGTGTAGAGCTGGGTGTTGGCGACATAAGCTGATGTCACGATCGGCATAGCACAGTCCTCCAGTTTAAGATTGCAGGGTTAAGGCTGCCGACCGCTTGAATGCGAGGCATTTGCCGCCGGCGATCGCAGCAATGACACGAGGTCGTGATGAGGGCTGGTTACCGAAGTAACAAGGCAGCTAAATAGCGGGATAATAATATTTTCGGCGCATCTCTTGTGTGCCGGGCAACACATATTACGTCAGACGAAAATATTTCGCGATTTGGCATTTCGAATATAAATTGGCCCTGCCAGCTTTGCCGGCAGAGCCACATCACTGGTTACCAGGTGGAGTTTAGATTGGGTGGCTTCCGATCCGCGGAAAGTCTGCCCTTTCTCACATCGCCGCGCTGCCCCGCTCGTGCGCGGCGACATGGACGAGCGGGCCGCAGGTTGAGGCGAGCGTAAAGTCCGACCCAACATGCGCTGGCGGGGGCGAAGGATTTTCGTCGGCACCCAACCCAACCGGCCAACGGACTGCGCCTTCGCCGGGTAGCCCCTTACGCCGCCCGCTGCGGAGCGGCGTCCTTGTTGGGGACGGCTGCCACCTTGAGCCCGCGCATCTGGGCGATGACCTCGTCGCGCGGACCGCACGCGATCGTCTTGCCAAACGACATCACCAGCATGCGGTCGACGTGCGCCAAGAGCTGTGGGCGGTGCGTGACGACGACAACGGTGCGCTTGGCGGCCTTCATGTGGGCCATGGCGCGGGCGAGCGCCTTCTCGCCTTCCTCGTCCAGGTTGGAGTTGGGCTCATCAAGAATGATCAGGCGCGGATCGCCGTAGAGCGCGCGCGCAAGTCCCACGCGCTGGCGCATGCCGCCCGAGAGCGCCACGCCGCCATCGCCGATCGGGGTATCGTAGCCGTTGGGCAGGCGCAGGATCACCTCGTGCGCGCCGGCTGCCTTGGCCGCGGCGATGACCGCCTCGCTGTCGACGGTGCCGAGCCGGGCGATGTTCTCGGCCACGGTGCCGGAGAAGAGCTCGATGTCCTGCGGCAGGTAGCCGATGTGCTTGCCGAGCGTGTTGGCATCCCACTGCGTGAACGACGCCCCGTCGATGCGCACCACGCCCTCCTTCAGGGGCCACACGCCGGCGAGTGCTCGCGCCAGGCTCGATTTGCCGCTGGCCGAGGCGCCGACCACAGCGATGCTCTCGCCGGGTTCGAGCGAAAAGCTGACCGACTTGACGGCGGGACGCTGGCTGCCCGGCGGCCACACCACGATGCTGCCGACGTCGAGGCGGCCCTGCGGCGTGGGCAGCGCCGTCGGCGCCAGCGCCACGGGAAAGGCCTCAAACAGCGCGGTGAGCCGCGCATAGGCGCCACGGCAGGCAATGATGCGCTTCCACTGCGCCACCGTCTGCTCGACGGGGGCGAGCGCGCGGCCCATGATGATGCTGGCCGCCAGCATGGCGCCGGGCGAGATCTGCCGGTCGATGGCGAGCCAGGCGCCCACGCACAGCATGGCCGTCTGCACGGCCAGCCGCGCGAACTTCGAGATCGCCACCAGGGCCGCGCCGCGCTCGTAGGCCACCGCATGCGCGGCGATCGCCGCCGATTGCGACCCGCTCCAGCGCTCTTGCACGATGTCGCCCATGCCGAGCGCGCGCACCACCTCGCCGTTGCGCAGCGCGGAGGCGGCAAAGCCGGAGGCGACGTTGGCGAGCTTGTTGCTCTCGTGGATGCTGGCCTTGGTCGCGAACTCCGTCACCAGCGCCAGCGAGAACAGCACGATCGCGCCGCCGAGCGCGACCGCGCCGAGCAGCGGATGCATCAGGAAGCAGAGCGCGACGAACACCGGGGTCCAGGGCAGGTCGCACAGGGTGGCGACGGTGCCGCTCGCGAGGCAGTCGCGGATCAGCTCCGCGTCGCGGATCACCTGCTGGCCCTGGCGCTGGCTCGGCGACATCTCCGCCCGCATCATGCTCTCGAACAGCGGCTTCCTGAGCAGGCTCTCGAAGCGCAGCCCGGTGCGCACCAGGACGCCGGAGCGCGCGAACTCGAGCACCCCGTACAGGACGAGAAAGGCGGTGACGATCAGCGTCAGCAGCACGAGGGTCGACACGTTGCGGCTGTTGAGCACGCGGTCGTAGATCTGCATCGAGTAGAGCGGCGACACCAGCATGGCGGCATTGATGAAGATGCTGAGCACGAAGGTCGCCGTCAGCGCCGTCGAGCAGCTGCGAATGGCGGCTGCAAGGGGTGTCTGGTTCATTGGCATGGTCGTGCTCCCGTAAATGCAGGTCTCTCCCGTAGGGTCACAATTTGCCCTGCAACGGCCGATGGCGCTGTTTCGGGGGGAACAGCCCCGGCTCGGGGATCGTGCGAGACAAGCTCCAGGACTGCAGCTACGGGAGAGGCACATGTTGAGCATCGGTGGCGATCAATCCGACGATTTCCGGCGCTACGCGCTGCTGGGATATGCCGCAATCGGCATCGTCCTGGGCGGTTTCGGCATCTGGGCGGCGCTCGCGCCCCTCGACAGTGCCGCCATTGCGCCGGCCCGCGTGGCCGTCGAGAGCGACCGCAAGCCCGTGCAGCATTTGGAAGGCGGTCTGGTGCGCGAGATCCTGGTCAGGGAGGCGCAGCGCGTCGAGGAAGGGCAGGTGCTGTTCCGCCTGCAGCCGACCCAGGCGCAGTCGAGCCTCGAAATTCTCAGAAAGCAGCTCGACGCCGCCCTGGCGCTGGAGGCCCGCCTGCTCGCCGAGCGCGAGCGCGCCGCCGACATCGGCTTCCCCGCCGAGGTGCTCGCCCGCAGCCATACGCCCGGGACCGCGACCGCCATTGCCGACCAGCAGCGCCAGTTCACCGAGCGCCGGCGCTCGCAGACCAACCAGGTCGACATCCTGAAGGCCAAGATCGAGCAGACCCGGCGCGACCTCGTCGGCCGCGGCACCCAGGAGACCGCGCTGGCAGCGCAGCTCGAGAGCTTCAACACCGAGATCACGGCCGTCTCCAGCCTCGCCGAGCGCGGCTACTATCCGCGCAACAAGCTGCTGGCGCTGGAGCGCGAGCGCAACCGCATCACCGGCGAGCTCGGCATGAGCAAGGGCGAGATCGCCCGGCTCAACGAGACCATCGAGGAAGCGCAGCTACAGATCCAGCAGACGACGCAGCGCCACCTCGAAGAAGTCACCCAGCAGCTGTTCGACGCCCGCGCGCGCATCTCCGAGACGCGCGAGAAGCTCGGCGTGGCCGAGGACGTGCTGACCCGCATCGACGTGCGGGCTGCGCGCACCGGCATCATCCAGGGCATCAAGGTGCACGCCATCGGCGCCGTCATCAGGCCGGGCGACACCTTCGCCGAGATCGTGCCCGTCGGCGACAATCTGATCATGGCCGCGCGCGTCTCCCCGCTCGACATCGAGAGCGTCGCCGTCGGGCAGCGGGCAGAGGTGCGCTTTCCGGCCTTCTCCTCGCAGCGCGCCCCCACCATCCTCGGCAACGTCGCCAACATCTCGGCCGACTCCATGTTCGACGAGGCGACCAAGGAGAGCTACTACCTGGCCCAGGTGGCGATCGACCGCACCACCATCCGGCCCGACCTGCTGCAGCGCCTGGTGCCGGGCATGCCGGCCGACGTGCTGATCTCCCGCGGCGAGCGCACGATGCTGCAGTACCTCGTCGACCCGCTGCGCAATGCCTTCGCCAGGTCGATGCGCGAGCGATGAGCGCTGCGTCTCTCGCGTTCCCGGAAGCCGAGGCCCCGGCCGAGGCTATCCGGGATCTTCCCCGGTCGTGATCAAATCGCCCCCGTGAAGACCCCGGCTCTGCGCGCCCCTATCGGGCCGCTCCGGCCGGGGACGCAAGTAGCAAGGGAAGCGCGCAAGACGGCCGCGAGGAGTCTCCGCCGACGTTACAAGAGAGGGGACCAACCGCACGGCATAGCGTCGGCGACGCGTGTCGCCGGTCATCCGCTTGCACAAGCGCCGGTGGCCTGGCACTCGCTTGCCGCGAATGTCGGTGATCAAAAAAAGGAGTCAGCTGGCGACCTCGTCGGTCCAAACCCGGAAGCTGTCGAGCGTATTGGGGCCGAACGTCGTCGTGATGGCGACGTCTGCGGCATCGCGGCCTTGCGCCAGCAGCACCCTGCCGATACGCGGCACATTGTTGCGCGGATCGAAGGTGTGCCATTCACCGCCGAGATAGGCTTCAAACCAGGCCGCGAAATCGCCGGGTGGGTAGGGTGGCGGCGTGCCGACGTCGCCCAGATACCCGGCGCAGTAGCGCGCCGGGATGTTCAAGGCGCGGCAGAACGCGATGGCCAGGTGCGCGTAGTCACGGCACACGCCGCGCATTTCCTCGTAGGCTTCCGACGCCGTGCGCGTCGCCCGCGCATGCCCGTAGCCGAAGGCGATGCGCGCATGCACGAAATCGCAGATCGCCTGCACGCGCGCCCAGCCGGGATTGGTGTGGCCGAACAGGGTCCACGCCAGATCGAGCAGCCGATCGCTGTCGCAGTACCGGCTGGCAACGAGGAAGACGAGCGTTTCCTGTGGCAGCCGCTCGACTGGAACCTGTCCGGCGTCCGACGCCATCCGATCAGGCAGCCCGGTGTCGCTGACCACGGTATCGGTCGAAATGCGCATGGCTCCGGCAGGCGCGAGCATCCGGCTGCACCAGTTGCCGAAGCCATCCCGGTAGCCCGAGATCGGCACCGAGGGGGCTATGACGATATGGTCCGGCCGCAGGAGGTCGGACACACGGGTGTAGTGGATGTTCAGCATCATGATGACGGGCGTGGGTTGCGGAAATTGGTAGTTCAGTTCGTAGCCGACCCTGAGTTTCATGATGGTCCTCGGCGCTCCCGGCTCGATCGCCGGCGCGCGGCGCAGCCTCTCGGCTCGCGTGGCACAAGTGTCTGGAGACCGTAGACCTTTTCCGCCTCGCGTCGAGCCCTCATGGGCGTAGCGGCATTGGCACCCGCACCCGGGAGCGGGGTCGCATCGCCGCGGGGATCGAATGGCCCGTTGACGCTGGGGCCCAAATCACAGCATACAACCAACGGTTGCTCATCATGCCGGTTGTGAGTGGAGGCGCAGGGCGCAACGCTTGCAAAAGGGGCATCCGATGATGGGGGCGATTGGGAACGGCAGATCGGTTCTCGAAGCAGTCGTGCGGTCGCTGAGGGGGCTGATCGTACCCAGCAGCCCAGGCACCGCGCCCTTCGGCCAGACGCGACAAGGCGTGGCTAGACAACGCGCTATCCCCGCCCAACCTATTGTGTTCTCGCCTGAAGCCGAGGCGGCGTTGGCGGCGCTCGACCTGCCGCCAGATGGGCCCATCGATCCGAGGGCAACCCTGCGGCCCAGGCTCTCCCCCGACGCGGCGGCGCGCAACTTCGTCAGCTGGGCCCGCGCGCTCGATCTCGTCGGCCACTACTCGCGGCGAAGCATCTACGCCCTCTATTGCGAGTTCTCCGAGGTCGACGATCGCCCGCCCTTGCCCTACGCGCGCTTTCTCGAAGCCTTGCTGGAGACGGACGGGATCCGCAGAGAGCGCGTGCGCATCGATAGCGCCAACCGCCGCATGCGCAGCGGCTGGCGCTGGACCATCGAGCCCGCAACCAAGGCGGCGGCCGCCGAGACGCCGGCTCCCGACGCGATCGAGGTGCCGCAGCCCCGGGCCCCGGCCCCCGCACCGCAAGTCGAGGCGGCCGCGCCTCAGGCTCCGGTCGTCAAGCTCCCCGAGCCTCAGGCCCCAGTCATCAAGCTCCCCGAGCCGGCGCCGGCAGCTCAGCTGGTAATCCGGCCGTTCAGGTCCGGCATCGTCCTTCCCCGCTACGTTCCGGACCAGGAGCATCCCTTCTCGCTCGCGTCCCTGCGCGACCAGGAGAAGAGCGCCCGCCGCGCCCGCCTGAACGCAGCCATCTCCCGCAAGCAGCGCGGCGCGCTGCGCCGCGCCGCCTAACCCGCGGACGCCTCCCGCGGCCGGCTCAGCTGATAGGTGAGGTGCGCCTTCACCGTCGGCCACTCGCCGGCGATGATGCTGTAGACGCAGGTATCGCGCAGCGTACCGTTGCCGGCCAGCTGATGGCTGCGCAGGATGCCGTCGAGCTTCGCCCCCAACCGCTCGATGCCGCGCCGGCTCTGACGATTGAAGAAATGCGTGCGGAACTCGACGGCGATGCAGTCGAGCGCCTCGAAGGCGTGGCCGAGCAGCAGGAGCTTGCACCGCGTATTGAGGTCGGTGCGCTGCACGCTCTTCCTGTACCAGGTCGACCCGATCTCGACGTGGCGGTTGCCGGCATCGATGTTCATGTAGGTCGTCATGCCGACGGCCTTGGCCAGCGTGCCGTCGATGACGGCGAACGGCAGCATCGAGCCCGCCGCCTGCAGGCCGAGCCGCCGGTCGATCTCCGCCCCCATCTTCGCGGGCTCCGGGATGGCCGTGTACCAGAGCTGCCAGAGCGCGCCGTCCGTCGCCGCCTCGACCAGATCCTCGCCGTGGCGATGCTCGAGCGGCTCCAGCGTGATGTGGCCGCTGCGCAAGGTGACGGGCTGAGGCCATGCCATGGTATCGGTCCTGACCGTATTGACGGGTGCGCATCATAGCGGGCCAGACCCGTTTGCGAAGCCTGCCGCGCGCGAGCGATGTTGAGGACGCCCGCGCGGGGGTGCTAGCCTCACCCTTCGCGACCACGCCGCGGGAGGAAACCAAGCATGCCAGCCTCGGGCCCAGGCCAACCCATGCCGATCGTCGCCCTCGCCATGGGAGACCCCGCCGGCATCAGCCCGGAGCTGACCGCCAAGCTGCTCGCCCTCGACGAGGTGCGCGACGCCGCCGGCCTCATCGTCGTTGGCGACCGCCGGGTGCTCGAGGACGGCGCCAGGATCGCCAACGTCGCCCTCGATCTCGACTACGCGAGCCCCGACACCGCCGTCACCCCGGCACCGGGCCGCCCGGTCTTCATCGACCTCAGCCATCTCGACCCGGCCGCCATCGAGCGGGCCAAGGTCTCCCGCGCCGGCGGCATGTACGCCAAGGAGAACTTTCTCTCCGCCCTGGCGCTCGCCAAAGCCGGCGCCGCCCACTCGGTGGCCTTCACGCCCTTCAACAAGGCGGCGATGAAGCTCGCGCTCGGCACCTACGACGACGAGATTTCCTTCATCGCCAATGCCATTGGCTTCTCGGGCGAAGCGCGCGAGTTCAATGTGCTGGAAGGTCTGTGGAACGCGCGCGTGACCAGCCACGTGCCGCTCTCGGCCGTGGCCGGCCTGCTGTCGACACCGCTGATCGTTCGCGGCCTGGAGCTAACCCACGCTGCCATGGCGGCCGCCGGGTTCTCCCCGCCCCGCATCGGCGTAGCCGCCCTCAACCCGCATGCCGGCGACAACGGCAACTTCGGCCGCGAGGAGATCGACATCATCGAGCCGGCGGTGCGCGCCGCCAAGGCCAAGGGCATCGCCTGCGACGGCCCCTATCCCTCCGACACGGTGTTCGTGCGCGCCCGCGCCGGCCAGTTCGACGGCGTGCTGACCATGTATCACGACCAGGGCCAGATCGCCATGAAGCTGATCGGCTTCGACAGGGGCGTGACCTTGCTCGGCGGCTTCCCCATGCCGATCGCCACGCCCGCGCACGGCACCGCCTACGATATCGCCGGCAAGGGGCTCGCCAACATCGGCGCCAGCCGCAGCGCCGTGCTGCTGGCGGCCAGGATGGGGAGGCCGTTCGCCGCCCAGGCCGGGCCGGCCAAGCGCATCAGCCTCGCCGACGCACGTCGCGCGCTGCGGCTCGACGCCGTGCCTAAGGCCGCCTAAGCGATGGCCGACGCCGCCGCGCCCCTGCCGATCGTCGACGCGCACCATCACATCTGGGACCTCGAGCGCAACAATCATCCCTGGCTGCGCGACGAGCTGGTGCCTGCCTTCCGCTACGGCGACTACGCGGCCATCCGCAGGAGCTATCTGCCGGCCGACTACCGCCGCGACAGCGCCCGCTTCAACGTGGTGAAGACCGTCTACGTGGAGGCCGAGTGGGACCCGCAAGACCCGATCGGCGAGACGCGCTGGGTGCACGCAACCGCAGCCCGCCACGGGCTGCCCAATGCGGTGGTGGCCCAGGCCTGGCTCGACCGCGCCGATGCGGCCGCGGTGCTGGCCGAGCAGGCGTCCTTCCCCCTGGTGCGCAGCGTGCGCCACAAGCCGAAGTCGGCGCCGCGTCCACAAGACGCCAAACGCGGCGCGGCGGGCTCCATGGACTGCCCGCGATGGCGGCAGGGCTTTGCTTTGCTGGGAAAGCACAAGCTCCACTTCGACCTGCAGACGCCCTGGTGGCACTTCGATGCCGCAGCCGCGCTGGCCCGCGACTTCCCGGCCACGACCCTCATCGTCAACCACACCGGCTTGCCGGCCGACCGCAGCGCGGAGGGGCTCGCCGGCTGGCGCCGCGCGCTGGAGCTGTTGGCGGCAGCCCCCAACGTCATGCTGAAGATCTCGGGCCTCGGCGTGCCCGGCCGGCGCTGGACGCCCGAGCTGCAGGGCCCCGTCGTGCGCGACGCCATCGCCATCTTCGGCGTGGCGCGATGCATGTTCGCCTCCAACTTCCCCGTCGACTCGCTCGCTGCCACCTTCGACGAGATCTTCGGCAGCTTTCTGGAGATCACCCGAGATATGAGCCACGATACGCGCCAGAAACTGTTTCACGACACCGCCGTGCGCATCTACCGGTTGTGACGGCGTCGCCAACCCCAAGCGAGGCTCCCATGGAGAAACCCGTCGTCGGCTGCATCGGCCTCGGCCTGATGGGCGAGGGCTTCACGCAGCGGCTGATCGCGACCGGCCACACGGTGGCGGGCTACGACATCGTGCCCGACAAGGTGGCGGCCGCCGCCGCGCGCGGCGTGCAGGCTTGCGCCGGCCCGGCCGAGGTCGCGCGCACCTGCGACGTCGTGCTCATGTCGCTCACCACCACCCACGCCGTCGAGGCGGTCGTGCTCGGCATCGCCTCGGCGGGGCCGGCGCGAGCCAAGGTGGTGGTCGACCATTCCACCACCGAGATCGACACCACCAAACGTATCGCTTCCGAGCTGGCGGCGGCCACGGGCATGGCCTTCGTCGACGCGCCGGTGTCGGGCGGCCCGGCCGCGGCGGCGGCCGGCACGCTCGCCATCATGGCAGGCGGCGAGGCGGGGGCAATCGCGCGCGCCCGCCCGGTGCTGCAGCGGCTCGGCCACCTGACGCATCTGGGCCCCGTCGGCGCCGGTCAGGCCACCAAGCTCGTCAACCAGACGCTGGTGCTCGCCAACTACTGTGTCATCGCCGAGGCCCTGCGCCTGGCCGAGGCCTACGGCGTCGATGCCGCCAAGATCCCGGCCGCCCTGGCGCCGGGCCATGCCGGCTCCAACCTGCTGCCCGTGCTGTTTGCGCGCATGATCGCCCGCGACTTCGCGCCCAAGGGCTACGCGCGGCAGGTGCTGAAGGACCTCGAGATGCTGCACGAGGCGGCCGGCGCGCGCCACCTCTCCATGCCGATGGCGGCGCAAGCGCTCACCCTCTTCCGCCTGCTGATCGCCCAGGGCAAGTCCGAGCTCGACGGCTCAGCCATCCTGACGCTCTACCCCGAGCCCGATGCCGCGTCGACCGAATGAGCGCCGACGATCCCCCTCCCCCTGCGCCGAAGGCAAGCCTGAGGCGTGCACGAGGGGGGAGGAAGACGCGCCACGGGTTGGCGCCGCCTGCTTGCTCGACCGACGCCACGCGCTCTTCGCCGAGGTGCCAACTCGTTCGGCGCGTCTAGGAGGGGGTGTCTGTCGAGTGCGCCGCCGGCCACCCCCACCAGCGCGCAGCAAGACGACTACCGCTGCCCGTCCTCGGTGAAGAACTTCTCGCCGTAGGCGAAGCGGTTGGGCTTGAGGAAGAAGCCCAGGATCAGGGCGCCGTTGGGCGACGTCGCCTCGTGCTGGTTGCCGGCCGGCCGCCAGCAGAACTGCCCCGGCCCGCACACGCCCTCGTGGTCCTCGAGCGTGCCTTCCAGCACGTAGGTCTGCTCCAGCGCGGTGTGCTCATGCAGCGGCACCACGGCGCCGGGCGCCAGCTTGAACAGCGCGGTGGTGCGGCCATCGTCGTCGGAGTAGAGCACCTTGATCTGGATGCCCGGAAACTTGGTCGCCTCCCAGGGCATGTTGGGCACGTCGAGGAAGCGCGTGGCGAGCGCCGGATCGGTGTTGAGCTTGATGTCAGCATGCACGGCTTGGCGCTGCGGCGCGGACTGCTGAGCCATTGGACGATCCTCCCGGTTCGACGTTTCTGCAACCAAAGTGCCCCGCAACGCCGTTGGCCGCAAGCCCCGCAACACGCATATTCCCGCCTGGAGCGAGAACCTTCCCGGCCTAGCGATTTGGTGTCATCGTCGAGATACTTGATCGGTTAGAGGGTTGGAGAGCGATCCACCGTGGCGACGCATCGCGAATTCATCTACGTGCGGGCGCCCGACGGCATGCCCGATGCGAGCTGCTTCCGGCTGGTCGAGGCGCCCATCCCTAGGCCGGCCGACGGCCAGGTCCTGGCGCGCACGCATTTCCTGTCGATCGATCCCTACATGCGCCGGCAGATGGGCGGCGGGCACGGCCAATACGCCAACCCCCTGAAGCTCGGCGATATCATGATCGGCCGCGGCGCCGGCGTGGTGGTCGAGAGCCGGCATCCGGATTTCAAGGCCGGCGACGCCGTGCAGAGCGAGTTCGGCTGGCGCGAGCATGCCGTCCTCGACGGCCGCGGACTGCGCAAGCTGCCGCCGGACCTGAGACCCCTCTCCCTCAGCCTCGGCATCGTCGGCCAGTCAGGCGCAACGGCCTTGGTCGGTCTCGTCGATGTCGCCGGCATCAAGGCCGGCGAGACGGTGGTCGTCTCGGCGGCGGCCGGTGCGGTCGGCGGCGCCGTCGGGCAGATCGCGCGCATCAAAGACTGCCGCGCCATCGGCATTGCCGGCGGGCCTGAAAAGTGCCGTCACGCCGTTGCCACCCTCGGCTTCGCCGATTGCATCGACTACAAGGCGGGCCCGATCGGGCCAGGGCTCGCCAAGGCCGCGCCGGAGGGCGTCGACATCTACTTCGACAATGTCGGTGGGGAGATTCTCGATGCCGTGCTGCCGCACCTCAACATGCATGCGCGCGTGCCGCTGTGCGGACAGATCTCGCGCTACAACGCCGGCGACCCGCAAGGCCTGCGCAATGTCGGCGTCATCCTCGACAAGTGCGTCAAGGTGCAGGGGTTCCGCATCGGCAGCCACCTGGCGCGACGCGATCAGGCGCTGGGAGAGTTGATGGCTTGGCTCCGCGCCGGCCGGCTCAAGGCCTGCGAGACGATCGCGGAGGGCTTCGAGGCGGCGCCGGCGGCGCTGATCAACATGCTGTCCGGCGGCAACATCGGCAAGCAGGTGGTGCGGCTGGCGGGCGCCGAATGAGGGTGATGCGATGAAGATTGTCGTTGTCGGTGCGGGCATCCTCGGCGCCAGCGCCGCTTATCACCTTGCACGCGAGGGCTGCGACGTAACTCTGGTCGACCGGGCGGACGAGGGCCGCGCCACGGCGGCCGGCGCCGGCATCGTCTGTCCCTGGGGCTCGCCGGTGGAAGATGCCCCGACCTATGCGCTGCTCGAGAGTGGCGCCCGCTACTATCCAGAGCTGATTGCGATGCTGGCCGAGGATGGCGAGAGCGATCTGGGCTATGCACGCGTTGGCGGCCTGTACGTGCCGGCCGATCCGGCCGAGCTCGGCCCGGTCGAGCGCCGCGTGCGCGCCCGCGCCATCCATGCACCGGAAGCCGGACGCATCGAGCGCCTTGCATCCGCCGATGCCCGCGCCCTGTTCCCGCCGCTGCGCCCCGATCAGCCAGCGCTGCTCGTGTCCGGGGGCGCTCGCGTCAATGGTCGGCTGGTCGCCGCCGCCTTGCAGCGCGCCGCCATCAAGCGTGGCGCGCGGATGGTGCAGGGCTCCGCCGGGCTCCTCATGCGCTGCGGCACAGCATCGGGCGTGCGCGTCGGTGGCGAGGTGATCGAAGCCGACGCCGTGCTGATCGCTGCCGGGGCCTGGGCGCCACAGATATTGCAGCCCGCCGGAATTCGGCTGGCGATCGCACCCCAGCGTGGCCAGATCGTTCATCTGCGCCTGCCCGGCACCCATACCGCGAGTTGGCCCGTCCTGATGCCGCTCAGCAGCTACTATCTGCTGGCCTTCGATGACTCCCGCGTCGTCATCGGTGCGACCCGCGAGACCAACTCCGGTTTCGACTACCGCTTGACGGCCGCCGGCGTCGCCGAGGTGCTGGGCGCGGCGCTCGCGGTCGCGCCCGGCCTTGCAGCCTGGACGCTGCACGAAATCCGCATCGGGTTCCGGCCGATGGCGCATGACAACCGTCCGATACTCGGGCCGATGCCGGGCCTGGAGAACGTGCTGATCGGCAACGGCCTGGGCCCGAGCGGGCTTACCATGGGTCCTTACAGCGGAGCCCTGCTTGCCAACGCTGCGCTCGGCAAGCCGACCGACTTGGCGCTCGCACCCTATGCCCCGGCACGGACTTAGAGCCAGGTTGTAGCGTCGCTCATGATCAACCCGCCGGCGCCCGCGCCTTCGGCAGCCGCGCCAGCAGGCACAAGGGCAGCGAGGCCAGCGCCACAAGAGTGTAGAGCAGCCAGGCGTTGGTGTAGCCGATCAGGATCGACTGGCGCGCGATCTCGCCCGACAGCTTGGCGAGGCCGGCCGCCGTCTCCACGCTCCAGGCCCCCATCGACCACGGCATCTCCAGCACACGGTTGTAGGGCGACACGTACTCGACCATGCGCGCGTAATTGGCGGCCTGCGTGCGCACGATCTCGGCCACCGCCACCGAGATGAACAGGCTCGAGCCGAAGTTGCGGAACAGATGGAACACCGACATGGCCTCGGCACGATACTCGGGCGACAGCGTCCAAAACGTGATCACGGTGAGCGGCACCCATGACACGCCGATCGACATGCCCTGCAGGATGCTGCACGCCAGCAGCGTGTTCATGCTGACGTTGAGGTCGAAGCTCATCAGCCACAGGCCGCTGCCCGTCTGCATGAGCGCACCGACGATCAGGCTGAAGCGCGGGTCGAGGCGCGCCATGGGCATGGCCATGAAGAAGCCCATGGCGGACCCGATACCACGCACGCCCACGAACTCGCCGATGGCGGAGTCGGGATAGCCGGCGTACTGCTGCAGCAGGGGCGGCAGCAGCACCACGGGGGCGAAGTTGAGCATGCCAAACAGCGTCACCAGCAGCAGGCCCAGCGCGTAGTTGCGGTCGGTGAGCAGCTTCAGGCGCACGAACGGCCGCTCGGTCGACAGGCTGTGCATGCAGAAGATGTAGATCGCCAGGCCGGCCACGAACGTGGCGATGATGATCTCGGAGCTGTCGAACCAGTCGAGCCGCTGCCCGCGCGAGAACACCAGCTGCGCCGCGGCGATGCCAGCCGACAGGCTGATGAAGCCCAGCCAATCGAGGCGGGAGGGGCGTGTTGCAGCCCGCGGCAGGGTCAGCCAGCAGCCGATCACGGAGGCGACGGCAACGGGCAGTATCATCCAGAAGCCCCAGCGCCAGCCGAGCGCCTCGGCGATCTGGCCGGCAAACATTGGCCCCAGCGAGGGCCCGATCATGTTGGCCATGCCGAAGATCGAGATCACGGTGGTGTGCTGGCGGCGGGGGAAGCTGTCGAGCAGGATGGTCTGCCCCAGCGGCACCAGCGGCGCGCCGGCCGCACCCTGCACGATGCGCCACCAGATCAGCTCCTCCAGCGAGGTCGAGGCCCCACACATGAAGGTGGCGATCGAGAACAGGCTTGTCGACGCGATCATGGTGGGGCGCTGGCCGAAGCGGTCGGCGAGCCAGCCCGTCGCCGGGGTGGCGACCGCGGTGGCGACGATATTGAAGGTCATCACCCACGACACCTCGTCCTGGGTGGCCGACAGGGCGCCTTGCAGCTGCGGCAGGAGGGCCGAGGAGATCAGCATCGAGGCCGCATAGATCGTGCAGCTCAGCACGATCGTGATGAGCACCAGGACGCGCTGGGTCAGCGTCAGGGTGTGGACGGGCGCATCCGACATGAGGACTGGGCGATCCTGGCCTTGACAACCATGGGCAGGGATATAGTAACCTAGGTTACTGTTGAGCACCAGGGGGTGCCCAGAGGTTGCCGAGTGGCTGCCATGACGCCCGACGACGAGCACTACATCGGCTACTCGATCACCGACGTCGGCCGCCTGCTGCGGACCGTGTTCGAGCGGCGCGTGCGCGCCTTCGGCCTCACCCGGGCGCAGTGGCTGGTGATTGCCCGGGTGCATCACCGGCCGGGCCTGAGCCAGTCGGAGGTGGCCGATCTGCTCGAGATCGAGAAGGCCTCCGCCGGCCGTCTCATCGACCGCATGCAAGCCAAGGGCTGGCTCGAGCGGCGCGACGACAGCAACGACCGCCGCATCAACCGCATGCACCTCACCCCCGCGGCGGAGCGGCTGCATGCCGCCATCTGGCCGATCGCGGAGGCCACCGTCGACGCCGCCTTGGGCGACATCACCGCCGAGGAGCGCCGGCAGCTGACGCAGCTCATGACCCGCGTCAAGACGCGACTGCTGGCGCTCGCCGCGCACGATCCGGGCGCGCCGGCAGGCCGGCCCGACACGGCCGCGGAGCAGGAGGCGCACGCCCTGTGAGCGCACCCAGTTCCCGCCGCTGGCTGAGGCCGATCCTGCTCATCGCCGTACCGGGCGCGGTGATCGCCGCGGCCTTGCTGTTCTGGCTGTGGGGCGGGCGCTACGTCACCACCGAGAACGCCTACGTCAAGGCCCACATCGCCCAGATCTCCGCCGAGGTCGCCGGCCGCATCCTCGCGGTCCACGTCCACGACCACGCCGAGGTCAAGGCCGGCAGCGTCCTGTTCGTGCTCGATCCCGAGCCCTATCGGGTGGCGCTGTCCAAGGCCGAGGCCGAGCTCGATTCCGTGCGCAGCCAGGTGCGCACCCTGATCGCCACCTGGCACGAGGCCAAGAGCGAGCTGCACGAGGCCGATAGCAAGGTGCTCTACTGGAACGCCCAGGTCGCGCGCCAGAAGACGCTGACCGAGCGCGGCATCGTCTCGTCGAGCAAGTTCGAGGAGATCGACAGCAACGCCACCGCCGCCGTCGACCGCGTCGCCGTGGTGCGCAAGAAGGTGGAGCGCGTCGTCACCCAGCTGGGCGGCGATCCCGACCGCCCCGTCGACGAGCACCCGATGGTGCGCGAGAAGCAAGCCGAGCGCGAGCGGGCCGGCCTCGACCTCACCCGCACCGTCATCCGCGCGCCCCTCGACGGCACCACCGTCAACGTCAAGCTGCAGCAGGGTGAGCAGATCAAGGCGGCCACCGCGCTGTTTGCCCTGGTGGCCAAGACGCGGCCGTGGGTGGAGGCCAACTTCAAGGAGACCGAGCTCACCCACGTCCGCAAAGGCCTTGCCGCCACCGTCACGCTCGACATCTATCCCGACATCGTCTGGCAGGCCGAGGTCGACAGCATCAGCCCGGCCACCGGCGCCGAGTTTGCGCTTCTGCCGCCGCAGAACGCCTCCGGCAATTGGGTCAAGGTGGTGCAGCGGCTGCCCGTCAGGGTGCGCCTGCTGCCGCTGTCCGGCGAGCCGCCGCTCAGACCGGGCATGACCGCCACCGTCAAGATCGACACCGGCCGCGAGCGCAGCGTCTCCCAGCTCATCGGCGGCTGGACGGCGCTGGCGACCGCGCAGAAGTAAGGCCGTCGTCTCGCCTCGGGCGGGGACCCGTCCAAGCCGCTGGCTCGGCCCGGTAGGTTCTGATGTCCCAAGTCAAGCACGGTGGACGCAGTCTGTCATTGCCGCCCGTTGGCGCGGGCAGCGAGCATGTGGTGGATCGTGCAGAAGAGGGGACGGAGCTT
>Ga0247727_10005909_pt1 | contig 24381 bp, 19 predicted proteins | sample WisWelCaveWW1625_FD_202498 | JGI IMG/M metagenome (GOLD analysis project Ga0247727, IMG submission 202498) | Biofilm microbial communities from Wishing Well Cave, Virginia, United States - WW16-25 | ecosystem: Environmental > Aquatic > Deep subsurface > Groundwater > Cave microbial mat | place... | reverse complement strand
GATTCCACGAGGGCGCCTGGTACTCGCCCGGCTACGGCGTGCGAATGCTGGTGAGGCGCTACACTCCGGGAGCCGCCTTTGCGCGGGAATACGTAACCAGCAGGGTGGCGCGGGACTGCCCGGGGCTCACGTCCAGGGAGACCCGGGACCGCCCCGACGCCGTCGCCGCCATCAACGGCGTGTACGCGCAGTACAGGACAGGCATCTCGCTCTACCTGACGGCGGGCGAGACCGCCTTCACCTGTGGCCAGCCAGGCCGGTCCATGGCCGGCTACTATTTCGCCGGGACGCAGCGCACCCAGGTCGCCGGCACGCCGGGGGGAGCCTGGAACGTCGAATACCTGTTCGGGTTCCTGGCGCCGGAGGCGCAGGCGTCGCTGGCCCATGGCGTGCTCGACCACATCCTGGGATCGGTCCAGCTCAACCCGCAATGGGTCGCCATGCAGCAGAACATCACCGCCAACACCTCCCAGATCGTAAGCCGGACGCAGACGGAAATCTCCAAGAGCATTTCCAGCTCCTACTGGAGCCGCCAGCAGACTCTCGACGAGATCAGCCGGCGGCGATCCAACGCCACTCTGGGAGTGCTCGACGTGGTGGACCCGCTCACCGGCCGGGAGCTGAAGGTGGAGAACGATTCGAATTACTACTGGATGGACCCGCGCGGCACCATCGTGGGAACCCAGACCGATACCCGCCCGAACCTGGATTTCCGGCAACTGATCCAGTTGCCGTAGCCAGTTAGTCGCCGGCCATCAAAACAGCACCTTCATCACCAGGATGACTTCCCGCGACTCGGCCCGGGAGCTGGCCTCCACAAGCGGCCAGCGGGCGTTGGTGACGTTGGGCGGCCGGACCACGCCGCGCGAGAACCAGGGGTAATTGAAGGCGTTCTGGAAATCGGCGCGGATCTGAATCTTCGCCCGCTCCTGGATCGGAAAGTCTTTGGAGACGGAGATCTCGGCGGCGTTCAGGGCCTTGAAGCGGACGTCGGGGAAGCGCGTGGGGTAATCCCGCAACGTGAAGGGCGCCTGCGCCGTCCGCGGGAAGATGGAGGCGTCGAGGAAGTCGTCGAAGAAGGGGTCGTATTCGTTGCGGCCGCGGCTGCGGGCCAGCTCATCCCGCTGCGAGTGGTTGAACTTGGCGGAGCGGGCCGCCAGCGGCGGGGCGTTGGGGAAGTCCCAGGGATGGCCGGAGCGCATCAGGTATTGAACATTCACATTCCAGCCGCCGGCGAACCCGTTGAGCACCGGGTGCATGCTGGAGCCCCAGCGCTTGCCGCGCCCGAAGGGCAGCTCGTAGCTCGTGAGCACCGCCAGCACGTGCGGCACGTCAAACTCGATCAAACGTTTTTCCAGGCGCGTCTCGAGGAGGTTGGCCAGGTTGACGTCCTGGCCATTGAGCAGGTTGACTTGCTCAATGGTCTTGGAAAGCGTATAGGCGATCTGCATGGCCAGACCGCCCGAAAAGCGGCGGGTGGCCTTGAGCTGGAAGGAATCGTAGTGCTGGCGGCCGATGGGCACGTCAGAGACGCTGACGCCGGTGAAGTGCGGATAGGCGACCAGAACCTGAGAGCGGGGAATGGTCGCCCCGTTCAGCGACCCGCCGCCGAACAACCCCCGCATCGGGTTCGGCGCCTGGGCATTGAAAAACGCCGGTCGGTCGGCCACCGGCAGGCTGGTCAGCGTCGCTGCCGGGATGGAGTTCAGGCCCAGGCCGACCGGCAGCTTGCGCGTGAGGTTGCCCACATAGGAGGCGTCCAGGAGAAAGCCCCAGGGCATCTCTCGCTGCACGCCGATGGAAAACTGGTGCGAGTAGGGCAGCGGGCGATCCAGAAATTGGGCGCTGACGCCGACGCCGAGGTTGGTGGCCAGTCCTTGGCTGGAGCCGATGGGTTGCAGCAGGCCGGTGGGCCACAGGCGAGACGGGAACGGATCGCGGAGGTCGACGGCCGGCGTGACGTTGTCGGTGGTGGCGGTCAGCGGGGTGGTCCGGCTGAAGCCGGTGTCGGGTCCGCTGGAGGCCTGGCCGAGGTAGGTGAGGCCGTAGCCGCCGCGCAGCACCCACTTGGGTCGGAACTGCCAGGCGACGCCGGCGCGGGGCTGGAAGTTGTTCCTGTCGGAGAGGAAGGCCTGGCGGGTCTCGCCGCTGGAGCCAGCGTAAACCAGCCCACCGCGCAGGGTCAGGCCCTGGACCTGGCCGGCGATGGGGCTGGCCTGGTCGAAGGCGAAACCGCGCACCATGCGGTTGTAGCGCTCCACGCGGGGACCCTCGTAGTCCCAGCGCAGGCCGAGATTCACGGTGAGGCGCGGCGTCACTTTCCAGTCGTCCTGAACGAACAGGGCCAGGTAGCCGTTTCGCCAGGCGGGATCGCTGTTGCGATCGACCGACCCGCCGGAGGGATAGCCCAGCAGGAAGCCGGCAAACTCGTTGCCCGACAGGGCATCGGCCTGGAGGGGGTTGGCCTGGGTCCAGCGGCGGTCGAAGCTGTAGCGGCCGCTGGCAGCGCCGGCGTTCAACTGGTTGCGATTGTAGAGGCGATACTCAGCGCCGTACCTCATGTTGTGGCGGCCGCGGGTCCAGCCCAGGTTGGGCTGCAAGCTCCAGGTGTCGTGGGTCTCGTAGCTGGTGACGCGGTCGGCGCCGATGGCCTGGTAGAAACCCAGGTCGAAGCGCGGGAATTGCAGGCGCGAGAACTGGCGCACCAGGGTGTCGGGGAACCCGAGCTGGCGCGGGTCGAAGCCGGCGGCGAAGATGTTGCCGCTGAAGCCCTCGTAGCGGGCCACCCCGAAGCGGAGGTTGAATACCATGGCCGGATTCAGGGTATAGGTCCAGTCGGCGCTGCCGTGGCGCATCACGCGCGTGGAAGGCGCCTCGCCGCTCGGCTCGGCGGGATTGGTTCCCCACCTCACCTGGGCGAAATTGGTCCATGGGGTCTGCCCATAGCGGTAAGCGATGTTGCTCTTCTGCGAGACCCGCAGGTCCATGCGGCCATGCCAGGAATCGTAACCATTCTTGGCCGGGGTGACCAGGACGTAGTTGCCGGCGTTGTCCGGCCCGACGCCGCCAGGACGGTTCGGCTGCGGATAAAACGAAGCCACTTTGGAGGCCACCGGGTTGATCATCGCCGCCGGAATGCGGTTGCCCTGGAAGGGCTGGCGCGTGTAGCGGCCGTCGGGACCCAGCCGCGTGGTGGTCGGGTCGTAGAGGGTGACCGGCTGGCCCTGGGCGGTGCGCAGCCCGGAGAAGTTGCCCTGCAACATGTCGGCAGTCGGCAGGTTGGCCACCTGCAAGCCGGGGTTGCGCTCCCGCAAAGCTTCCAGCGAAATCATGAAGAAGGCCCGGTTGCGGCCGTCGAACAGCTTGGGGACGTAGACGGGCCCGTCGAACTCGAAGCCGAAGGTGTTGAGCTTGAAGGGGCTGCGGCCGCGGCCCAGGCGTTGTTGGCCCAGGAGGTGGCATACAGCTTCTCGTTTTCCAGGAACTCGAAAAGCTGCCCGTGCAGAGCGTTGGCGCCCGACTTGACGATGATGCTGGTGACGCCGCCGCCGACGCGGCCGAATTGCGCGTCGTAGCTATTGGTTTGGACGGTGACTTCCTGGACGGAGTTGAGCGAAGGAGCAAAGGCCACGCCGCGGTCGCCGCGGGTGTCGCTGACACCGTCGATCAGCGACTCGTTCTCGCCGGGCCGCCCGCCCCCCATGATGACGCCGTTGATGTTGCCGGTGGCGTAGAGCTCGAAGTCGCCCCAGTAGTTGCTGTTCTTCACCACGCCCGGCTGCGAGTACTGGAAATGGTACAGGTTGCGCCCGCTGGTGGGAATGTTCTCGATCAGGCGGTTCTCCACCAGGGCCGAGCGAGAGGCCGTCTCGGTCTGCAAGTGCAGCACCTCGGCCGTGACAGTGACCGTCTCGGTGACCCCGCCAAGCTCCAGCCGCACGTCCAGGCCCAGACGATCGGGCGAATTCAGGGCGATATTCTCCCGAACGAACTTCTTGAAGCCGGTCTTCTCGACGGTCATGGTGTAGCGGCCCGGCACCAGGAACTGCACCAGGTAGCGCCCCACTTCGTTGGTGGTCGCCTCGGTGGGCGTATTGCGCTCCAGGTGGGTGACGATCACCTTGGCGTCGGCCACTGGCGCCCCGCTCGGATCGGTGACCTCGCCGGCGATCGAGGCCCGAAACTCCTGGGCGCACACGGCCAGGCAGCACAGCAACAGAATCAACAGATGACGGATCATGGTTTCGACCTCCTGGTGATGTTCCCCAGTGTAGCAGTTTCCGAATCCGAATCATCCGGGCAGCCGGCGCCAGGGCGCGACATAAGAATTCGTGGCGTTGGCGGTCACCCGCTCGGGATGTCGCCGGCGCCCGCCGGACGTGGCGCGTCACAACACCTTGAATCCTTGGGTGGCGCGCAGGGAGCGATCGAAACTGACCGTATGCCCGCATCCCCGGGCGAGGTTTAACTGGCCGATCCGGCAGTCGGCAAAGCCGGCCTTGCTGTTCCTGGAGAGCTCGACGCAGCTCGAACCGAGTCCGGCTCTTCAACTTCAAACACGTCGGTGTTAGGGAGCTCGGCGACGGCGTCATGGATCTCCGACCTGGACTTTGCGAACACCGACTGGAGGACCCAAGTCATTTCACACAGGACAATCGTGGAGAGGTAGACGCGCTCGCCCGTGGTCCTGCAATTTGCCAGCCAGCGATGAACGCGGTCGGCTTGGTCCGGATCGTCCTCCACGAGGTAGCGAACCAAGACGTTGGTATCGATACCCGTCATCCGCCGGCCGGTCCGGCAGCCCGCCGCCACCGCGCCCGGACGGCCTTCTGAATCGCATTGTCCATGTCGCTTGTCGAGAGGGGCTTTCTTCCCCGAGCGTGGAGGATCCCCCGCAAGCGCTCAAACGGCGCCCGGTGAGGCCGGAGCGAGACCCGACCATCGGCGTCAAACAAGAAGTCGACCCGGTCGCCGGCCTTCAACCCGAGCCGTTCGCGGACCGGGAGCGGCACCGTGATTTGTCCCTTGCTGGTGAGAGTGGCCGTGGGCATTCCTTACCTATGGTAAGGCCATCGATGAGCGGCGTCAAGCTGTGCCAGATGGTGAAAGTGGGACGCGATCCATGATCTGTTGCAGCCGGCATGGCGTGCAGCACCTCCACGTCGCCCTTGCCGCGAAAGGGGCGGTCTCCGGCCAGCAGTTCGTACAGCACGATGCCGAAGGCGAAGATGTCACTGGCCGAGCTTGGCTTCGATCCGGTAATGACCTATGGTGCGGCCAATCATGCTCTAACTATAAGCAAGGGGAATCTGATTCAGCTCAAGTGATGGGCGCCGGTGTCATCCCGAGCGCAGCGAGGGATCTGCTTTCGCCCCGGCGCAACAGCAGATCCCTCACGCCGCTCGGGATGACAGGTCCGCGGCGCTCGGGATGACAATTGCGGGGGACCGCCAACGCCACCACTTTTATGTCGCACACCCGGTGACGGAGAACAGAGGGGCGCCGGCAAAATTTTGGGCGGGTCATGACGCCTCCGGGTTCCGATTCATTATAATGTACGACGACTCCTATGGCGCTCACCACCGGCACGCGACTCGGGCCGTACGAGATTGTGGCCGGTATCGGCGCCGGCGGCATGGGCGAGGTGTACCGCGCCCGGGACACGCGGCTGGGCCGCGAAGTTGCCGTGAAGGTGCTGCCGGCGGCCCTGGCCCATGATCCCGATCGCGTGCGGCGTTTCGAGCAGGAAGCGCGCGCGGCAGGGGCGCTGAATCACCCTAACATCCTGACCATTTACGACGTGGGCGCGCACCAGGGCTCGCCGTACCTGGTTTGCGAGCTGCTGGAGGGCCAGACCCTGCGCGAGCGGTTGTCGGGCGGAGCGCTCGGCTCCCGCAAGGCCATCGACTACGCGCAGCAGACGGCGCTGGGGTTGGCCGCCGCGCACCACAAGGGCATTGTCCATCGGGATCTGAAGCCGGAGAATCTCTTCGTCACCAGGGACGGGCGGGTCAAGATTCTGGATTTCGGACTGGCCAAGCTGACCCACCCGGAACCGGCGGCGGGGTCCGGCAGCCAGGCGCCGACCTTGGCCACCGACCCGGGCGTGGTGCTAGGCACCGCCGGCTACATGTCGCCGGAGCAAGTGCGCGGCGAGCCGGCCGATCACCGCTGCGACATTTTTTCCTTCGGCGCCATTCTCCACGAGATGCTGGGGGGGAGCCGCGCCTTCCAGGGCGCCTCGGCGATCGAGACCATGAACGCCATCCTCCGCCAGGACCCGCCGGCGCTGGCGGGGCGCGACCTGGCGCCGGCGCTGGAGCGCATCGTGCGGCACTGCCTGGAAAAAAGCCCCGACGAGCGATTCCAGTCGGCGCGGGATCTGGCTTTTGATCTCGGGTCGCTGTCCGAGGTGGGGTCTCCCGTGGCGCCAACGGCGGCCCGACCGCGCCGTGGTTTCGGGGCCCGAGCGGCGGTGGCGGCGGTGGTTTTGGTGGCGACCGTGGGCGCGGCGGCGTTTCTCGCCGGTCGGCGGAGCGGGGAGCGGCCGCAGGCCGCCTTTCGCCAGCTCACCTTCCGGCAGGGGCCCATCCGCTCGGCGCGCTTCGCTCCGGACGGGCACACCATGGTGTACGGGGCGGCCTGGGACGGCGATCCGATCCGCCTCTTCTCGACGCGGCCGCAGGGGGCCGAGTCGGGCCGTATGGATCTTCCGGATGCCGATATCCTGGCCGTTTCGCCGTCCGGGGAAATGGCCATTTCGCTGGGACGGCGGTTCCGGGGACAGGTGGGCACGGGGACTTTAGCGCGGGCCATGCTGGCCGGCGGGGCGCCGCGGGAGATCCTGGAGGGCGTGCAGGACGCCGACTGGTCGCCGGACGGTTCGAACCTGGCCGTAGTCCGGCGCGTCGAGGGGCGCCACCAACTGGAATTCCCCGTGGGCAAGATTCTCTACCAAACCGTGGGCTGGATCAGCCATGCGCGGGTTTCCCCCAGCGGCCAGCAGGTGGCCTTCATCGACCACCCGGTCTTCCCGGACGACCGCGGCTCGGTGGCGCTGGTGGACCTGGCCGGCAAGACCAAGACGCTGTCGGCGGGATGGAGCAGCGCGCAGGGGCTGGCCTGGACGCCGCCGGGCGACGAGATCTGGTACACCGCCGCGGAAACCGGAAACAATCGCGCCATCCGCGCGGTAACACCCTCGGGGGCGCCGCGGCTGATTCTGCGGGCGCCCGGCATCCTGCTGCTCCAGGACGTCTTCCGGGACGGGCGGGTGCTGGTGGTGCTGGACCGGACCCGGACGGGCATCATGTTTGTTTCCGGCGGCGAGGCCCGGGAGCGAGACTTGTCGTGGCTGGACTGGTCATTTGCGCGGGATCTTTCAGCGGACGGCAAGACGCTGTTGTTCGATGAAGAAGGCGAGGGCGGGGGACCGAAGTACGGCGTGTACGTTCGCAAGACGGACGGGTCGCCGGCGGTGCGGCTGGGCGAGGGGATCGCCCGGTCGCTGTCGCCGGATGGCAAGTGGGCGCTGGCCACCCTGGCGCACACCTCTCCGGCGGAGCTGGTCCTGTATCCCACCGGCGCCGGCGAGCGCCGGTCGCTGGCCCGGCCCGGCCTGAATTACCGCTCGGCGCGCTGGTTCCCAGACGGGCGGCGCATTCTGGTGGGGGCCGATCAGGCCGGCCAGCGCGAGAGATTGTATGTGCAGGACCTGGCGGGCGGCCAGCCGCGTGCCATCAGCCCGGAAGGCTTCACCGCCGGAGCGATCTGCTCCGACGGCCGGGTCGTGGTCTGCGTGGATCCCGGGGGGAAGGTCCTTTCCTGCCCGGTGGAGGCAGGGGAACCGCGTCCGATTGCGGGGCTGACGCCGGGAGACGATCCCATCCGCTGGAGCCCCGACGACCGTTTCCTTTACGCCTGGCGGCCCAACGAGCTGCCGGTGAGGATCTATCGGGTGAACGTGGCCAGCGGCAGCCGGGAAGTGTTCAAGGAAATCGTGCTGTCGGAAGCGTGGAAGGGAGTGCGGGTGAGGCCGGTTCACGTGGCCGCGGACGGCAACTCGTACGCTTACGGCTACCGCCGGGAGCTTTCGGACCTGTATTTGGTGGAGGGGTTGCGGTAAGGCGGGGCGCGGGGAAATGGCCACCCGGTCCGGACAGGCAGGAATGCCCGTGTTACCCGGGCTTCACAGTCGGCGTGTCGGCGAAGTTGCCAGCGGCGTCCACCACGCGGACTTTATAATACTTACCGCCCGGCCAGGACTGGGGGCCGGTGAGCCTGTCCTGGTACGTGAACGGCTCCTCGCTGAGCTGCGGCTGGTAGGGCACGGTGGCGACCTTGACCTCGCGCCGGTAGATCTCGTAGCGGTCGATGGCGTGAGCGCCGGCGTAAGCAGTTGACCAGCTGAGGCGCGCGGCGTCGGGACCGGCGTCCTGCACGGTGAACTTTTCGGGGGCCAGCAGGCCGCTCGAAGGACGCTGGAAGAAGTTGGTGTCGGTGCCGTGCAGCTCGGCCACCCGCTGCTCCACCTGGCGGCGCTTGGCCGAGGCCTGGGGGTCGCGGATCTGGCAGGCGGCGATGTTTGCCACCACCTGGTCGCGCGCCGGATCGTCGCTCTTGTCGATCAGTCCGATGCCGGTGATCACGGTGCTGACTCCCGGCGTCGACAGGGCGTACTGGATGAAGTCCTCGTAAGGAACCTTGCCGGGCTGGCCGACGGAGAGCACCTGCTGGCCGGGCCGGCCGGCAAAGCGCTTCTCCAGACCGTACATCACGCCGTCGGCGAACAGCTTCATCCCGATAATGCCCATGCCCTTCTCGCGCGCCGCCGGAATGGAGTTGTACTGGTGCGAGAAGTAGAAACGGTCGTTGGGGTTGATGGCCACCAGCAGGGTTTCGAGCAGATTTCTCCTGTCTCGGCGGATGGCATACATGTGGGCGGCGGCGTTCTCGTGGCCGGTGATGCCGATGTGCCGGATCCACTTGCGGTGCTCGGGATTGAGGCCGGTGAGGTTGGCGCCGTCGCGGAAATCGACCAGCGCCGCCAGGACGCCTACCCGCGGGGCCCGGGCAGGATCCTCCAGGCCCTCGAAGGCGGCGTCCACGTCGGCGTAGGTGGTGAGCGAATGAATCTGCATCAGGTCCAGGTAAGCGCCGTCGGGGATGTAGCCCTTGCCATCGCCGAAGAACTGGGTGAGAGAGCGTTTCAGGTCGTCGACCACCAGGGTTGCGCCGCCGGCCGAACGGCCCATGGGCTTCCCGTCGCGGATCACGGCATGGCGCAGCCCGCTCTTGGTGGCGAGGAAAAGCCGCCCGCGCAGAGCGGCGACGTAGCCCGGCAGGCCCGGAATCAGATTGAGTATCCGGAAGGCCTTGCCGTAGTTGAGCTGGCTGAGCTGGTAGTTGTTGGCGGTTTCCAGATACGTAACCCCCATGCGGACGGCCTTCACCACGGTTTCGACGCCCTGGTCGCCGGGCAGGTCCCACATGACGGTGTTGCCGCCGGCCAGTCCGAACTGGGTGACTTCGCGCCCGGTGCGTCCCAGCACCCGGGTCACCAGGGGCTTGCCCACCGGCCGGGCGTAGACCGCGTGCCGCCCGGCGAAGGGCAAAAACACCGTAGCGCTGAGGGCGCCCCGCGCCAGCCGGGCCACTTCCCGGCGGGTATAGGCCAGTTCGTTCATGGTGGACCTCCTGGGGCAATTCTAGCAGGGGTGGCCTACGGCTACCCCCAGCCACCCCGGCCCGGTTGTGGGTTGTGGATCGTGGGCTCGACCTCCTGGTAAATTTACCGGGATTTCGCTCCGAAGAGACTGGAATGGCACGGCGGTTGCAGGCTGAAGGGGCGAGGGAAGTCGCCATGTTCCGGAAAACGCTTGCCGTCCGGGCGGCCGGCCTGTGCGGGCTGGTGGCATTTCGCGGTTGCCGGGTTCCTGCTGCTGGGCAACGCCTTCCGCGAACGCCAGGGTGGCCTAGGGCCGCCCCGGCGCGGTTGTGGGTTGTGGAACGGACTTCGAGGCTGAACAGGCGAAATCCCCAAAACGGTTAAGCGCCCTCGTGGATCCACCATCCGCGATCCTCTGCTAGAGTAAGAGATACTGAGGGTCAGGGTCGTGGCCGCCATCAGCCCATTGCCGGAAACCGAGGTCAAGTCCAACACCAGCCAGAAGGTGATCGCCTGGGGCGTGGTGCTGGCGATGTGCTACTGGGCCCAGGCGGTGGTGATCACGGTGCTGTGCGCCCTGCTGGCGGCCTGCCTGCTCGAACCGGTGGTGGCCGGTCTGGTGCGGTTGCGGTTGCCGCGGGCGCTGGCCTCCATGATGGTGTGCCTGCTGGCCCTGGTGGGCCTCTACTTTGTCGCCGCTCTGTTCTATTCCCGCAGCGTTGCTTTTGTGGCCGTGCTGCCACAGTACGAAACCACCATTCGCGAGGCCGTCGAGAAGATAAGCCAGCGGGTCCAGAATCTGGAAGGGGGCTTCACGCGCTTTCTGCCGCGGCAGCGGCAGCAACAGATCGCCCAGGCCATCGAAACCCGCCGGCCGCGCACCCGGACCCGGCAAGAGGCGCCTCCGCAACCGCCGCCTGTCCAGGAGGTGCGCCTCAAGCAGGAGGAGGGCCTCCTCACCCGCTATGTCTTTCCACAACTGAAGTTCTTCACCGAGTTCCTGCTGTTCGCCTCCTTCACGCCCTTCCTGGTCTACTTCATGCTGAGCTGGAAGGATCACCTCCGCCACAGCTTCATGAACCTGTTCCGGCTGGAGCACCGGCAGATTGTTTACATTTCCATGCACAGCTTGGGGGCCATGGTGCGGGGGTTCCTGGTGGGCAACTTCCTGCTGGGACTGCTGCTGGCGCTTCTCAGCGCCCTGATCTTCTGGTACCTGCGGATTCCCTTCCCGATCATGATGGGCGCCGCCAGCGGCCTGCTGAGCATCATTCCCTACGTGGGCCTGCCCCTGGCGCTAATCCCGCCCCTGTTCGCCGCCTTGGGCGTCTACAGCGAGCTGTCCTCCTACCTCATCATCATCTCGGTGGTATCGGGGTTGCACCTGGTGGCGCTCAATGTGCTGTACCCGAAACTGGTGGGAGCCCGGGTGCACTTGAACCCGCTGGTCGTGACGGTGGCCATCCTGGTGTGGGCCTGGATGTGGGGAGCCATCGGGCTGTTGCTGGCCATCCCCATCGCGGCCGGCCTCAAAGCGGTGTGCGACAACGTGCCGGGACTGAGACAGTATGGGAGGCTGCTAGGGGACTAATCACCCCCCGGTTTCGTTCGGCTTCGACTATTTCGCCGCAGGCGCCGGCAGCGACAGATCCGTGTTGAACATGTCGGCGACGGATTTCCACTTCCCGTCCGCCTGCTTCTTGTACACCGTAACGTACTTGCCGCGGTCGTTCACCGGATTGCCCTTGGGATCGCTCAGTGTATTGGTGTAGGTGCCGTGAGTATAGGCCAGATCGCCGCTGCGAGCGACTTCCACCTTCGCCGTCTGGAAGCTTATCGCGAAGCCGGGGCTTCCAAACAACGGCTTCCACGTCCCGCGGATCGCCTCCATGCCAGTGGCGATGGGGCTGTTGGGCGCCAACACCGAGGCCTCCTCGGCGTAATAGGTCAGGAAGCGCTCCAGGTCTTTGCTGGCAGCGTCGCGCGACCACTGGGTTTCGGTGTCGCGGATGGCCTGCTCGTCGGCGGCGCGGGTATCGGGAAGCGGTTGCGGCCCGCACGCCATCAGCATGGCGATGACGCCGGCGGTGCACACCTGCAAGAAGACTCGAGTCATTGGTTTCACCTCATCAGGGTATCACATACTTTCATATCGAATACCGGGTCTGGGTTCGCTCCACGTGACGCTCCAGCGCCAACTGGATCAGGCGGTCAATCAGCTCCGCGTAACCCACGCCGCTGGCCTCCCACAGCTTCGGATACATGCTGATGCTGGTGAAACCAGGGATGGTGTTGATCTCGTTGAGCAACAGGCGGCCCGAGCCGCGTTCCAGGAAGAAATCGACGCGGGCCATGCCGCAGCACTCGCAGGCCAGGAACGCCTCCACCGCCAGGCGCTGGACCCGGCGGGTCTGCGCCCGCGTCAGCCTGGCGGGAATGATCAGCTCCGAGCGATCATCGATGTACTTGGCTTCGTAGTCGTAGAACTCCCGGCAGGGGATGATCTCGCCCGGGACCGACGCCTCCGGCCGGTCGTTGCCCAGCACCGAGCATTCGATCTCCCGGCCGTCGATGGCCTCTTCCACCAGGATCTTGCGATCAAACCCCGCCGCCAGCTCCAGCGCCGGACCCAGCTCCGGGCCGGCGTGTACCTTGGTGATGCCTACGGAGGACCCCAGGTTGGCGGGCTTGACGAACAGGGGGAAGCCGAACCGGCGCGCCAGCCGGGCCCGCAGGCGCCGGTCGCCGATCTGGCTCCGCAGCACCGCGGCATGGCCGGGGGTCGGCAGGCCGCGCTCCCGGAACAGGCGCTTCATTACGTCCTTGTCCATGCTGGCGGCCGAGCCCAGCACCCCGGCCCCGACATAGGGCACGCCGGCCAGCTCCAGCAGCCCCTGCACGGTGCCGTCCTCCCCGAAGGTGCCGTGCAGCACCGGAAACACCACGTCGACGGCCTCGACCGAGCCCGGCGCCGGGCGGATCATCAGCGACCGGTTCTGGTCGGTCCCTCCCAGCCCCTCGGCTCCCGGCAGAAGCTTCACCGACTGCGAGCTCGACAGCCACCGGCCGGCCTTGGTGATGCCGATGGGGACAGCCTGGTACTTGCTCTTGTCGATGGCTTGAACCACCGACGCGGCCGAGCGCACCGAGACCTCGTGCTCGCCCGAGCGCCCTCCGAAAAGCACCCCCACCCGGATTCTCGCGGGCCGGCGTAGAGCCGGATGGCCGCCACGCGAGTGGCTCACAGGATCCTCTTGCCAAAGGCCGACATAGCCAGTTCGACGGCCAGCTTCGCGGTGCGGTTTCCGGTATCGAGGATGGGGTTGACCTCCACGATTTCCATCGAGACCATGCGGCCGGCGTCGGCTATCATCTCCATCGCCAGGTGCGCCTCGCGATACGAGCCGCCGCCCCGGATCGGCGTCCCGACACCGGGAGCCTCGCCGGGGTCGACGAAATCCATATCCAGGCTGACGTGAAACCCGGCCGTGCCCTCCGAGGCGATCGCGATGGCCTCCTGCATCACCGCCCGCATGCCGCGCTCGTCGATGTGGCGCATCGTGAAGGCCCGCACCCCGGAGTTGCGGACGTGGGGCTTTTCCAACGCGTCCACGTCGCGGACCCCGACCAGGGCCACTTGCTGCGGCGCCATCAGGGGGGCGTAGCCGGCCAGGTGCGTCAGTGGCTTCGGCCCCAGGCCCACCGAGCAGGCCAGCGGCATGCCGTGCACGTTGCCGCTGGGACTGGTCTGGGGCGTGTTCATGTCGGCATGGGCGTCGATCCAGATCAGGCCGAGGCGCCGCTTGCGATCCCGGAAGTGGCGGCTGGCGCCGGCCAGCGTTCCAATGGCGATGGAGTGGTCGCCGCCCAGCAACAGCGGCGCGAAGCCCGCCCGCAAGGCCGAGCGAACCTCGCGCGCCACCCGCCGGCAGGTCGCAGCGATCTCCTCGAGGTACTTCGCCCGGCGGTTCCCGAAGGGTTTCATCTCCGGCAACGTTACCGGCACGTTGCCGGCATCCTCGACCTCGTAGCCCAGCCACCGCAGCCGGGCGTTGAGATTCGCCACCCGGATGGCCGACGGTCCCATGTCGACCCCGCGGCGGTCCTGTCCGAGGTCGAGGGGAACGCCGATCACCTTGATCCTGGAGATGGCCACAGGGCGGGTCCAACTACGATTCTACCGCCTTCACCGAAACCTCACAGAAACGGCGCGGAGTTCTCACGGCACGGTGATAGGCTGAAGCGTATGATCCGACGTCTGCCGGCGCTGTTCGTGGCGGTGATGCTCGTGCCGGCGGCGGCGCTGGCGTGGCTGGGGTGGCGGTGGCTCGAGCAGGACCGCGCGCTCGAAGCGCAGCGCGCCCGGGAGCGGCAGGAACGAACCCTCCAGTCGGCCGAGCGCATGCTCGACGATCGCGAGCCGTCGCCGCCCGACGGCGCCGTGATGGTCGTGATCCGGCCGCAAAGCATCGAATTGTTTCCGCGGACCCGGCTGCTGTATTACCCGTTCCTGGAGGCGCTGCCGGAGGCGCCGGCGCGCTTGTTCGAGCCGGGCGAGGAATACGAGTTCCGCCGGCAAGACCACGACCGGGCCATCGCAGCTTTTCGTGAGCTGGCGCGTTCACGCGACCAAGCCGTGCGCGCCGGGGCGGCGGTGCGGTTGGCGCGCAACTTGAGGAAGATGGGACGGCTCGAGGAGGCGCTGGAGGTTTATCAGCAGCTCGCGGCGGCCGATGCCGTCGCTGTCGGCGGCGTGCCGGCGGCGCTGGTCGCCCGCCGCGCCCGCGGCGCCCTGCTCGCGGAGATGACGCGGCCGGACGAGCTGCGCCGCGAGGCCGAAGCGCTGGCCGCGGATCTGGCCGGCGGCCGCTGGCAGCTCGAGCGCGGCGTCTATCTGCATCACGTGGAAGAAGCCGGCCGCTGGCTGGGCGGCGCGCGCGGCCCGGATGCGCAGCAGGAAACGCTCGCCGCCGCTGTCGCGCGGCTATGGGAAAAATGGTCCACAGGCAACGAGGCTTCCGGGCGGGAGAGCTTCCAGTCGCAGACCTTGGTGTGGCGCAGCACGCCGGAGCGGATGGTGGCGCTGGTGGCCGGGCCGACTTTTGGAGAGCCCGAGCCGGCGCCGTCACCCGGCCGCCGCCGGCTCTGGCTGGCGGGCCTGGCCGCGCTGGTCCTGCTGGTGGTCGCCGGCGGCTACTTCATCGCGCGCGCCGTCAGCCGCGAGCTCGCCGTGGCGCGGCTGCAGTCGGATTTTGTCGCCGCTGTGTCGCACGAGTTCCGCACGCCGCTGACGTCGCTGCGGCAGACCACCGAGATTCTGGCCGACGACCGCGTGGTGTCCGACGAGCAGCGCCGCGACTATTACCAAAAACAGGCGCGGGCCACCGAACGCCTGCAACGGCTGGTCGAGTCGCTGCTCGACTTTGGGCGCATGGAGGCCGGACGGCGGCCCTATCGCCTCGAGCGGCTGGACGCCGGCGAGCTGGTTCGCGCCGTGGTCGAGGAGTTTCAGGCCGAAGCCGGCGAGTACCGCGTCGAGCTGAGCGCGAATGGCGCAGCGGCCGTCGATGCCGATCCGGACGCGCTGGGCCGCGCGCTGTGGAATCTGCTGGACAACGCCGTGAAGTATTCGCCGGATTGCCGCACGGTGTGGGTGGAGCTTACCGCGCGCAGCAACCGGCTGGCCATCACCGTTCGCGACCAGGGAATCGGGATTCCCCGGGCGGAGCAAAAGGAGATTTTCCACCGCTTCGTGCGCGGAGCGGCCGCGAAGTCGAACGGCATCAAGGGGACGGGCGTCGGCCTGGCGATGGTGCGCCATATCGTGGAAGCGCACGGCGGCGAGGTGCGCCTCGAAAGCGAGCCGGGGAAGGGGAGCACGTTCACGGTGCTGTTGCCGCGAGCGTAAACCATGGCGCGCATCCTCATCGTCGAAGATGAAGCCGACATAGCGGCCGTGCTGTGCGACGACTTGAAGCTCGAAGGTCACCAGGTCGAGATGGTAGGCGACGGCGCCTCCGGCTTGCAGCGGGCGCGGGACGAGACCTGGGACCTGATCCTGCTCGACGTGATGCTGCCGCACCGAGACGGCTTCGAGGTCTGCCGCGAGCTGCGCCGCGCCCGCATCCGCACGCCGATCATCGTGCTGACGGCCCGGGCGCAGGAGGCCGAAAAGGTGATGGGTCTCGAGCTCGGCGCCGACGATTACGTCACCAAACCCTTCAGCCCGCGCGAGCTGCGCGCGCGCATCAAGGCCGTGCTGCGCCGCTTCCAGGAGGACGCGCCCGGCGTCTACCGATTCGCTCACTTCGAGATCGATTTCGACCGCGGCGAGCTGCGGCGCGACGGCAAACCCGTCGAGGCCACGCCGCTCGAGCTGAAGCTGCTCCAGGCTTTCATCCGCCGCCGCGGCCGCGTCGTGAGCCGCGACCAGTTGATCGAGGACGCTTGGGGCTCGGGCGTTTTCGTGACCGAACGCGCCGTCGACGCGCACATCGTCAACCTGCGCCGGAAAATCGAGCCCCAGCCGGCCGAGCCCCGGTATCTGCTGAGCGTCCGCGGCCTGGGGTATCGCTTCGATGGCTGAGGATTGCCGAGCAGGCCAGTTTCGTCTACCGCGAGATCCTTTCCCGAAAGGTCCCGCGGGAGCTTCGTACAGCAATGACTTCTTCGCGTACAAGATGAAACCGAATCACCTTCGGTCTCGCCGCCTCCTCGAAGTGACACATGACGGCGTCGCGAACCATCTGATGCAGTTCTTCCATGGTGTCGGCCACGGTGAAGATGGGTTGTCCCAGAGCCCGAGCGGCATAGCCGCCCTCGGGAGGCTCCTCGACTAGAAAAATGATCTCCGTCATCTGTTTACTCCTCCGCCCTCCCGGCACTTCTATCATAAAGGCGGCCGAAGCTCGGAATCTCACGCAATCATCACGGTTCTCTCGTCACAGCCTGACGGCGGGCGGGTACTCTGCGGTTTGGAGGCAAGTATGAAACACCTTATCCTCGCAGCGCTTCTGCTGGCCGCGCCCCAGAAAAACGAACAACCCGAGGTCCTGTTGCAGCGCGCCATCCAGGCCGAGATGGTCGACGGCAATCTACCGTCGGCCATCGAGCAATACAAGAAGATCGTCGCCCGCAACGGCGCGAGCCGCACCGTCCTCGCCCGAGCTTTGGTTCAGCTCGCCGGCTGCTACGACAAGCAAGGCAACGCCGAGGCCCGCAAGACCTACGAGCGCGTGGTTCGGGAGTTCGCCGATCAAGCCGAGAGCGCCGCAGCGGCTCGAACGCGGCTGGCGTCGATGCGGAAGGCTCCGGCGGGCGGCAACGATATTTCGTTCCGCCGTGTGAGTGACGCTTCGCAGTTCCAAGTACCGGCGGTGTCTTACGATGGACGCTATATCTCATACCAGTTCGGGCGCGGATCGATCATGGTGCGGGAACTGGCGACAGGTAAGGACTACACCCTGGCAGTTCCTTCCCCAGGGTCCCGCGACTATGCCGAGGCCACGGCGATTTCCCGCGATTCGAAGATGGTGGCCTATGCCTGGGAAATTTTTGAGGGTAACTCCGAGCTTCGAACGATCCCTCTGCAAACCTCCTCACCCGGCCAGCCACGGCGATTGTTCCGTAGCGGGGATTCGGATGTGTATCCATTCGACTGGTCTCCGGACGGGACTCGGATTGCCGTGAAGCTGATTCGAGAAGACGGTACCCGCCAAATGGGCCTTGTATCTACAGCGGACGGCTCGCTGAAAGTGTTGAAATCGGTGGACTGGCCCGGGCCCACCAAGATCTCTTTCTCGCCGGACGGGAAGTACCTGGCCTATGATTGGGCGGCCGATAACAACTCCGAACAGCGCGATGTGTTCGTGATGGCGGTGGATGGCAGCCGGGAAATTGCGGCTGTCGCGCATCCTTCCCACAACTCGCTGGCAGGTTGGTCTCCGGACGGGAAACACCTTCTCTTCTTCAGCGATCGCACTGGCTCTAGCGGGCTCTGGAGCCAGGCCGTTGTTGACGGCAGACCGCAAGGCGCCGCCGCGCTGATCAAGGCTGACCTTGGATCCGCGCGGCCGCTGGGAATCACGGCATCCGGCGCCTTGTACCTTTCGTCTAGGGTAGAAGGCTCGGACATTGAGGTCGTCTCGGTCGATTTCGCCACGGGACAAATGGTGGGAAGCCCCGTGAAGCCGATAACGGAATACGTAGGCGCCAACTCGCAGCCGGAGTGGTCTCGGGACGGAAAGTTCATGTCGTACGTTTCGCGCCGCGAAGGCCGTTGGGTGCTTGCAACGCGCGAGCTTGGGACCGGAAAGGTGCGCGTGATCAGGCCCCAATTATCGTCCATTTCTTCCAAGGCATGGTCTCCGGACGGGAAGTTCTTCGCCGTCACCGGCCGGGATCTGAAAGGCCGCCGCTGGGGCCTGTTCCTGGTGGACGCCGAGACCGGCGAAGCTTCACCGTTGGCGGAACCAGGCGTTAATAATATTAGTCCGGCCTGGTCGCCGGACGGCAAGAAGCTCTACTACCGCGGCAGCGTAGACCAACAACGCGCATTTTTCGAGCGGGACATGGTTTCGGGCGCGGTGCGTGAGATCATCCGGCGTCCGAATCTAGGCAACGTGAACCTTTCACCGGACGGCCGGTGGATCGCTACCAGGACCGTAGACGCCGCTGGCAAGTTCGCGGCCGCTATCCTATTCCCCGCCTCCGGCGGTGAGGTGCGTGAACTGATGCGGGTGAATCAGCCGGTGTTCCTTGGAGTCGCACTGTGGGCGCCGGACTCCAACTCCTTCATTGTTGGGAAAAGGTATGGAGAAAAGGTTTTAGAATTCTGGCAGGTTCCAATCTCCGGCGGCGAGCCAAGAAAACTGGACCTGAAGATCGAAAACGCGAGCCAGTTCAGCCTCCACCCCGACGGCCGCCAAGTTGCCTACACAACAGGACAAAGGAAAGAGGAAGTCTGGGTGCTGGAGAACTTCCTGCCAGCCTCTACCGCGAGTAAAGGGAGACTTCCATGATTCGAGAACTCTTGATTGCAGCCGTTCTCGCCGGCTTGCTGCCGGCGGCAGAGGTGGGATCGTCCGCTGCCCAGCGTCAGGCCGCGACCGAAATGCTTCTCGAATCCGCCCGCGACTACGCTCGCTACGGCGTCTACACCCGAACGCCCATCCGGCTGGGCTACCTCAAGGCGTTCTCCCATCGCTTCACGGAGGCTGCCGGGCGGATCGATATCAACTTCGAGACTGGCCAGGTGAGGGCGCCGGCGGCGGGGCTTTCGCCGGGCGGTGACTGCGAAGTCTGGCTGATCGAGAATGTGCCGGGCCCGCACAACAGCGCGGCGATTGACTTCGGCGCGGAAGGCGACAGAATCATCCGCCTGGGCGCGCTGCCCCCGAGCGGGTATTTGGCCGCCGCGGTGGATCCCATCGCGCTCGCCGGCTTCCAGCCGGACATGCACCTCCCCGGCGGGAGTGCTGGTGGGCGGGGGCGGGATCACTCTGACCGCCTCGGAGGTGGATGCCATCGTCGCGTTTTTGCAAGCCCTGGATGACCGGTGAGCTTCATGAGCATTTCTGACCAGCCTTCTACTACGACCCGCGATAAGGCCATGTCTACTTCGTTGCGCTCGGTGGCGCGCGGAGGTCGATGAGCGTGGTGAAATCGTTCAACGCTTCAGTATCGCGCAACAGCGCCCGGGGTGAAATCTCCGCCGTGGCCCAAACACAATCCTGACCAATCGGTGATCGGGTTGTGACAGCGGCGCCTATAATGAGCCGTAGAGATGCTCTCACCGCGCCGTCTCCAAGGGCTGTTTCTTGCCTTGACGCTGCTCTTCGGGGCGGCGGTGGGCTGGCTTGGATGGCGGCTGCTTGAGCAGGACCGGGCGCTGGCGCGCCAACGCAGGCTGGAGCAACTGGAAGCGGCGGCGGACCGCGTCACCGGCGCGCTGTACCGGCGTCTGGCCGAGTTCGAGGAGTTGCTGGCGCCTGGGGGCACGGGACGGCTTCCGCCCGGGGCGGTGCTGCTGCGAGCCAGGCGCGGCAGAATCGAGGTCTGGCCCCCGGACGGTCTGCTGTATCTGCCCTTCGTCCCGGCCCAGCCGGAGGCGCCGGCGGCGGTGTTCGCCGACAGCGAGGCGTTGGAGTACCAGCGAAACGACCCCCAGGCAGCGGCGGCGGCACTCCGGCAACTGGTGGCTGCGGCCGACCCTGTGGTACGGGGAGCGGCTCTGGCGCGGTTGGGCCGCAACCTGAGAAAGGCCGGACGGCACGACGAGGCGCTGGAGGTTTATGGGCGATTGGCCGCCCTGGGCGCCACCCTGGTGGATGGCTTACCTGCGGAATTGGTGGCGCTGGAGGCGCGATGCGAGCTGCTTGAGATGCTCGGACGCCGCGCCGAATTGCAACGGGAGGCGGAAACGCTCCGCGGCAACCTGATGCACGGGCAATGGCGGATGCGCCAGGCGGCGCACCAATTTCAACTGGAGCAGGCGCGGCAATGGCTCGGGGGGGCAGGTCCTGAATCCACGCGGGGCCAGGAGAAAACGGCACTGTCGGCGGCGGCCGAAATCCTCTGGCAAGCCTGGCAGCGCGAGCCTGGCGGGAAGGGCCGGCGGATCGTGACCGGCGGCCGGCCGGTGCTGGCAGTGTGGTCTGGGGATGGAGAGGAATTGACGGCGCTGCTGACTCCGGCTGCCGACTTCGAGCCGGCTCTGCGCGAGGCGGGATTGTTCCGGGCGTCGCTGGCCGATGGGGACGGGGGCCCCCTGTTGGGGCGGGCGGATCAGGCGGCCAAACTCAGAGTGGAGCGCGCGCCGTCATCCACCAGGCTGCCATGGACGCTACAAGTGGCATCCGCCGACGACGGCACGGCGGCGCTGGCCGGCCGGCAATGGATTCTCGGCGGCGGTTTCGCGATGCTGGTGTCTCTACTGGCGGGGGTCGGTTTTATTGTGGCGCGCGCCGTGTCCAAGGAGATGGCGGTGGCGCGGCTTCAGGCGGATTTCGTGGCGGCGGTTTCCCACGAATTCCGCAGCCCGCTTTCCTCGATCTCGCAGATCGCGGAGCTGCTCGACGGCGACCGCTGGCCAACGCCGGAGCACCGGCGCAAGGGGTGTGAAATCCTGACACGGGAAAGCGGGCGGCTGCGGAGGCTGGTGGAGGGCCTGCTGGATTTCACTCGCATGGAGGCCGGAAAAGCCGGCTACCTGCTGGAGCCGCTGGAGGCGGAAAAGGCGGTGCGGGCCGTGGTGGAGGAGTTCAAGGCAGCGGCGAACGGTTGCGAAGTACAACTGTCGGTTACCGGACGGCTGCCCCCAATCCAGGCCGACCGCGACGCTTTCTCGCGCGCGCTCTGGAACCTGCTCGAGAACGCCGTGAAGTACTCGCCCAATCCCGCCGGCATCTGGGTGGAAGCCTCTGAGGCCGATGGCTGGCTCGCCATCCGTGTCCGGGACCAGGGTATCGGCATCCCGGCTTCCGAACAGGCGCAGATTTTCAAAAAGTTCTACCGCGGCAGCGAGGCGAAAGCGCGCGGGGTGAAGGGCACGGGGATCGGCTTGGCCATGGTGCGGCACATCGTGGAAGGGCATGGCGGCCAGATCCGGCTGGAGAGCGCGCCGGGCCGCGGGAGCACGTTTACGTTGCTTCTACCCGGGGAAAAGGAATCATGACGCGCATCCTGGTGGTGGAGGACGAACCCGGGATTGCCTTCGGTTTGGAAACCGACCTCCAGATGGAAGGCTACCAGGTGAGCACGGTGCAGGATGGAGCCGCCGCGGTTGAGCGAGCCCGGGCCGGCAACTTCGACATGATCCTGCTGGATGTGATGCTGCCGGGGGGAGTGGATGGCTTCCAGGTGTGCCGGACGCTGCGCCGTTCCGGTGTCAGCACCCCTATCATTCTGGTGACGGCGCGCACACACGAGGCCGAAAAGGTCATGGGGCTGGAGGTGGGCGCCGATGACTACGTGACCAAGCCCTTCAGCCTTCGCGAGCTGCGTGCTCGAATCAAGGCGGTGCTGCGGCGTACGGCAGGAGAGCTTCCCGAGACGTACCGCTTAGGGGAGGTGGAAGTGGATTTCACTCGCGGCGAACTACGGCGTAACAGCCGGGCGGTGGAAACAACGCAACTGGAATTCAAGCTATTGACGGTCTTCATCCGGAATCAGGGCCGGCTGCTGAGCCGCGACCGGATTCTGGACCTGGTGTGGGGAGTTGGCACCCATGTCACCGACCGCGTGGTGGACAACCACGTGCTGACGCTGCGGCGGAAAATCGAGCCTGACCCCCAGCGACCGCGTTACCTGCTCAGCGTGAGGGGGGTGGGCTATCGTTTCGAAGGCCCGCAAACCGAATCATGACCGAATTGGCCCATGTGTCGTGACGATGGCGCCTCATCCTGGGTGCTGAGGAGGCAGGACATGCCAATGAAACTTACGCGAAGAATGACAATTCTCGGCGCAACGCTGCTCACGGTGGTCTTCGCCGCGGCGCAACAGGCGCAGCGGGCGGACATGCTGTTTGAGGCCGCCGCAAAAAAGGAACGGGTCGAGGGCGACCTGAAAGGGGCGATCGAGCAATACAAGAAGATCGCCCAAGGCGGGGATCGCGCGAGCGCGGCCAAAGCGCTGGTCCGGATGGCCGAGTGCCATCAGAAACTCGGAGACTCCGAGGCCGGCAAGATCTACGAGCGCGTGGTGCGTGACTTCGCCGATCAAGCCGAGAGCGCCGCAGCGGCTCGAACGCGGTTGGCGTCGATGCGAAAGGCTCCGGCGGGCGGCCACGATATTTCGTTCCGCCGTGTGACTGGCGTTGCGCAGAACGAGCACGGAGCGGCGGTCTCCTACGACGGCCGCTATATCGCACACCACCTTCATCCGGACCAGCTCGGAACCCTAGCGGTGCGGGAGCTGGCGACAGGTAAAGTGCACACCCTGGCAGTTCGTTCCCCAGGGTCCAGCGACCGGCCTGGTTTAGCGGTGATTTCCCGCGATTCGAAGATGGTGGCCTATGCCTGGGGCACTTGGGAGGGTAACTTCGAGCTTCGAACGCTTCCTCTACAAACCTCCTCACCCGGCCAGCCAAGGCGATTGTTCCGTAGCGAGGATGTCCGGGAACCGTATCCTCACGCCTGGTCACCAGACGGGACTCAGATTGCGGTGCGTGTGGGTCGAGTAGACGGTACCGCCCAAATCGGCCTTGTATCTACAGCCGACGGCTCGCTGAAAGTGCTGAAGTCGGTGGACTGGCGCGTGCCCTACAACACCATGATGTCCTTCTCGCCGGACGGGAAGTACCTGGCCTATGATTTGGCGGCCGATAACAACTCCGAACAGCGCGATGTATTCGTGATGGCGGTGGATGGCAGCCGCGAAACTGCGGCTGTCGCGCATCCTTCCCACAACAGGCTGGCAGGTTGGTCTCCGGACGGGAAACACCTTCTCTTCTTCAGCGATCGCACTGGCTCTGGCGGGCTCTGGAGCCAGGCCGTTGTTGACGGCAGACCGCAAGGCGCTGCCGCGCTGATCAAGGCTGACCTTGGATCATCCGCGAGGGCGATTGGAATGACGGCATCCGGCGCATTGTACGTTTCGTCTAGCGTAGAAGGCTCGGACATCGAGGTCGTCTCGGTCGATTTCGCCACGGGACAAATCGTGGGAAGCCCCGTGAAGCCGATAACGGACTACGTGGGCGCCAACTCGCAGCCGGAGTGGTCCGCGGACGGAAAGTTCATGTCGTACGTTTCGCGCCGCGAAGGCCTTCCGGTGCTTGCCATGCGCGAGCTTGGGACCGGAAAGGTGCGCGTGATCAGACCCAAATTGTTGAACATCGGTTCCAGGGCATGGTCTCCGGACGGGAAGTTCTTCGCCGTTCAGGCCCCGGACCTGAAAGACCGCGATGGCCTGTTCCTGGTGGACGCCGAGACCGGCGAAGCTTCACTGTTGGTGGCGGGAGAGGGCCCTACTCCGGCCTGGTCGCCGGACGGCAAGAAGCTCTACTACGGCCGCAGGATAGACAAGCAACAGGCATTGTTCGAGCGGGACATGGTTTCGGGCGCGGAGCGTGAGATCATCCGGCGTCCGGCTCTAGGCTACAACGTGCACCTCTCACCGGACGGCCGGTGGATCGCTGCCATGACCGAGGACGCCGCTGGCAAGTTCGAGGCCGCTATCTTGTTCCCGGCCTCCGGCGGTGAGGTGCGTGAACTGATGCGAGTGAATCAGCCGCCGGGCCTTGCAATCGCACTGTGGGCGCCGGACTCCAACTCCATCATTGTGAAAGTGGGAAGGGGGTATGAAGAAAAAAAGGCCTTAGAATACTGGCAGGTTCCAATCTCCGGCGGCGAGCCAAGAAAAACGGACCTGAAGATCGACAGCGCGAGCAGGCCCCGCCTCCACCCCGACGGCCGCCAGCTTGCCTTGACAACAGGACAAGGGAAAGAGGAAGTCTGGGTGCTGGAGAACTTCCTGCCAGCCTCTACCGCGAGTAAAGGGAGACTTCCATGATTCGCGAACTCCTGGTTGCAGCCGTTCTGGCCGGCTTGCTGCCAGCGGCGGAGGTGGGATCGTCCGCCGCCGAGCGCTTGGCCGCGACCGAAATGCTTCTCGAATCCGCCCGCGACTACGCTCGCTACGGCGTCTACACCCGAACGCCCATCCGGCTGGGCTACCTCAAGGCGTTCTCCCATCGCTTCACGGAGGCTGCCGGGCGG
>Ga0247727_10005908_pt1 | contig 24382 bp, 13 predicted proteins | sample WisWelCaveWW1625_FD_202498 | JGI IMG/M metagenome (GOLD analysis project Ga0247727, IMG submission 202498) | Biofilm microbial communities from Wishing Well Cave, Virginia, United States - WW16-25 | ecosystem: Environmental > Aquatic > Deep subsurface > Groundwater > Cave microbial mat | place... | reverse complement strand
CCAAGCACGATTTTTCTGCCATTATTCTTCAGCCATGACTATCACTCAGGCTGTCCTTAACAGCAGTCGATTTTCCGTTTGTCCAGAAAATCTGCAGTTTTCGATTCGATTCTAACGAGGTCTGATGCTCGATAAAATGAGCGAGAATCCTTTTATAAAACCGGAAATGATGGCCGAAATCGAGAAGCAGACGGAGGAAACCCGAGACGGTTTGTCAAGCTACATTAACTTGCTAACTACACCTCTTTGGGTCACGGCGTTTTGGGCGATCATCGCTGCGGTAGTGACCTTCACGGGAAATATTATGCTGGGAGGCGACGCCAAATTCAAATTGCTGTTTGCCGTCACGTGTTGGACCGGGTTCATCGATTTGTTGCGAGCGCTAGCGCGAACACTTTTGACATTGATGAATGGCAACCCTGAGATCGCCACAAGTCTCGCCATTGTACTCTCTCCTGATGATAAAAAGAGTTTCCTTTTCACCTTACTCAATCGTTTTGATTTTTTTTCCATGTGGCTGATGATCGTTTATGCTATCGGGATCTCGGTCATTTATAAGTTTTCCGTGCAAAAGTCGGCCGTCATGGTGTTTGGTTTATGGGCGTTGTGGAGCGCAATCTTTTTGTTTTTGAACAAGCTGACCGGCGGCATGTTTACTTTCGTATGATCAAGTCACGAAACGCCGGAAGAGAAACGTATGCGTGAATGTGAGAGCCCGAAGACCTCGCTGGCAATAACACTGCGCTGTTGGGGCTTCAAAACGATTTTCTAGATTTTAAATTTTAGGAAGGAGTGATTCGTCGTGATGGTTAAAATGAACCAGTCTCTTTGGGCTGCGATGATTTTGATCGTTGCAGGCTCGGCTTTGGGCCAGAGCAATCGCCCGCGGACTTTAGAAGAATGCGTAGGCATAGCGCTGCGTGAAAATTCCGCTTTGCGCAATGCCGAACGTCGCAAACAGATCGCAGGAACGAGCGTGATTGTAACGCGCGCCGGGCTTATGCCGCGTACGGACGTGAGCTTAAGCTCCGGCAAATTACAGCAAGGCGATCGCACTTTGTTGGGCGACGTGCCCGTAGGCATAGATCCGAACACGGGGGAAGCCATTTACGAGCGCCGCACAATTACGCAACCGGGCTATTCTTCCAACAGCAATTCCGCCTCGGTCTCGGTTTCGCAGCTTTTGTTTGACTTTGGCGCGACCTGGAATCGCATTCGTCAGGCGAATGCCGCGGAAGACGGCAGCACGAAAACGTATGAATCGGCCAAGCAGAGCACCGTCTTGCTCGTAAATCAGCGTTACATGGGCTATCTCAAAGCGCTGCAATTATTGAAAGTTTATGAAGACGCCGTCAAGTCCAGCGAAGAGCAGCTCAAACGAACGGAGAGCATGTTCGAAATCGGCTCGGTCGCGCAAGGCGACGTTTTTCGCGCGCGCACGACCCATGGCAATGACCGCATCAATCTCATCACGCAGCAGAATCAGGTTCGAAACGCGCGCGGGCTCTTGAACGTTGCCATGGGCCTGCCGACCGATGCGGAGTTGAACGTCGTCGATATTGAAGAAGTGCCGCAGATCAAAGAATATAAACTCGACGAAGTGCTGTCGATCGCAACGGAAAAAAATCCTGAATTGGAAAGCGTCAGATATGAAATGCGGCGCGCGTCTTTCGGAAAGCACGTTGCGCGCACGGCTTTTCTTCCGAGTTTTTCTTTGCGCGGAAGTTATCAACGCTCGCATAACGAGTTCAACCGCGTTTATTCCGACTTCAGCAAAAATTGGTTCGGGTCCATCGGCTTATCGATGAACCTGAACTTGTTCAACGGTTTTGCGGATCAAGCCGATGTCGAGCGTGAATCGCTCAACTATCGCATTGCCGAAGAAGAGCATCGCGATCGTTTGCGCAATCTGCGCTTGGAAGCGGAACAAGCGTTGTTGAGCTTGCAAGCGTGGAAAGAAGTCACGGCGATCAACAGCGAAAATTTGCTTTCCGCGCAGGAAGATTTGCGTTTGGCGCAAGAGCGCTACCGCGTGGGCGCCGGCACTTTGCTCGACATCATCAATGCGCAATTCAATCTCACTCGCGCGCGCTCGACTTTCATCAGCGCGAAGTATGACAGCATGATCGCGTACGCGCAATTGCAGGCAGTGATGGGCACGCTAGGTCAATAATGGCGTGTCTGAAAACGGCCTGCTAAGCAAGGAAAGAAAAACACAATGGGCCTCACGGTCTTAAACATCGAAGTCGGCAATCCCGCGCATCCGAAAGTGACCGTTCCGATCGAGTTCTTAATCGACTCCGGCGCGATTTACTCCGTTGTGCCCGCGCCGATTTTAAAGAAGCTCAAAATCAAGCCACTGGCAAAAGAAAAGTTTCGGCTGGCCGACGGCTCCAAAATTGTGCGCAAGAAAGGTGGCGCGCTCTTCAAGTATCAAAACCAAATAGGCGGCGCAGACGTTATCTTCGGCGAGAAAGGTGACTGCACTCTGCTGGGAGCTTTTACTCTCACAGCGATCGGCTTGGCGCTCGATCCTCTCAAGCGCGAACTCAAACCATTGCCCATGATACTCGCAGGCTTCAAACCTCAAAAAGAGTGAGACCAATTTTATGCTCATCGACGTGCGTAGCCTCGTCAAGACTTATGAAATCGGCAAGATTCAAGTCAATGCTCTGTGCGGTGTGGACGTGCAGATTGATGACAATGAATACGTCGCCATCATGGGCCCCTCCGGCTCGGGCAAATCCACGCTCATGAACATTATCGGCTGCCTCGATACCCCCACCAGCGGCGAATATCAATTCGGCGGCGAGTACGTGAGCACGATGAACGACGATCAGCTTGCCGACATTCGCAATCGCAAGATCGGGTTCGTTTTTCAAACCTTCAATTTGCTGCCGCGCGCGAACGCTTTGCACAATGTCGAGCTGCCGTTGATCTATGCCGGCGTGCCCACGACCAAGCGCCGGGAACAGGCGAAAAGCGCGCTCGGCCGCGTGGGCTTGAGCGATCGTATGGATCACAAACCCAACGAGCTTTCCGGCGGGCAACGCCAGCGCGTCGCCATCGCGCGCGCATTGGTCAACAATCCCTCGATCATTCTCGCGGATGAGCCGACCGGCAACCTCGACAGCAAAACCGGTGAAGAGATCATGTCGGTGCTCGCCGAATTGAACCAACAAGGCAACACCATTATTCTTGTCACGCACGATGAGCATATCGCTTCGCATTCGCGGCGCATCATTCGCTTGCGCGACGGTTTGGTCGAAGAAGACCGCGCCATTAGCCGGAATTAGGCGAACACGGCCCGCGTTCCAGCGGTTGGCATTTGAATGGGCGCCCTCGCAATATCATTCAAGAACCTTCCCTCGCGCCGGGCATAAATCGTAAAATGAGCTTTGCTTCCAGCGTGAGGGGAGACTCCCGCTCAAATGCGCTTCTAAAATTCCATTTCACTTTCATCGCTCCGCTCGCAGCTACATGGAGTAGTTACTACTCCGAGCACAAAATAGGTTACACTCCGCACCTCTATTACTGTCATTTGGAGGAATCTTTTTAAGCGCTGGGCAGCATCTCCAGCACGTAAAAAGTTTCCTTCTGACATGCAAGAAGGGAGAAGTGTAACCTATGTTTCGCTCTGAGTGATAAATCCTCCCAGAATCAAATTCTCGTATCATTCTTCCGCCACCCGCGCAGCGGCATTCTATTTCGGCCACCCCCGCCTTCCAGTTGCGCAAAATTATTAACCGCAAATTTTCTGCTAGTCGGTAATCTACTCCGCAGGACGCGCCTCGGTTTGTGCCGGCGCATATCGGCGTCTGTTTGCAAGATTGAAACACGGCAGTTGCGCTCATGGATGGCTTTCGCAAAAAAACTCTCGTTGTTTTTAGCTGCTTGTTTATGACCGCAACGGCAGCTTTCAGTCAAACGCCTTTTTCGGGCGACGGCATTCGCCTCGGTGTTTTGCCGGCGCTGGCTTTATCCAACCCACCGTTTGCTAGTTCATCCTATCGCATTTCCGCTGATTCATCGTTTGAGCAGCGCGCGCAGGTGTTGCGCCGCCGGCTTTTTTCCGCGCTGCAAGCTGAAGCCGGTTTATTCGTCGTCGCTCACGACACCCTGCTGGCGGCTCTGCGCGCGCACCCTGATTTCAACCCTTTGCTCGCTGACAGCGTTCGGCATTTTTGCCAAGCCCTGCAGCTTCAGAAATTGCTTTTGCCGGCCTTAGAAATTGCCTCCGGCAGCCAAGAGCGCGCACAACATTGGCGCGTGATGCTGCGCTGGCTCGACGCCGCTTCCGGGGAGATGACCAAGTTTCACGTCAGCGAATTTGAAATCACGCCGCAAGACAGCGCGCTCCTCGGCTTTGACGCGCAGACTGCGGCGCGCGCCCTTATCAATGCGCCGGAGTTGATTCTCTCTCATGAACAACAAGTGGCAATGTTGCCCACGTTGAAAGAGGTTCCGCCGGCGCTCACGGTGAAAAATAAATCACGGCGCTGGCTGTGGTATGCGTCGGCAGCCGCGCTCTTGAGCGGAGGCTCGGCCTATTGGTTGCTGGAAGAAAAAGACAAAGCGCTCGCGAAGCGGCTTTTGCCCGAGCCGCCGGGGCCGCCGCAGTGAAAATTTTAAAGAGCAAATTTTCGACGCAAAATTCGCGGAACCGCTGAAAATCTGTTTTAAGCAGATCCGCGAAACATTCTCGGAATAAAATTCTGAAAACTATCACGGCAAAATAATTCAATGGCAAAATGATTTGAAATTATTTTTACCATTAAATCATCTTGCCTGGTTTTTTTTTTGATTGCAGCATGAGTCCGCGTTGAGTATTGCCGGAGGACGACCGGCGCGAGGTCGCAATGCCAGGATGGATGACAAAAAATTTTAGGGTTTTTATGAAGATTCCTCTCTTGAGGGGGGCCAAGGGGGTGTTGTTCTGGGCAACGACTTCATTCAAAGCCCTCCTGCCCCACTTCACCTATTTGCATGCGGCGCTATCGTTCTTCAGTAATGGCGCCGTTAACACCCGCTTCAAGGGAGGAATTGTTCTACAAGGCTTCCGGCTTGTGGTTTTGTTCATGAGCTTGCTCCTTATCCTCCCCATCTATCTACGCGCGCAAAATTCCGCCGCCGCCTTTTACAACCTCCCGATTTGCGGCGCGAACGGCGCGCAAAGCTCGCCGCTCTTTATTGCCGATCAAGCTCACGGCGTTTTTATTTTATGGGAAGACGCGCGCAGCTCGCGCTTGGCAATCTACTGTCAGCGCCTCGATAGCCTCGGCCATCCGCAATGGCAAAACAACGGCCTTGCCATCGCGACCACTTCCGGCCGGCAAACGCATTTCTCCGCGAGCAGCGACGGCGTGGGCGGCGTGATCGCCGTATGGCAGGAAGTGACCAATGATGACGGTGATATTTTCGCGCAACGTTTCAATACGAACGGACAACGTTTGTGGGGTGAGAATGGCAAAGAAGTTTATCGCGGCAGCAGAGAACAAGGTATTCCGCGAGTCATTAGTGATGGGGCCGAGGGCGCGTATGTGATCTGGCACGACGAACGTTCCGGCTCGCAAGATCTTGTGGGCCAACACTTGAACGCGAGCGGCGAAAAACTTTGGGCTGCCGCAGGCGTCGAGTTGGTCAATCCGCGACGCACGCAAACGTTGGGAGACATTGTCGCCATTGCTAATCGCGGCTTTGTGTTGGCGTGGCAGGATGACAATGTCACACCTGCGCGCGTGCACGCGCAGCATTTCGATCAAGCCGGCAACTCCATATGGAGCGCTCCGGTTTGGGTCGCGCAATCGCTCGGTGAGCAGGAGGAGCCGCGACTGTTGCTGGAAACAAGCAACGCCGGGGATTTTGCGCTGCACGTTGCCTGGTTGGATCGCCGCCTGCTCGTGTTCAATGTTTATGCGCAAAAGCTCAACTCAAGCGGCGCTTTGCTGTGGGGAAATTCCGGCGTCGCTGCGGGCGCAGGACTTGGCGAGCAAAAAGAACTTCAGCTTTTGCGCGACGGCGCCGGCGGCCTCTTTGTGGCTTGGGAAGATGCGCGCAACGACAAAGGTGACCTCTTCGCGCAACGTTTGAGCTTCGAAGGCAAAACATTGTGGCAAGCGCAAGGCGCGTCCGTCGCGCAGGCGGAGCAAGGCCAGCTTCGCGCGCAAATTACCTCCGATGGTCAAGGCGGTTTTATCGCGGCGTGGGAAGACGAGCGCGGGAGCGGCACGAATATCTATGCGCAAAAAATAAATGCGCTCGGCCAACCCTCATGGAATGCGCAAGGCCTCCTGCTCACCGATCACGGCAAAAAAAATTCCCAAGCCGATGCGCTCGCGCGTTCGCCGGATCGCGCGTGGATCGCATGGACGGACGAGCGCAACAACAGCTCCGATATTTTCGCGCAGCCGTTGGCGGCCGAGGGCAAGTTTGAAAACGTGCCGCCGCGTATTCTTTCTCAACCTGCTTTGCAAGCTTACCCCAGCGTGGCTTACGCTTATGCGATTGACGCGGTTGATTATGATGCCGCGCAAGCGCCCACGCTCGAATTGCTCGCCGGGCCGGCGTGGCTACGAATCAATCAAGCGACGCGCAGGTTAGAAGGCGCGCCGAGCGAGAATGATCTCGGCGAAACGCAGATTAAGTTTCATGCTGTTGATGCCGAGGGTGGCCGCGCTGAACAAAGCTTTCAATTGCGCGTGCAGCGCGACACGGCTGCGCCGCAAATTCTCTCGCAGCCGGACACGCTCGCGCTTGAAGACGAGCGCTACGTTTATCAAATCAACGCGAGCGACCCTGATCCGCAGGAAACTTTGCGTTATAACTTAGAAAGCGATGCGAGATGGTTGGCGCTCTCAACGCAAGGTGAGCTTGCCGGAACGCCGTTGAACGAGCACGTCGGCGCGTTTGCCATTAAAATTACTGTCAGCAATTCCAAAGGCAAATCCGCGCAACAGCAATTCACGTTGCGCGCGCAAAACCTCAACGACGCGCCGCGAATCACAAGCGCGCCGCCGCCGCGCGCGACCGAGAACCTCGCGTATGCTTTTCAATTCACCGCGACGGATGTTGATAAAGGCGACTCGCTCGTTTTCGCCGCCCTGCTCAAACCCGCGTGGTTGCAGCTTACCATGAAGGGCGCGGCCACAGGCACGCCAACGCGCGCCAATCTCGCGGATACGATGCTCACGCTTTACGTCGCCGATCGCGCTGGCGCGCGCGATCAAAAAATTTACACGATTCCCCTCGATCTCCAGAACACGCGCCCGAGCATCACTTCCGCGCCGAAAACGACGACGAAAGAAGATTCGCTCTATCTTTATCAACTCGTGATCACTGATCCCGATCCGAACGAGAAACTCACGCTGACGTTGCCGCAAGCGCCGGCGTGGCTGCAATTGGATACCACGCGCAAACAAATCAGCGGCACGCCGCGCAATGAGCACGTCGGACAGCACAACGTGCGCCTCGAAGCGCGGGACCGCAAAGGCGAAAGCGCGCAGCAGCAATTCACTCTGCGCGTAGAAAACACGAACGACCCGCCGATCTTCACGAGCAGGCCGGACACGATCGCATTCGTGGACTCGACGTACATTTACAAACCGCTCGCGCAGGACGTCGATACCGGCGATCGCGTGACGCTGAGTTTGCTCGCGGCGCCCGCATGGTTGACGTGGGAGGCCGCAAGCCGATCGCTGCGCGGCGTTCCGGCTTTCAACGACGTCGGTAATGCACGAATCAGTTTTCGCGTGGAAGATTTGAGCAACGCCGCTGCAATTCAAGATTTTGCCGTGCGTGTGCTCGATCTCGGCGCACCGGATCGCACGGCGCCCGCCTCTCCGCAAAGCTTGACGATCACACCTCCGCGTTGGAGCGCTGCTGCGCAATTCATCTTGCGTTGGCAAAATCCTTTTGATGCGAGCAAGATTGCGGGCGCATATTATAAAATCGGCGCGCCGCCGGATAGCAGCCGCGACGGTGCGCTCGTTAAATCTTCACCGGCGGAACCGGTGCACGAGATTCAAATGCAAGCCACGGCCGAAGGTCGCGTGCCGGTTTATGTTTGGCTCGTGGATGGCCGCGGCAATGTTGATCATAAAACTGCGAGCCGCAGCCAATATCATTATGATCACACGCCGCCGCAAGCGCCGAGCGCTTTGCGCGTGCTCACCACGAACGGCAGCAATTGGTCGCGCGGTGATACGATCAGCTTCGTGTGGCGCCCGGCAAGCGACGCCCTCAGCGGCATGGCTTCATACACTTTTAATATTGATGATAAAACTGCCGCACAGATCGCGAGCGCGGACACGAGCTTCATGTTGCTCGCCGCGTTAAAAGAAGGTGCGCATACGTGCCAAGTCGCGGCCACGGACAGCGCCGGTAATCGCAGAAGCTCGCAGCGCGTTATCTTTCGCGTTGATAACACCTCGCCGCGCGTGACGCACACACCACGCGATACCACTCGGCTTGGACAAATCATGACGCTGCGCGCGCGCGCCACGGATGCCGGTTCCGGCGTTGCAAGTGCGTGCGTGCGCTATCGTGCTGCGGGCCAAAGCCGATTCAACGAACTTGTAATGAAGCTGGAGAGCGGCGAGTTTGTTGCGGTTCTTGAAAGTGCTCAGATTCATTCTGCCGGTTTTGAATATATCATCAGCGCGAGCGATTCCGCGGGCAATGCGGCGCTTTCAACGCAAATCTTTCACGCCATCGTCGTCGGTTCGGAGGGGATCTCCGCACCGAGTGCAACGCGCGGCGCATACTATCAACTTGTTTCGATACCTTATGTCATCGCGCAAGATTCAATGCTTGCTTGGTTGCACGATGATCTCGGCGCATATGAGCCTACGAGCTGGCGGCTTTATTCTTACAACGCGACACACGGTAACGTCGAATTTGGCCGCGAGGAATTTCTGTTGCCGGCGCCGGGCCGCGCGTTTTGGTTGATTACTTCCGAGCCGAAAAATTTCGATCTCGGCCCGGCGCACTCGATTTCAACAGCGCAGGATTTTGTTTTGGAATTGCTGCCCGGATGGAATTTGATTGCAACACCTTTTGCTTTTCCCACGGATTGGACCGCGGCGCAAAAGCCTTCGTTCGTCGAATCACAACTGTGGGCTTTCGATGGCAAACAGTACCTCGGCAACAACAGCATCATGCAACCGTGGCAAGGTTATTTCGTGCGCAATCTCAGCTCCTCGCCGGAAACGATTTTGATTCCGCCGCGTTGCGGTGATTGTGATGCGGCGTTAGGCTTTGCGAATGCGCCAACACCCCCCGAACCCCCCTCAAGGGGGGAATTGTTGGGGAGCTTGCGCGCAAATTCCCTCCCGACATTTCGGGAGGGCCAGGGGGGTGTCATCCCGGATAAGCGCACATCCAAAATGGATGACAAGATCACACATGATCCTTTGCAATGGCAAATTCAACTGCGCGTCAGCAACGGTGAGTTTGCCGATCATGAAAATTGGCTGGGGGTCTCCGCTTCTGCAAATGACGAATGGGATGAATTGGAATGGAGCGAGCCGCCGCCCGCGCTCGGTGACTTCGTGGCTCTGCGTTTCAATCATAAACAGTGGCAGCGTTTCGGCGGATATTTCACCACGGACTTTCGTCCGCCGTCATTGCACGCACAAAAGTGGTCCTTTGAAATTCTCTCTGCAACAGAAGGGCAACGCGCGCAGCTTTGGCTTGAACGTCGCGGCGACATTCAAGCCGAAAAGATTTTTATTTTGGAAGAGGAAGAAACGGGAGGCGCGCGCGCGATCACGTTCGATACGCAAACCAACGCCTCTTTGCCGATCGCGCTGCGGAGCGGCAAAACGCCGCGCCGCTTCGTGTTGTGGGCAGGCTCAAAAGCGCAGTTCGAGGAACGAGGCGTGGTTGCTTTAACCACACCCAAACAGTTTGCCCTGTCGCCGAGTTATCCGAACCCCGCGCGTTGGCAAGGTCATCGCGAGGCGATCAGCACGTTTCGCTTCAGCGTGCCGCAAGCGAGCACGGTCGAGCTGCGTGTATACGACGTGTTGGGCCGCCAAGTGCGCGGATTGCTCATCAAACAATTTCATGAACCGGGACATTACGAAATACTTTGGGACGGCAAAGACGATCATGGCAGCGCCGTCTCAACGGGCGTTTATTTATATCGCATGACCGCCGCGAACTTTCACGCCACCCAAAAAATCATCGTGCTCAAAGAGTGAATTCTATTCTACAAAAAATATTTGCCGCCTTGATGCGCTTCACGTCTTCATTGTGCGCCGGCCTGTTGTGCTTTAGCCTCTGTAGCCCCGCCCCCTCGTGGGGCGCTGCTCATGAAAATCGTGCCGACTATTCGGCAGCAAGGGCTACAAACAATCTGGCTCCGCTTGCGCAGAACAAAGAGGACGCAAAAGCCGCGCACGCACTTTATGAAAAGGCCATGAAAAAAAAAGACGCGGCGGAACGCTTCAAAATGCTGCACGAAGGCGTGACGCGCCATCCTCGTTCTGCGGAGCTGCGTTACGGCCTCGGGCGCGAGTATCATCAACGCGCGCGTTTGGATTCTGCGCTCGTACACTTCGAAGCGGTGATGAATTTGGACGCGGAGCTGGCGCGCCAAACCGATCTCGCTAGTTTTATGCCGCAAGCTTATGTGGCATTGGCCACGCAAGCGTTCAAACATGGCAGGTTTTCTGAAGCATTGCGCGGCGCACAAAATGCGTTGCGATACGAGGCGAACAACGTTCCGGCTCTGAATGTTGCGGCTCTGGCTTCATATCAACTCAAACAATATGAGCCAGCGGTCGACTATGGCAAACAGTTGCTAACGTTGCAACCTTTCGCGCAAAACTATAATAATTTGGCCGCGGCTTATGAAGCCCAAAGTGATTTGCCCTCTGCGTTGCAAAATTATAAGCACGCGGTGGCCCTCGATCCGGCGTTGGCAGAAGCGCAAAAGAACTTGCAGCGCGTGCAAACGCGTATTGATGAGTTGAGCGCAAGCACGGCCCCAAAAGAAGCGGCGCCTAAAAATCCTGCAAAAAATAAAACCAGCGTCCGCCCAAAACCGGAGCCCAAACCGAAACCGAATGCCACCGCGAAAGCGTCTCCGCCTTCGAAGCCGCCAACGCCGGCTGCTCTTGCAAAAAACTTTCCCCCCCAATTTCCCCAAGCGAAATTCAAAATCGGCCCGCCGCGTGCGCGCAAGCCGGTTATGAAAATCGTAATGCTGCCGCCCCTGTCTGCAACGCCCGCGCCCGCTCCGCCGGTGGCATGGAATCGCGCGCAGTATGCCGAGTCGGGTTGGTGGGCGGCGACCGTGTGGCTGCTGGCTTTGTTCGGGCTGGTGTTGATCGCGTGGAAAATCGTCAAGCGCGAGCAATGGCAAAGGCTGTTGCGTCTCGCCAAAAAAATCTTTGCCTCAAAAAAAATAGCCCGAGCTCCGCGCGCACCTCAACCACAGCCTTTGACCGCCATCAGTATGAATGCCGATGATGCTCGCATGCTGCGCCGCGCCGTCGAAGAGGCTTCGCCTTTGCTCATGGCAAAAGCGAGCGCAGCGACGGCGCCGATTGCGCCGAGCGCGAGTTTACCATTATTGGCTCCGGAAAGAGCCCGCGCCACAGCAATCGTTCCCGTATCACAACCTCCGGTGCAGCCTCAAATCGGTCTACAGACGGAAATGTTTTTTGCCGAGATGATTGCCGCGGCGCCCGAGGCATTTGAGAGCACCACGGTTTTGCCTCTTGAGGATGAAGCCCGAGTCAACGGCAAGAGCAACGGCGCGGCTTCGAAGGGCTTGGATTCTTCGCGCGCGAATGGCGCGCTAGACCATGAACCGCCGAGCAATTCAGCGCAATCCGCGCCTCCAGACGATGACGACGCGACATTATTTCCAGCGCACGACGCGCCCGGTTTTTCGCAAACGCCGCCGGCGTTTGCGAGCCCGGTAATCGCGGCTCTGTTTGAAGAACAAAGCGCGGCTCCGCCGGAAATTTCCACGCCGAAATTCGAATCGCGCGCGACGAATGATATATCCGGCAAAACGCCTTCTCCAACTATTACAACGTCGCCGCACACGGCAACCCGCACGATGGAAATCTCGGCGCTGGCGGCGCAACACATCGGCCGTTATGTCGCCGAGAAGGAGCTGGCGCAAGGCACGACCGGAAAGATTTATAAAGCGTGGGATCCAAAGCTTGACCGCGTGGTGGTGTTGAAAACCGTGCAATACGGCCTCTCAACTTCACCGGCTGAAATTGCGGCATTGAAGGACCGCATCTATCGCGAAGCGCGCGCGATCGCCAAGCTCAGCCATCCGAACATCGTGATCGTATACGACGTTGACGACCAGCCCGAGTTTTCTTATCTGGTCATGGAATATCTCGAAGGCCTCGACCTCAAACAGGTTTTGGAGAGAGAGCATCGCCTGGATTGCCGGCGCGCGTTGGAGATCGCCGCGCAGGTTTGCAACGCGATGGAATATGCGCATCACGCCGGCGTGTTTCATCGCGACCTGAAGCCTTCGAACATCATGCTGCTCGATAAAGCCGAAGTGAAAGTGATGGACTTCGGCATCGCGAAGATCAGCAATTACCTTTCACTCACGCAAACCGGCCGCGTGCTCGGCACGCCGAGCTACATGGCGCCGGAGCAGATCGAAGGCCACGTCACCGACGGCCGCGCCGATCTTTTTTCTTTGGGTGTCGTGCTCTATGAACTGCTCGCGGGCAAGCGCCCCTTTGTCGCGGATTCGCTCGCGGCGCTAGCTTATAAAATCGTTCATAAAACGCACGTGCCGCCAAGCCTTGTGAACGTGGAGTTGCCGTTGGAATTGGATGAAGTGATCCATCGCGCGCTCGCGAAACGGCCGGAGGAGCGTTATCAAAGCGCGGCAGAGCTGCGCGAGGCGTTGGTGGAGATCAAGGCGAAGCTGGGATGAGTTGCTCAAGCAGTTATTGCAGCACAGGAATTTTATTTTATGGTTATAGCGTTTTCAATTGAGTGAGCAGCCCCACGCGTTGTCATTCTGGAAGAACCTTCCCCGCGCTGGGCACGAATCTCAAAATGGGTCTTGATGCCAGCACTAGGGAAGATTCTTCCAGAATGACATTAAGGGAGGGCAGCCATAGAAGGTTTGCACATTCAATCAAAACTGCTATAATACGCTAAAATCTTAATGCTCTTCCATGCTCTGCCCCAAATGCCATCATCCCAACCCGCCTTCCCAACTGCTTTGCGCATGCTGCCAACAAACCCTACGTCACGCCAAGCTGCGCGTGGTCGATCATTCCGGCAAAGAACTACACTTTGATTTGAATTATCAGGATTTCACCATCGGCCGCCAAGCGGGAAATGATTTAGTGCTCGCCGAGGAGGGCGTGTCGCGCTGCCATGCGCGTTTGTGTTTCGTCGCGGGCGCATATCTTGTGGAAGATTTGGGCAGCAAGAACGGCCTGTATGTCAATGGCGAGAAGGTTCAATCCCGCCCGCTCTCTTCGTTGGATTGTTTGCAAATCGGCGCGGCGCGGATTTATTACGTGCTGAGTGAGCATGCTTATTTCGCGGCCGCCGGCAATCCATCTTCTTCGAGCTCGAGCAAGACGTTGACGCACCCCAACGCTCCCTCGGCGCAGCGTTTGGATGCGGATCGTTTATTGGAGCACGTGCTGCACCATCTGCTGCGCGGCGCTTTGCATTTGGCTCAGGCGGATCGCGCCACGCTTTGGATGCCGGATTCAACCGGCGATTTGATTCCGCGTTTGAGCGCAAATGAAAATGAGAACGCGCCGAGCGCGAGCCATGTTGCTCCCGCTTGGCAGGATCAATTCGCAAGCTGCCAACAATTGGCGCTCAAAATTTTTCATAGCGGCAGCACCATTCTGCGCGAGAATTGGCAAGGCACGGAGATGTTTTGGGAAGGACTTCGCGCGCATGCCGATTTTGTTTATCAACAACTCGGCATACCGTTGCGGCAAATGAGCGACGCGCCCAATGAACGCGGGATGAAGCCGGAGGCGTTTGCCTCAAGCGCTCCGCTCGGCGCATTGATTTTGGAAAGCCACGCCGTTCCGCAAAGGCTCTCCGCAACGAAACTGGCGCGGCTGCAAAATTTTCTCGAGTTGGCCGGCCAATTCGTGAGCCATGCGCAATTCATCGCGTCCGCGCTGCAACAGCTTGAAACGGGAACTGCGCAGCATACTTCAGAGGCGGAGTTGGCGCTTGCCATTCAACAACGTTTATTGCCGGTGACGATTCCACGAATCGCCGGATATGATTTGGCGTGCTGGCACCATCCGGCAGAAGGGGTGAGTGGCGATTATCTAGATCTCGTGCCGCTCAACACGAATGAGCTGCTGCTTGTGATCGGCGACGTGGCAGGAAAGGGGATGGCGGCGGCCCTGTTATTGAGCGCATTGCAAGCGGGTTTGCGCTTGCAGCTTTATTACGAAAGCCGTTTGCAGAAATGGCTCGAAGCGTTGAATCGCCTCGTGCATGCGATCGGCCGGGCTTCAACTTTTGCGACGCTCTTTTTGGGCGTGCTCGATCCGCAGCGCCGAACTCTGAGCTATATCAACGCCGGCCACACTCCGGGCGTGTTTATTCATTCTTCGAATACAACTCCTACGATAGAATTGCTCCACAGCAACGGCGCCGCGCTCGGCGTGTTGGAGGCCTTCACCGCAGAACCGAAACATCTGCTCCTGCCTTCGGCCTCCGCTTTGGCGCTGTTCACGGATGGTATCACGGAGGCAGCAAATGAAAACGGCGAGCAGTACGGCCTCACGCGCTTGACGGAACGCGTCACTGCTGCGGTGATGTCTACTCGCCAAACGAGCGCCGCGCACGTGCTCGAAACGCTGCGTGAAGACGTTGCGCTATACTCCGCTGATTTCAACGGCAAGATTCGCCGGCAGGATGATCAAGCCGCGCTGGTAGTGATGGTGCGTTGAGAGATTGAAGTCGTCATAACAGCGCTCCAACCTCGGCTGAGCCGAGGTGTAATCGCGCGGCTATCATGAGCATTCAAGCGTTTGGAATGCAACGGCCAAACTGTTGCAGGAACATTTTTTTTGAAATACGATTTTGGGGGGGCGTACATGAGCAATTGATCGTGGCGGTGAGTGCTCGATCAAAACCGAAACGAAATGCCAAACGTGGGCACAATGGGCAAAGCCTTGGGGCGCTTCGTTTGGCTGTTCCCAAAGCCTTCCACGTCCGGAAAATGGAAGGCCGCATTGCGGCGGAAGAAGAGATTGTAGATTTGCGCAAAGAATGTCCATTCCATATCCCACCAAGAAAAGCTTCGAGCCGCGCGAAAATCGACGCGCTGATAAGCGGGATAACGCCGGCTGTTCTTCGCGCTGTAAATAAAATCGGATGCGCCGGGAAAATAGCCTCCGTAAGGCGGATTAAAGAAATAATATGGCAGAGGAAGCTCCACCAAATTTTGAGTGCGTCCAAGCAATGCGGTGTAAGGCCGGCCGCTTTGATAAATGAAAGTCACGTTGAAATCCCATTTGCCGCCGGGTCGAATGCCGAGGACGCCGTTAAAGATGTGGCGCACGTCGCTATTCGAAGGAAAAGTTTGCCAGCGAAAATCATTGGCGAAGCGCATCGGTTGATTGCGCAAGAAGAAGTGCGAAGTCGCCCATGCCAAACTGTAGTTCGCAAAGCCATAATAGGTTTTGAGATTGTAAGAAGCACGCAGTTCCATTCCGTAACTCTCTCCCCCTCCGTCCAAATAAAACGGCTCGCCCGGGCGCTGCGTGCGATTATAGCGCGTGAGATGATCGTAGCGATGATAGTACCCTTCCACGTCGGCTTCAAGTTTTGAAAGGCGGGTCCACTCGATCCCAACAGCATAGTGATCGGCCCGTGCCACTGGTCGTTCCGCAGGCGTGGGCAGCCAGGCATCGAACAAGATCATGGGGTCATCGTCGTTCTCGAGCGTGGTCAAAAATTGGTGATGCCTTCCCCAACCGGCTTTCATGCGCAAACTTTCATTGAGCAGATATTTGACTCCGGCTCTCGGCGCGAAGGCGTGTATACGATTCTCAGGAAAATACAAAGCGGCCCCGCCCAGCTCATAAATCCAACGCGCGCCCACGCCGCCGGCAAGCGAGACATAAGCTTTGTGCTGATCACTTCTCTGCCAGCGCCCGCGAAAAGTCTGCTGAAAGTAAGAGTTCAGAAATTGATCGAGAGCCTGCTCAATGTCGTAGTCCGAGAAAGCGTAACCCAAAGTCAATTGCCCGAGGCTTCGCAACCGGCCTTGCCACTCTGAACTGAGGTTGATTTCCCGAATATGATTTTTTTGCGAGAAGACCTCCGGTTGCCCGGTGACCCAGGCTATGGTCTCGCTGGCGCGCGAGTTGAAATCGCTGAAGCTGAGTTGCGTGGTCCACAAGCTTCCGGTCGAAAGAAATTGCTGCCATTGCACGCCGAGCGCGCGATTGTTCCAACGAATATTCGAAAACTCGGTGCTGGGAAGAGGAAAGGGATCATTCGCGCCGTTCAACCGGTCGAGGCTGTGAAAGCCGTGCAGCGTGAGGCGGGTTCTGCGGCCGCTGTCGTAAACGCTCTTCAGATAGAAATCATAAAAGTAGAGCGGATAATTCACGACCGCATCGGCATAGGTGCGCCGGCCGCTCAACATGAAGGTCCATTTGCGCCCGCTCGCGGGCTGATATTTGAGCACGGGCCCTTCCAGAAGAAGCTTTGAAGTGACCAGGCTGATCGTGCCCAGCCCGGTGAAGCGCTGCGCGTTGCCGTCGCGCAAAATCACGTTGGTCACAGAAGACAATCGCTCGTTATAGCGGACGGGAAAAATGCTGCGATGAATTTCGACAGCTTTGATGGCATCAACGTCAAACGTGCTGAAGAAGCCGAGCGCGTGATAGGGATTGTGAATCGTCATGCCTTCCACCAGCACGTGATTCTCATTGCCTTGTCCGCCGCGCACGTGGAAGCGGCTGTTGAAATCGTTCGCTTGCGCGACCCCGGGCAAAAGGGCGAGGGAGCGAAATAAATCCGGCTCGGCGATAGCAGAAGTTGTGCGCAGTTGTTGTGCGTCGAGGAATTCGCGGCTGAGATTGACTTCTTTGGTGAGACGGTCACGCTCGGCGGTCACCGTGACTTCTGAAAATTTGAGAAGAATAGGGCGTAAGCCGATTTTTAAATGCCGTTGCTCCTCCTTGCCTAGCTTTAATGAATCCCGATACGTTTCGAAGCCGACAAAAGAGACGCGCAGTTCGTATTGGCCGGGTGTAATGCGGCTTAAAGAAAAACGGCCGTAGCGGTTGGTGGATGCGCCTTGGGTTCCCGGCGAAAGCGCAACGTGCGCGCCCGGCAAGGTCTCGCCATTTGAGACGTCGAGCACGACGCCGTTGAGATGGACTAAACGAGGTTGCGCCCCAATCACGGTGTAGAACAAAATCACTAACGCGAGGAGCGAGCTTTGCAAAATTTTTCTCGTCATATATAAGATTCCGGAGCTTTGTTCGAATCGAAGGTTTTGGCGTCGGCACTACCTGCGCGGCGGAAGCAACAGGATAATGGTTCGAGAAGTCGTGGCCGTCATCAAACCGCGCCCGTTTTCAATATTGCTATATACACCCGGCATGAGCTTGGCTTCTGCTTCAAAAGTATGCACGGGTGCATTTCGAGAATTGAGCTCTCGAGCTAGCCATGCCGGGGAATCCAACGCTTCGATGGTGAGCTCCACTTCCGGCAAAAACGTTACGTCCTCGTATTCCTCGTGGAAAAGATAATATCTTTCAAAGTTCACTTTAATGCGTGCGTTTGGAGAGGGTGTGCGTTTAAAATACCAATACCGATGGCCCCACCATGTTACAATCTCATCGTTTTTTCCCGCTTTGAAATCTGCCGAGTCCAGAAAGAACCATCGCAAGATAACGCGATAGCCGGCCGCGCTAGCTGCTGCAGTCCATTGAATCTGCAACGAATCAAAAACCGCTATCGTGTCAGCCGGGTTCGGCGCGAGAATAGTAAAATCTCCCGGGGCCGTGGTGGAAGCCGTATAGACTTCCTTTTCAGGAATTTCAACGCGCAGATGAAAACTCTCTCCCGGCGAGATGCGTTGCGCGCTGACGAAAAAGAAATCCGGCTCTTCGTCATATTGGGGATGACTCATGACGTATTGCTTGTGAATGCCCAAATCTTGTCCGGCGCCGTTAGTGAGAGTTACTCGCGCTTGGCGCAAACGCTGGAATTCTTTTTCGAGGAAGCCGTCATACTCTTCCGCTTGCGGTGTGGCGTTTCTCAAAATCACATACTGGCTGTCCGCGGCCGTGTTCAAAAAGGCAAAGATCGAGGGCGGCAGATCATTTGACGAGGTGAGTAGATTGCCATAGTCAGGGGTGCAAGCACTATTTCCAAGGCCGCAAAAGACGGCAAGAGATATGATCGGGACTTTGCGAAGTAATGGCATCGTGTTTCATCTTTCCGTGAGTTGAATCCTTGTGAAGTTGCGCGCGCCAATCAAAACCGGAACGAAATCCCAAACGTGGGAACGATGGGCAAAGCTTGCGGGTGTTTATCATGCTCGAAAGGCAGATCCGGAAAATGGAAAGCTGCATTCCTGCGAAAGAAGAGGTTGTAAATTTGTGCGAAGAAAGTCCAGTCCATTCCCAACCAGTCAAAATTGCGGGCAGCGCGGAGGTCAACGCGCTGATAAAAAGGGTAACGCAAAGCGTTTTTTGAGCTATAAATGAAGTCGGTCGTGGTGTGGCCCAGCGGGCCGTGAAGTGTTGAGAACGGGTCCCAGAAAAAAGGCGCGTCGATGAGGTTCTCACTGGAACCCAATACCGCGGTATAAGGCCGGCCGCTTTGATAAGTGAAAGTGGCATTAAAATCCCATTTGCTCCCGGAACGAACGCCGATCACGCCGTTTAAGATGTGTCGAACGTCGCCATTCGCAGGAAAGCTTTGCCAGCGAAAGTCATTGGCATAACGCATCGGCTGATTGCGCAGGAAGAAGTGCGAAGTGGCCCATCCCAAGCTGTAGTTCGCAAAGCCGTAGTAGTTTTTGAGATTGTAGGAGACGCGCAGCTCCATTCCGTAACTTTTCCCCCGGCCCTCCAAATAAAACGGCTCGCCTGGCCGCTGCGAACGATTGTAACGCGTCAAATGGTCGTATCGATGATAATAAAATTCCAAGTCTGCTTCGCAAGCGGAGGAACGGCCGACTTCAACGCCGAGACCATAGTGATCTGCGCGCGCAATGGGCCGGCTCTCCGCAGTCGGAAGCCAAGCATCAAACAGAATCACAGGATCGTCGTCGTCATTGATGGTGCTCAGAAATTGATAATGGCGGCCAAAGCCGGCTTTCAATCGCCAGCTATCATTCCAGAGGTATTTGGCGCCGAGACGCGGCGCAACAGCTCGGGCGCGAATGCTCGGAAAGTACAACGCAGTGAACCCAAGGTTATAAATCCAATGCTCGCCCCGACCGCCCTCCCACGAGGCATAGATTTTATGCTGATCATTTTTACGCCAACGTTCTTGAAAAACTTGCCGGAAAAAATCGTTCAAATATTGATCGATGGTAAATCGCGAGAAGCCATAGCCAAACGTTCCTTGCCCGGCCTCGAACAGCCGCGCTTGCCATTCACTGTTGAAGCTCAATTCTCGAATGTTGTTCTGTTGAGAATTAATCCAGGTGCGGGGATATTGAAATTGAACCTCGTTTGCCCGGGAATGGAAAGCGCTATAGCTCAAACGATTGCTCCACATGCTTTGCTTTGAGAGAAATTGCTGCCAATGCAAACCTAGCGCGCGATTATTCCAACGAATGTCGGAGAAATCCACGCTCGGAAACGGAAAAGGATCTTCGGCGTCGACTAGACGATCGTAACCGTAAAAACCGTGCAGCGTCACTCTCGTTTTGCGACCGCTGTCATACACGCTCTTGGCGGAGAGATCGTAAAAATAAAGCGGATAATCCAAAATGAGATCGACATAGTTGCGGCGGCCGCTCAACATGAACGTCCACTTTCGGCCGCTTTGCGGTTGATACCTGAGCAACGGCCCCTCGAACAAAAATTTGGAGGTTGCCAGGCTAATCGTGCCCATGCCTGAAAAACGCTGGGCATTACCATCGCGCAAAATGACGTTGGTCACCGAAGAAAGGCGCTCGCCATAACGCGCCGGAAAAATGCTGCGATGCACTTCGACTGATTTGATGGCGTCGACGTCGAACGTGCTGAAAAAACCGAGTGCATGATAGGGATTGTGAATGGTGACGCCCTCCACCAACACGTGATTCTCATTACTTTGACCGCCGCGCACGTGAAAACGACTATTGAAGTCATTCGTTGGCGCCACGCCGGGCAAAAGCGCCAAAGAGCGAAACAAATCCGGCTCGGCTATGGCAGAAGTCGTGCGCAATTGTTGGGCGTCGAGCAATTCGCGGCTGAGATTGACTTCTTTGGTGAGATGACCGCGCTCTGCCGTGACCGTGACCTCGGCAAAGGCCAGAGCTTGTTGCCGAAGCGCAAAATGACGATAGAGCGTTTGGCCGGACGCAATCACCAGGGAATCTCTTTCCCGGGCAAATCCGAGCATGGAGACCTGCACTTGATATTTCCCCGGTGGCAAACGGTCGATGAGAAAACGCCCGTGTTGATCGGCAAGGGCGCCTCGGCTTCCGGGCCTTAGAGAAACAGCGGCGCCAGGCAATGATTCACCATTGGCTGCATCTATAATTTTACCACTGAAGGTCGCCGTTTGGTTTTGGCTGCTCGCGCGATGCGCCGTGAGCACGAACAAAAGAAAGGCGGCCACAAGCGAAACACGTTTGCAAGTTTTCATTTTTCCTGTGGGGGAAGGAGAAGGGGAATTGTTTTCGTGGTAATAGCAGTCATCAAGCCGCGCCCGCCCGCGATATTGCTATAAACTCCGGGGGCGAGACGGATTTCTTTTTCAAATTCATAGCTGGCATCGCGCTGATTGATCTCGTGCGCCAACCATGCGGGCGCGTCAAAAGCATCTAGGGCGAGCACGGTTTCGATCAAAGTGAAGTCAAGATCGCCTGGAAGCTTGTAAAAAAAATCCAAGCCGTGGGCAACGGAAGCGAAGGGATCGGGCGAGGCGGGAAAATACCAGGCGCGTATTGCGAGCGATTTTTCAACTTCATTGCTCGTTCCTCGCTTGAACCGCGTCGAATCGATGAAGGTTGAACGCAGCACGAGACGATAGCCGGCCGCACCCGCAGCGGGGCTCCATCTCAGGCTCATCGGCTTGAAGACGTCGATGGTATCCGCCGGGGCGGGCGCAAGAATTTGGAAATCCCCGGGCGCGGTCGTGGAGGCGGAGTAAATACCTTTCTCGGGTATTTCAATCCGCAACTGATAGCTTTCGCCCGGGCGGACGCGGTGGGCGCTGACAAAGACCAGCTCCGGCGCAAAACCATAGAGCGTTGAACGTCTGCGTTCATACTGGCGATGAATGATGAAGTTCTCTTGCTTGCCTTGAAGAGAAACCCGGGCTTGGCGCAAACGCTGATATTCCGCTTCCAGAAATTTTTCGGCTTCTTCCGGCACGGGTTCGGCATTTTGGATGATGACGTACTGGCTGTCCGCGGCGGTGCTCAAGAAAGCGAAGATTGAAGGAGGAAGATCGGCTGGTGAGGTGATCAGTTTGCCGTAGTCGGGGGTGCAAGCACTATTTCCAAGGCCGCAAAAGACGGCAAGAGATATGATCGGGACTTTGCGAAGTAATGGCATCGTGTTTCATCTTTCCGTGAGTTTGAATCCTTGTGAAGTTGCGCTTGGCCAATCAAAAGCGAAACGAGAGGCCAAAAGTCGGCACGATGGGTAAGCCATCAGCATGATCAGCTTCTAAAGGATAAAAATTATAATCGGGAAATCGAAAGGCGGTGTTCTTGCGATAAAAGAGATTGTACACTTGGAAGAAGAAATTCCAATCGACGCCGAACAACTCAAACGAACGCGCGGCGCGAAAATCGACGCGTTGGTAGAAAGGATAACGCCGGCCGTTTTTTGCGCTGTAAATGAAGTCGGAGACGCCATCAAGGATGAGGCCTTCGCGACGTGCATCCGGGCCTGGGAAGAGGCCCCAGTAATTCGGCAGATCGGTTAGATTTCGAGTTTCACCCAAGACCGCGGTATAGGGCCGGCCGCTTTGAAAGACGAACGTGAAGCTGAAATCCCACTTGCCCGCCGGTCGAATGCCAATCACGGCGTTGAGTGTATGGCGAACGTCGCCATTCGAGGGAAAACTTTGCCAGCGAAAATCCTCTGCGGAGCGCATCGGCTGATTGCGCAAGAAGAAGTGCGAAGTGGCCCATCCCAAACTATAATTGGCGAAGCCATAATACGTTTTGAAATCATAATGGCTGCGCAATTCCAAGCCGTAAGTTGCACTCCAGCCCGACAAATAAAAAGGCTCGCCCGGCCGCTGCGTGCGATTAAAGCGCAGGAGATTGTCGTTGCGATGATAATAAAGCTCGGCCTCGGCTTCGACGGAAGCGGAATGCGTGACTTCCACTCCGAGACCAAAATGGTCCGCACGCGCAATCGCCCGATCACGCGGTGTGGGCAGCCACGCGTCGAACAAAATCACGGGATCATCGTCGTCCTCGAGCGTGGTGAGATATTGATGGTGCCTTCCGACGCCGGCTTTCAAACGCCAGTTGTCGCTCAACAGATATTTGACGCCAAGGCGCGGCGCAAAAGCCGTGGTGCGATGGGCGGAAAAATATAATCCCGTTAAGCCGGCCTCATAGAGCAAACGCTCTCCCATCCTTCCCGCCACGCTTGCATAAATTTTGTGTTGATCGAGAGCGCGCCATTGGCCTTGAAAAGTCTGCTGGAAAAAATCGTTGAGGACGCGATCGAGCGCTTGATCGATCTGAAAACGCGACCAGTGATAGCCCAACGTGACTTGCCATCGGTCTCGCCACTGGCCTTGCCATTCGCTGTTGAAGCTGAACTCGCGGATGGTATTGTCCTGGAAGGAAACCCGAAAGCTATCAATCGCCACCTGCTCCTTGTCTTTTGCAAGAGAATGAAAGGCGCTATAACTAACGTGATTGCTCCATAAACTGCCATTGGGAAGAAACTGCTGCCATTGCACGCCGAGCGCGCGATTGTTCCATTGCACGTTGGTAAAGTCCTCGCCATAGGCAGGAAACGGAAAGGGCGAATCTTTGTCGATGAAGCGGTCGAACCCGTAAAAGCCGTGCAGCGTAATGCGCGTCTTGCGCCCGCTGTCGTAAACGCTTTTAAGCGAGAGATCGAAAAAGTAAAGCGGATAGTCCAAGATGGCGTCGGCATACGTGCGCCGGGCGTTCAACATGTAGGTCCACTTGCGACCGCTATCCGCACGATACTTGATTAGCGGCCCTTCGAAGAGCAATTTGGAAGTGGCCAGGCTGATCATGCCGAGACCGGCGAAGCGCTGCGCATTGCCGTCGCGCAACGTTACGTTGGTCACCGAAGACAGGCGCTCGTTGTAGCGCGCCGGGAAAATGCCGCGATGCACTTCCACGGCTTTGATGGCGTCGACGTCGAAGGTGCTGAAGAAGCCGAGACCGTGATAAGGATTGTGTATGGTCATGCCTTCCACCAAGACGTGATTTTCGTTGCTCTGCCCACCGCGCACATAAAACCTACTGTTAAAATCGCTCGCCTGTGTTACGCCGGGCAAGAGCGCCAATGAGCGAAAGAGATCAGGCTCCGCAACCGAAGTCGTCATGCGCAGACTCGAGCTGCTGATGAAATCGCGGCTCAGGTTTACTTCTTTCGTCAAACGGTCGCGCTCCGCCGTGACCGTAACTTCCGGCAATTTGAGCGTCTGTTGTCGCAGCGCAACTTGTATATGATGAACTTCGCCGGGAGCAAGAACGAGGGAATCGCGTTGCGTTTGAAATCCAAGCATGGAGATTTGCACATGATATTTTCCGGGCGCCAAATTTGAAAACACGAAGCGGCCATGCCGATCTGCCGCCGCGCCACGCTTGCCGGGCGAGAGAACAACCGTAGCGCCCGGCAATGTCTCGCCATTCGCGGCATCCACGATTTTTCCGCTGAACGTGGCCGAAACGTTTTGACCCAAAGCCGGGACATAATCAAAAAACGAGATGACGGCAAAAATAACTTGAGCGACAAACGGCGCGAACAGAATGTGCGCCCCTCTCCACCGAGGTAGTTTATGGTTGAAGGGCTTCATCTTTTTTGCGCAGGAAGAATGAGGTGAATGGTTTTGGTGGTGACCGCGCTCATCAAGCCTCGGCCGTTCTGGATGTTGCTGTAACTTCCGGGCATCGTGCGAACTTCATCCGGGCCGCCATAGCTGGTTGCGCCGCGCCGGTTGAGGTCGCGAGACAACCACGCGGGTTCATCGAGGGCTTCGACGA
>Ga0247727_10005907_pt1 | contig 24383 bp, 19 predicted proteins | sample WisWelCaveWW1625_FD_202498 | JGI IMG/M metagenome (GOLD analysis project Ga0247727, IMG submission 202498) | Biofilm microbial communities from Wishing Well Cave, Virginia, United States - WW16-25 | ecosystem: Environmental > Aquatic > Deep subsurface > Groundwater > Cave microbial mat | place... | reverse complement strand
CTCCGGGCGCGACGGATGTCGCCGACCAGAGAGGAAGAGATCGGCGCGACACGCCGTTCTCGATCGTGGGACCGAAATCCGATCCCGTGACGGCCACGAGCGCGCCGCCGTCGAACCGGAGCGCGCCGCCCTGGAGCGTCATCTCCAGGGCACCCGCGTTTTCCGCGTTCCCCACCAGCAGGTTTCCGACCCGGAGCGAAAGAGGATCTCCGGCGCCCGAGGCCGATACGCCCGACGCGGCGTGGCCCGGCCGACCCAGGTCCTGGACCGTCGTGAGCAGGCCCGGCTCGAGCACCACGGCTCCCGTCATTCCGCCCCCGGTTTCGGTGGCAGCGACCGAAACTCCTCGATGCCGATCGGAACGAACCGCACGCGGTCCCCCGGCGCCAGGAGCGCGGGAGGATCGCGGTCCAGGACGAACAGTTTCGAGGGAGTGCGTCCCAGGATCCGCCACCCGCCGGGGGTCGAGAATGGGTAGATCCCTGCCTGCGATCCCGCGATGGCGACGCTCCCCGCGGGGACTCTCTTGCGGGGAACCGGCAGGCGCGGCGTGGCGAGGATGGCGGGAAGTCCACCGAGATACGGGAACCCCGCCACGAAGCCGAGAAAGTGGACCACGTATTCCGCCGAGGCGTGAAGCCGGACGACCTCCTCCGTGGCGAGGTCGTGCGCCCTCGCCACGTCCAGGAGGTCGGGCGCGAGATCCCGGTCGTAGCAGACGGGGATCTCCACCAGGCGAGCGGTCCTCGAAGACGAGCGAGCGGAGGACGAGGCAAGGGCGCTCGCGACCCGGGCCCTGAGATGCGCGGGCTCGATGGCGAGAGGATCGAAGGTGATCAGGATCGAGGCGTAGGCGGGATGGAGATCGCGGATGCCGGGGAGAGAGCCGCGGCGAAGGCTCTCGAGAGCGCCCTGGACTTTCTCGTGGGTGTCGAGGGAAGCGTCCTCCCCGATCCGGACCAGGAAAGCATGGTCGCTCGCCCAGACGATCTCGGGGAGGGGAGCGGCGGATCCCTGACGCACGACGCTAGGGCCTCGATGAAACCCTCGGCTTGAAGATCTCCGAGAGGATGTCCGGCTTGGCGGGATCGCGGACGAGGCGCGGGTAGCGCTCACCCCCGCGCTCGTCGACGGTGAAGGTCCGGAACGTGTCCGCGTTCTCGATCAGGAGCTGGACCTTGCCCTTCCCAGTGGCCTCGCGGATGGCGTCCCTTAGCCTGGTCCTGGACCAACGCCTTCCGTTCACCGCGACGAGCTTCATGCCGGGGGCGATCCCGGCCCGCTCCGCCGACAGACCGGGAACGACATCCAAGATCGTTCCGTCCTTGGCGGCGTTGATCCCGACGGAGAAGCTCAGGTCGATGGTGTCATCCACCTCCTCCCGGCTCTTGAGGAGCTGGGGTCGCTCCGTGTCGTAGACGAGCTTCCAACCCGACGCTTCGATCCCGCCCAGAGGCGCGCGGGAGGCCGTCGAGCCGAGCCTCTCCACGAAGAAAGACCGCCAATCGTGAGGAGCGATCTCCTGGAGCGCCGCGACCACGTCGTCGAAGGTGTAGGTCTTCACCGCGGGAGGGCCGCTCTGCCCGCCGTGGAAGAGGCGGCAGAAATCGTCGAGGGATCGCTTCCCTCCGGTCTTCTGGCGGATCAGGGTGTCGGCCTCGAGCCAGATCAGAACCCCTTCGTCGTAGAAATCCACGCTCCGCCGCCACGCCCCCCAGGCGTCGGGCGCCTGAAAGAGGAGCTGAGCCGCGACAGCGGTATCGACGAGCGGCCTCCACTTCCGCCCCGGAGTGTGCTCGAGCCGTGCCGCGTTCCAGGCGAGATCCTCGCGCGCGTCCTCGGGTGCTCTGAGGCCGCTCCGGGCCGAGAGCACGTCGCCGAGGTAGCTCGTGAGCCCCTCGTAGACCCAGAGCAGCTCGGTGTTGGCGATCCGCTGGAAATCGTCCTGGGTGAGATCGGCGGGCCGGCGGTACTTTCCGTTCCACGAGTGGACCATCTCGTGCGGCAGAAGACCGATCATGAGCCGCCGCCGGTCGGGGTCAACGAGGGCGCGCTCGTAGCTCCGGTTGTCGCTGGATTCGTGGTGCTCGAGGCCAAAATGGGCGAGAGTGTCGCTCAGGGTGAACAAGAACCTGTATCGCTCGTAGTGCCGCGCGCCGAAGAGCGCCAGAGCCTCCAGGACGAGCCGGTCGTAGCCCTGGCGCAGGTCGTCGGGGATCAGGAGGGCGCTCTCGCTGTCGGCGAACAGGTCGATCTGGTGGGACGGGCGCGCGGCGGGAGCGAGGGGAACGACGCGGTGATGCGCCCCCGCGGCGAGGGGGGAGTCGATGAGCGTCCGGAGCGAGACCACGGAGAACAGGACACCCTCCGGCTTCTCGGCGGCGACGGGAAGGGCCGTCGCGAACTTCCACCCGGCCGGCAGGCGGACTCGCGCACGGTAGGGGAGGGCGCCGGGGCTCTCCACGTCGGGGTACAGGAGGACCTGGTTCCAGCTCAGGACCGCCAGGTGCTCGTTCGCCGAGGCTCCGGAGGTGAACCCCTCCGTGCCCGTGGGGGAGAGATAGTCGAACGAGGCTTCGATGGACGACGCTCCGGCGGGAACATTCACGTGGAACGCGTGCATGTCCAGAGGGTCGCGTCGCCACGGGACGTTCTGCCCGTTCGCACTCACCTGCAAGCCCACCAGGTCGACGATCGGCCCCGTGGGGCCGTGCTCTCCCGGAATCCACTTGGGATAGAGCAAGGTGAGCGGACCGGGGCTCGCCGGGAGCGTGAGCCGCCCGTGGAAGATCCTGCGCGGGGCCTCGGTGGCATCCACGACGAGCTCGATGGGGGCGGCGGCGAACACTTCCGTTGCGATCGCCATCGCGAGAGACAGACGGAGGAAAAGACCAAGACGCTTCATCATGCTCCTCCCGCGCTCTCGCTCATCGCCTCGATCCGCTTCCGCAGCGTGTCGAGATTCCTCGCCGAGACCTGAGCCTTGGGAAGCCCCTCCGCGTAGCGCAGGGCTTCCTCGAGGACCGCCCTGGCCGTCGCCTTGTTCCCCTTGCTCTCGAGGATGTCGGCCTTGGTGGAATAGACCCGGAGCTTGCGGGGACCGTACGCGAGGCCGAGCGCCCGGTCCACGGCGGCGAGGGCGTCGTCGTGGCGCCCCACCTCGCGAAGCGCCATGGCGAGTCTCGCGGGCGGGTTGTAGTCGCCGGGGAAATCCGTCTCGGACCGCTCGAGGACCGGGATGGCCCTCTCGGGCGCGCCGGCCTCGATCGACGCGGCGAGGGTGTGGGGGTCGAACACCGCCCGCGATTCCGGGCTCGTCATTCGGGTGGCCTCGGCTTCGAGGAAGGCGAGCCACTCTTCGGCTACCGTCCGCGCGCCCTCGGCGTCAGCGGCGGACTTTCGAGCGGTGACGAGGAGGGAATAGAGGCTCGAGCGGTCGTCGGCGGGCATCTCGATCCGAGGCTCGCCGACCGCATCGCGCGCTGTGGCCTCCAGAGCGGCAACGGCCTCGGTCCCCGCCGCTCCCTCGAGACCGAGGGCGCAGTCCAGGCCCGCGGCGGCGACGAAGGCGAAATGCGCGTTCCTGTCCCCCGACAGGCTGCCGCGCGCCAGGGCGACACATTCTTCCCGCCCACCCGTCGTGCCGAGGACGGAGAGAAGGGATTCCACAGTCCGATCCCGGCTCGGCCAGGCCAGAGGGGCCGACGCGAGAGTGTCCCGGTACAGCCGCGCGGCCTCGGCGCCGCTGCCGGTGCCGAGCAGGCGGTCGGCTTCGGCGAGCGCGGCGTCGGGTCCGCTCCCCGCGGGGTGAAGCGCCCGCTCCGCGTCGTCGAGGAGCACTTCGAGCTGGGAGGCGGACGCCCCGCCGAGCCAGCGAAAGACCGCCTCTTCCTTCTCGGCATCGATGACGAGGAAGGTGGGGAACCCCAGAATGGGATGCTTCTCGAGGAAGCCCGCGTTCTGCTTTTTCTCCGCGTCGATCGAGAGCCAGACGAACCGCCCGGCGTGCCGCTCGAGCGCGCGATCGGTGAAGACGAACGCGCGCATCGAAAGGCAGGTGTGTCACCAGGGCGCCCAGCACTCCACGAAGATCGGAAGCTTCCGTGCCTTCGCCTCGGAGAGGGCGCGGGCGTAGTCGTCCGCGACGAACGGCAGAACCTCCCGCGCCCCCTTCGCCGGGTGCGGGGACGCACAGCCTGTGATCCCGGCGACGGCGATCGCCCATCCCGCCACGGCCATCGAACGACGCGCCATGAAGCCCCCTCGGTGGCCGCCGGGGCGTCGCGCCCCGGAGCCGCGGGGGACATGATCGCACACTCCGACCTCGAACACGTCGGAACCGTTTCACCCACCCGCGCGGGCCACCTCCTGAAGCGCGGCCTCCAGGCGCTCGAGCCCTCCCTCCAGGATCGGCGTCGGGCAGGAGATCCCGACGCGGAAATGGTCCGGGGCACCGAAGAACCGTCCCGGCGCGACCGACGCGTCGTACCTGTCGCGCAACAGTCTCACGAGAGAATCGACGCTCCCGCGCAGAAGCCTCGGGAACGACGTCGTGCCCAGTCTCGACGCCTTGGCCTCGACCCAGGGACAGGTTTCGACGAACCGGTTGAGGAGCGGCCGGTTCGCGTCGAGAAGCGCACGCGTGCGTGCGGTCATCCCGGAGAGACGGCCGAGAGCGATCACGGAGAGTCGCTCCGCCGGATGGGCCGCGTTGACGCCGAAGAGATCGTTCAGCATCCAGATCCTCAGGGCCAGCTCGGGCGGGGCGAGGACGAAGCCGCAGCGGAGCCCGCTCAGTCCGTACGCTTTCGTGAGGCTCGACGTGACCACGAAGCGGTCGCCGAGATGAAAGGCCGAGCGCGGGGCCTCGTCGAACGCAAGGTCGAGGTAGGCCTCGTCCACGAGGACGCGCGCTCCCACCGTCGCCGCGAGGCCGCCGATCTCCCGGAGGACGTCTTCGGTCGTGAAGGCGCTGCTCGGGTTGTGGAGGTTCGTCAGCGCCACGAGGCGCGTGCGCGGCGTGATCGTCTTCCGGACGACATCAGGGTCGACCGTGAAGCCGTCCTCGCGGCGGCGGGGGAACCTCCGCACCTCGCCCCCGAGGTAGCGGGCCGCGTCCACGATCGGACCATAGCCGGGCTCTTCGATCACGATCTCGTCGCCCGGGTCGAGGAGCGCGGCCAGGACCAGGTGGTTCGCCATGGAGGTCCCGGCGGCGGTCACCACGCACTCCTCCGGCACGGAGCACTTCGCGGCAAGTGCCTGCCGCAGGGGGGGGTAGCCGTAGCCGTCGGGGCCGCCGATATCGAGATCGTCCATCGCGGCGCCGAGCTCGGCCAGGGGGAAGTGCGGCATCCCGCTCACGGCGAGGTTGAATCGGACGCTCCTGTGGTTCTCCTTGGCCCACTGCATGTACTCCGACCCGCGCACGCGCGTGCTCATGAGCGACGCCTCCAGAGGAAGTAGACGGGAACCCCCGTCGCCAGAATGGCGAGGCCGCCGGCGCCCTGGGCGGGATAGGCACGGATCGTCGCGGCAACGACCCCGAAGCAGCAGGCGATGAAGAAGATCGTCGTGCCCGGATGGCCCGGCGTGGCATGCTCGGGCCGTCTCGCGCCGCGCTGCCGCAGCACGAACAGCGTCGCGCCCGTCAGGCCGAACCAGAGGAAGTCCACCGACACGACGTAGCTCAGGATCTGCTCGTAGCGTCCGGAAAGCGCGATCAGCGCGGCCGCCAGTCCCTGGAGAGCGATGGCGACCACGGGCGCGGCCGTGCGTGGGTGGACCCAGGCGGCCGGACGAAGGAAGACCCCGTCTCGCGCCATGGCAAAGTAGACGCGCGGCGCGGTCAGCATGCTCTGGGAGAGAAACCCGAGGGTGGAGAGCACGATGCCGAACGCGATCACCCGGGCGCCCCATTCTCCGAGCGCGGCGTGCATGACCGCGGAGGCGGGGGCTGTCGTGGCGGCGAGACCTTCCGCGCCCAGGGCTCGCACCGAGATCCAGCTGACTCCCGTGTACAGGACGATGACGCCGATGACCCCGAAAAGGAGGCCGCGGCCCAGGTCCCGTGCCGGATCCCGCATCTCGCCCGCGACGAAGCTCGCGGTCTGCCATCCGCCGTAGGCGAAGAGCACGGGCGTCATCGCCGCGCCGAACGCCGCGAGAAGGTCCAGGGAGACCGGCCGGTCGAGGAGCGCCGGTCGCGCGGCGCTGGGAGCGATCACGGTGAGCCCCGCGATCACGAGAACGGCGATGACCACGATCTTCATGGACATGAGCGCGCCCTGGACCGAGCTTCCCGTCCGCGCGCCCAGGCAGTTGACGACGGTCAGGAGGGCCAGGGCCAGGACGGCCACGACGCTCTCGGACAGGGGCAACGGAACGATCTCCCCGAGATATCGCGCGAACGTCACCGCCACCGCGGCCATCCCCCCTGTTTGTACGACGAGCAGGAGGCACCAGCCATAGAGGAACGCGACCATCGGATGGTACGCCTCCCGGAGGTAGACGTACTGTCCGCCCGCGTCCGAGAAACGCGCGGCGAGCTCGCGGTAGACGAACGCCCCCGCGAGGGCGATCAGTCCTCCCAGGAGCCAGGCCGCGAGGATCAGGAACGGCGTTCGGACGTGCCGCGCGACGACGGAGGGGTTCATGAAGATCCCCGAGCCGACGATCCCGCCCATGACGAGCATCGTGGCGTCGAAGGGGCCGAGGCGGCGAGCGAGCCCGGGAGTTCCCGTCATCGGCTCCCGGGCGGCTTCCACCCGGGTCCCCTCACGACCCGGCCGGGCTTGGCGCCGGTGTGCTCTCCGTTCCGGAGCACCTGCACGCCGTTCACGAAGACGTGGGCCATTCCGGTGGCGTACTGGTGGGGCTTCTCGTAGGTGGCGTGGTCCCGGATCGCGGCGGGGTCGAAGATCGCGAGGTCGGCGTAGGATCCGGGTGCGAGGTCACCGCGCCGGTCGAGCTTCAGGTTCGTTGCGGGGAGCGACGTCATCCGCCGGATCGCCTCCTCGAGGGGAAGCGCCTTCTCGTCCCTGGAGTATTTCCCGAGCACGCGAGCGAACGATCCGTAGGCGCGCGGGTGCGGGTTCCCCTTCAAGAACACCCCCTCGGGGGCCAGGGAGGCTTCGTCGGAGCCGATGCTGACCCAGGGGACGCGGAGCTTCCGCGGGATGCTCTCGTCCGGCATCAGGAAGTAGAGGGTCTCGACGCGGCTGTCGTCCTCCACGACCAGGTCCATGATCGTCTCCTCGGGAGGCTTGCCGCGCATGGCGGCCACTTCGGCCAGTGTTTTCCCGGTGAGCGGCTTGAGCGTGGCGGATTTGAACCCGACGAGGATCATCCGTTCGGGGCCCGCGTGGAGGAACAGGTTTTCCCACGCGTCGGTCGGTGCGGTCATCTCCCGCGCGACTTTCCGCCGGATCGCAGGGTCTCGAAGACGCGCGATCCATGCCTTGGGCCCGCCCTCCTGGACCCACGGCGGCATGGCCGCGTCGAGGCCGGTCCCTCCCGCGGTGTAGGGGTAGATGTCGGCGGTGATGCGCGCTCCGTCGGCACGCGCCCTCTCGACCTTCTCGATGACGGCGTCGAGCTTGTCCCAGTTGGGCCGGCCGGCCGCCTTCAGATGGTAGATCTCCGCCGGCACCCCCGCGCGGCGCGCGATCTCGATGAGCTCGTCCACGGCTTCGAGGAGGCGGTTTCCTTCGCTGCGGATGTGGGAGATGTACATGCCGCCGTGCTCCCCCGCGACCCCGGCGAGAGCGACAAGCTCGTCGGTCCCGGCGTAGAACGCCGGGGCGTAGATGAGCGACGAGCCGACGCCCAGGGCGCCTTCCTCCATCGCCTGGGCCGTGAGCGCTCGCATCCGGTCGAGCTCCGCTTCCGTCGGCGGGCGGTTCTCGTAGCCCAAGACGTGGATCCGGATCGTGGTCGCCCCGACGAACGAGGCCACGTTGGTGGCAACGCCGCGTCGGACCAGATGCTCGAGGTATTCTCCGAGGGTCGTCCACTCGATGGGATACTTGATGTCCCCCTGACGCTCCACCGCATCGGCCTTCATGGCGTCGTTGAGCGGTCCCATGGACCACCCCTCGCCGAACACCTCGAGCGTCACACCCTGACGGATGTCGCTCTCTGAGCGCCCGTCCTCGAGCAAGGATTCCGTGGCCCAGCTCAGCACGTTGATGAAGCCCGGGGCGACGGCAAGGCCCGACACGTCGATCTCGGTGTTCCCCCGGGCGCTCTCGAGCCGCCCGACGGCCGCGATCCTGTCCCCCTGGATCGCCACGTCGCCAGCGACGGGCGCGGTGCCTGTGCCGTCGTAGATCGTCCCGTTGCGGAGGACGATGTCGTACTCCGTCACCGGCGCGCACGACGATGACAGAAGGATCGCGAATAACGGTGACAGCAACCGAAACTGTCCGCGAGAGAGTACTCTGCTCCAGACGCACCTCGGGGCAGTTTCGGTTGCTGTCACCGTTATTCTCCTACAGCTTCAGGAAGCACCAGTCCTTCGTCAGGGGCACGCTCCCCATCGGGACGCCGCCCTTGGCCGTGACCAGGACGCAGTCCGAGTGGTTGTAGCCGAAGCCGTTCTGCGGGTCGTACAGTCCCGGCTCGTTGCTGAACGTCATCCCTTCCTTGAGCGTCGTGAAGTCTCCCAGGGCGATGTAGGGAGGCTGGTGCCCCTCGGACCCCTGGCCGTGGGCGGGCCGGTGGTAGATGTACTTCTGCATCCCCATCTTCACCTGGTAGTCGTGCACGGCCTTGGCGACGTGCGAGCAGGCCACCCCGGCGGCCGAGTGCTCCTGCTGGATCCGGCAGGATTCGGTCGTGACCTCCCAGACCTTCTCCCGGTGCGCGTCCCACGGGTGGAGCTGATACGCCCGGTACAGCTCACCTCCGTACCCGCCCACCGTGACGACCCCCGCCACCTGGAGCGCGTCGCCCCGCCGGATCCGGTTGTAGTGGAACTGGTTCGGATGGGGAAACGCGGTGCCGAGACCGCTGCGCACCCCCACGCCGATGGAGATTCCGACCGCGGTGTGCGGGCGTCCGTCTCGCTCGATCTCTTTCAAGATGAGATCGGCGCCAAAGGCGGTGGTCTGCTGGGCGATCTCGAAGTCGTAGGCGTCGATCCCGCGGCTCAGGATGAGATCCCGGGCGAAGGCGTGCATCCGGCTCCAGGAATTCATCGCCCGCTGGACCAGCGCGATCTCCTCCTGCGTCTTGACCATCCTCATGTTCACGCACAGATCGTCGATTCTCTTGAGCGTGGACCTGGGGGCGATGTCGGCGATGATGGCCCGGGCCTTCTCGTCGTAGGTGGCGTCGGTGCCGACGACCTTCTCGGCGAGCCCTCGCTTGCGGATCCCCTCCCACATCCACCGGGTGAGATCCACGGCGTCTCCCTCCTGCACCCTCCCCTCGTTGGGGAATCCTCCCCGGGCATGCTTCATGTCGAAGTACGACTCCTTGTCCTCGATCCACCATGTGTCGACGAGGTCGCGGTCGAGGCCGGGGTGGAACCAGGTCAGTGCGGTCCCCTCGGCCGGGATCAGGATTGCGAAGGGTCGCTCGGTCGACGTGTGGAAAAGCCCGGTGAAGTAGATGATGTTCCAGCGGTCGGTCAGGAGGGCCGCGTCGATTCCCGCCTCGCGAAGCTTTTCCTGGAGCCTCCCCACCGCGGCCTTGTACCAGGCCTGGTCCAGGCGGTCGAACGCAGCCGGCTGGGGGTGGTCGGGTCGCGGTCTCAAGAGCTTCTCCGAGCCGCGGGTCCTGGGCACCGCTGCCGGCTCCTCGTCCCCCTTCCGCCGGGCCGCGCGGGCGGGCACCACAAAGCTGGCGGATGCGACAGCCAGGCCGAGGCCGCCCGCGATCCCCCTACCGAGGAACGCCCTCCGGTTGGTCCCTGCGCCGTTGGCCATCGCGCTCTCCCTCCTCTCGATCGTTCGCCTATGCTACACGAAGCGTCGTGAGCAGAATCCAGGGGCCCAGGACTGGACACCAGGCGCCGATGGAACTAGGCTCCTGGCTCGCTTTCAGGACCGCGGCATGGCGTCGCGGCTCATTCTTGCCGGGGGAAGAACGATGAGACGGTTCCGTAGCCTGTGGAATGTCAGGGTCCTGCTGGCCGTGGTCGTGTTGCTGGTCGGTGTTGCGATCTACGTGGGGAGCCTGCCGAAGAGCGACGCCATCGCCGGCCCGCACCTCTGCACGTACTACAGCAGCGCCAGCATGAAGAAGGCGGTGGGCGGCCGCGGGGTCGGCTGCTGCGGTGAGACGATCAGCTGGGGCGTGACGACACTCTATTTCCGGTGCCAGACGATGTACTGCACCGATGTGGTGTGCCCCGACTAGGTTTGACGTTCGTTGCCGCGTGGGAGCGTCCACGACGGATGCTCCCACGCCGGCTCTCTCAATCCCCGAGCCGCCAGACCGTGTCCAGCACGGTTCCATCCACCCACTTCACCACGGCCACGGGCTGATCGGCCAGACGCGCCCGCTCCGGCTTCCCCCCGCAGATCCTCTCCACCTCTTCCTTGATCTCCTCGATCGGCCGGATCGGGAGCCCGCTCCCCCGAACACGGTCCGCGAGATCCTTTCGCCGCGGGTTGATGGCGATCCCGCGCTCGGTCGCGACGACGTCGATCATCTCCCCGGGGCCGACGAGGGTCGTGACCTCGTCCACGATCACCGGGATCCGGTCGCGGAAGGAGGGGACCGCGAGGATCGTGCAGCCGGCGAAGAGACAGTTCTGCCAGCCGCCGATCCCGTGCAGGAGCCTGCCGTCCGAATGGGTGACCACGTTGGCGTTGAAGTGAACGTCGACCTCCGTGGCCCCCAGCACGACGGCGTCCACGAAGGTCGCGAAGCACCCCTTGCCGTGGTAGTTGTACGAGGTGAAGGGGGAGGTCGCGACGTGGCGCGGGTTCGACGCGATGGAGCGCACGCCGTCCAGGTCGAACGTCTGGCCGTCGAGGATGTAGTCCGTGAGCCCTTCCTCGAGGAGCTCGACGAGGTACTTCGTCGAGCCGCCGCGCACGAATCGGGCCTTGACCCCCGCCTCCTTCATCATGTCCTTGAGGACCATGACGAAAGCGAGCGCGATCCCGCCCGCCCCGGCCTGGAACGAGAACCCGTCCCTCATGATCCCCGCGTCCCGCAGGAACCGGGCCACATGCTCGGCGATCCTCAGGCGGTCCGGGGAGCGCGTGATCTCGGTGGTCCCCGAGACGATCTTCGCGGGGTCGCCGATGGTGTCGACCTGGACCACGTGATCCACGGCCCCCCCCTGGATCTGCCACGGAACGCACGGAAACGGGACGAGATTGTCTGTCACCACGATCACGTGGTCGGCGTACAGAGAATCGGCGAGAGCGAACCCCAGGGAGCCGCAGGCGGATCTGCCGTGGGAGCCGTCGGCGTTGCCGAACGGGTCGGCGGTGGGCGCCGCGATCACCGCGATGTCGATTGTGACCTCGCCGTCCTGGATCGCCTGCCAGCGGCCGCCGTGAGAGCGGAGGACGCCGAGCCCCCGCATCTTTCCCCGCGAGCAGTACTCGCCCAGGGGACCGTTCATGCTCCCCTCGACGTGGTGGACCACGCCCGAGTCCATGAGACCCATCACCGGCTCGTGGCAGGGGAAGGATGCGCTCGGGAACCACATCAGGTCTCGCGCACCCATCCGCGCGGCTGTCTCGAGGACCTCCAGGGCGATCCGGTCGCCGTTGCGGAGGTGATGGTGGCTCGAGATCACCATCCCGTCGCGAAGGCCGCATCTGCGGAGCGCCTCCTCGAGGCTTCCGACGACCTTGTTCCCGTTCGACGGATGCGCGGCGCAGCTCACGATCCGCGGGGCGTGCTTGCGGCCCGCCGGGACGTGCTTGCCGACTCCCGCGTAGGGGATCTGCTCGAGCCCGTTCACGATCCGAGGGACGCGCCGTCCCGCGGCGTTCGAGACGAGGTCCGCCTTCCCGCTCATGGCTCGCTCTCCGGCGCGTTCGCTTCTTCCACCGCGAGGCCCATCGCCTTCGCCCGATCCACGAGCCTCACGGCGCGCGCCACCACGGGGGGGTCGATCATCTTCGTGCCGAGGCTCACGACGGTGTGACCCTTCGATTCGGCGTCGCGGAACGCGGCGACGACCTGGAGCGCCCTGTCGATCTCGGCGCGCGAGGGAGCGAACGTCTCGTGGATCGGCCGGATCTGTCGCGGGTGGACGCAGCCCATCCCCTCGAATCCCATGGCGCGAGACCGCACGGCCCAGGAGCGCAGCCCGTCGAGATTCCCGACATCGCCGTACACCGAGTCGATGGCCTCAACCCCGGCCGCGTGCGCCGCGTTGGCCACGCGACGGCGCGCGTAGATCGACTCGTCGCCTTCCTCCGTCTTCGCAACGCCCAGGTCCGCGGTGAGGTCTTCGAGGCCGATCGTCAGCGCGCACACGCGGTCCGATGCCCGGGCGATCTCGAGCGCGTGCTCGACGCCGAGGGCGGATTCGAGGATCGGCATGAGCCACACCGCGCGGCTCGTGCCCGCGCGGACACAACACTCCTCGACGCGCCGATCGACGGCCGCGACCTGGGAGGGATCCTCCACCTTCGGGATCAGGATCACGTCGGGCCCCTCCGGGACGACCTCCTCGAGGTCCAGGAGGCCCGAGGGGAGCTGGTTGATCCGCACCATGCGCTCGGCGCGCCCGAAATCGACGCAGCGCAGCGCGTTGCGCACCACGAGGCGCGCCCCGTCCTTCTGGTCGGGGTGGACCGAGTCCTCGAGGTCGAGGATGATCGCGTCCGGCTCGTGAAGGCCGGCGTTGACCAGGAACTTCGGCTCGGCTCCCGGTAGGTACAGACGAGAGCGCCGCAGCCGGTCCCTCGGAGACGGCGGCGGGAGCGGCACCGAGCGCTCGGGCCGGGCGTTCCCGTCGGCGGCTCCCGCGGCTCTCGCGGCGGCTTCGATCCGGGCGGCGATGACGAAGGGGAGTGCGCCCTGGTCCTCGATCTCCACCCGGGCGTCGGCGATCTGGAGCGCGTCGAGGATCGAGCGAGTCTGCTCGCGGATCCTCTCCCCGTAGTACGGCTCGACACGCGAGGTCAGGGCGATCTCGATCCCGCCCTGATCCCGGATCTCGATCCCGACCCACAGATCGGAGCGGACGTCCTGCCCGCGCCGGCCGGCCTGTCCGCGTTGCGCCATCTTCACGCTCCCCTCAGCGCTGACCTGGAACATGTCGTCACAAAGGAAGGATGCGCACCCTCGATTCCGTCTCATCCACGCTGATCAGAGCTCCGGCGTCGAGCATGGCCTCATGCTCGCGAAGCACGGAGACCAACGTGCTCTCCAAGACAGAGGACAGGACGTCCTGCGTGCGGACCTGGACCACGCTCGGCCCTGCGGCGCCCGTGGCACTGCACCGAAATCCAGGTCGTGGGTTACGACCACGTATTGCTGGGTCCGCGCCCAGTCCAGGATCGCTCGATCCGTTGCGCGCGGGTCACCGACGACGGACCAATGAATGGCAGACCATCCGTGGCGCTCGAACACCCCCACCCACTCCGGTGAGAGGTTCATGTCCACGAGCAGCCTCATGGACCGCCAAAGGGAAGTTCGATCTCCATGGCTTCATGGCTCCGATCAAACGCTGTGCAGTATATCGCAGCTTCACCGGAGTCTCGCAAGAATCGCGTCCGTCATCTGGCTCGTCGAGGCGGCGCCTCTCTTCACCACGTCCGCGCTCCCCGTCAGGCGGAGCATGTCGTAGGTGCGCACCTTTCCGTCCCGCACGACCGCGGCCACAGCGCCGCGCACGCGCTCCGCCCGCGCCTTCTCGCCCACGTGGTCGAGGAGCATGGCGGCCGAGAGGATCATGGCGATCGGGTTCACGATCGGCGTGTCGTACTCGGCGTACTTGGGAGCCGAGCCGTGGGTCGGCTCGAAGACCGCGACCTCGTCGCCGATGTTCCCCGAGCACGCGAACCCGAGACCGCCCACGAGCCCCGCGAAGGCGTCCGAGACGATGTCCCCGAAGAGATTCTCGCAGACGAGAACCCCGTAGTCCTCGGGGTTCTTGGTGAGCCACATCATCTGGGCGTCGATGTTCGTGGACCAAAGCTCGATCTCGGGAAACTCCTTCTGGACGCTCTTCGCCTCGTCCTCGAACATCCCCGAGGTCTCCCGGAGCACGTTCGGCTTCTCGCAGACCGTCACGGACCTGTAGGCGTGCTCGCGGGCGTGGCGGAACGCCGCGCGGAGGATCCTCTGAGTCATGGGACGCGTGACGATCCGCGTGGAGATCGCCAGGTCCGCTCCCGCCACGCTCGCGAACGGCTTCCACTTCGGGTGGGTCGCGAAGGCGTCCCGGACCGCGGCCGGCGGGTCGGTCCACTCGATCCCCGAGTACATCCCCTCGGTGTTCTGCCGGAAGACCGCCACATCGACCTTGGGCTCCTCGAACCCGGCCTCCAGGTTCTTTCGCACGAAGTTCAGGGGGTTTCCGGGGAAGGAGCGACACGGGCGCAGGCAGAGGTCCAGGTTGAAACGCTGGCGCATCCCGACGATGGGGCTGAAGTAGCTCAAGCCCCGGCCGCGCAGCTCGGGGGCGAGCTCGGCCTCGGCGGATTTCTTGGGCTTCGATGTGATCGCGCCGAACAGGCCGAGCCGGTGCTTGGCCAGGAGATCGATCGTGCGGTCCGGGAGGGCGTTCCCCTCACGAACCCAGAACTCCCATCCGATGTCGGCGGGTACGTAGTCGGCCTCGAAGCCGACCGCGTTCAAGACCCGGAGCGCCTCCGGGAGGACCGTCTTTCCGATCCCGTCGCCGGGCATGGTGACGATGGTGGGTCGTGCCATGGGGTCTCCCGATCTCAACTCAGGTCGTTCAGCAACGACCTTCGCGCGCGGAGTATATCTGCTGAAACCGTCAAACTGTGAAGGCCGCAGCCGGCGCGGCGTCGCAACCGTCACGGGCAGATCGGGCTGGTGATGCGCTGCGTGCCGATTGAGGCATCCCCCAGGGGACCGGTGCCGACGGCGTTGTCCCCCGCGACGAGCAGGAAGATCGAGCCCCCAGGCTCGGCCACGCTGTTGATGGTTCCGACGATCCCGCAAGCCCACGGGAAAGAGTCTACTGCCGTCACGCCGGCCGGTTGGAGGCCGCTCAGGCTCCCTGAGACGATCCTGTACGTCGCGGCACCACTCGCCGCTTGCCAGGCCAGCTCGAGCCGCCACAGGGTCGAGCGTGTCACGGTGAACGGGGTTGCGGCGCAGGGCGGGCTGACCTCGGCCGGGACCAAACAAGGGTTCTCGTAGGCGCCCATGTCGGGAGCGGCTCCGAGGTAGTCGGTCACGTCCATGACCTGGGCGTTCTTCTCGTAGTGCACCACCCCTGCGTCGATGCAGGGACTGCCGTCCGTCAGGTGAAAGGTGGAATCGAGCTCCGGGTTGGAATAGAGGATCCCCTCGCCGACCAGCGGCTGGCTGGTCGGGTCGGCGTTGGCCGCGTTCTCATAGAGGTCGTTGTACGCGGCCCAGGACCTATCCTGCAACATGCGCAAGGCGTAGGCGGTCGTGCCCTTGATGATGTTGTTGACGATCATCATGTTGGTGCCGCCGACGATGCCCCACTGGGGACCGATGATCGTGTTGTTGTAGATCTTCACGGGCTCGGCCAACGGGGAACCCGCGCCGGTCTGGTTGGTGCTGCCGTTGGCCGTCGCACCGACACCGGACGTGCCACTGCTTCGGAACAGGTTGCGGTAGATGGAGAAGCGCCGGCTGGAAGCCCCCGGATAGTCGATCAGCTGGACGCCGTCGTCGGAGCAATTCTCGATGGTGTTGTAGCGGACATAGTAGTGCATCTCCGCGCCGGTGTAGTCCTGCAGGCGGACCTCGATGCAGTCGTCGTCGGCGCCGTTCATCGCGTTGTGCTCAATGGTCCGGTCACCGCCGGCCACCCCGTTGCTGTCGTTGTCGGAGTCGATGCAGTCGTCCCCGCAGTTGAAGAATCGGTTGTAGGAGAACGTGCCCGCGCCACCATCTTCCCAACTGAGGCTGTCGCCTCCGGTGTCCCGGAACGAGCAGTGCGTCACGTCGGCCTTGGCAAACAGCTGGATCCCCTTGTCCGGCCCATCGATCGTGAAACCGGTGACGAGCGCGCCGGCCCCGGCGGAGGTCACATCCAGCGTGGTGGAGGCAGTCGAGTTGCTGATTGTTTGGTCGATGTACGATTCGAGGCCGGTGGTGTGATACCAGGAGGCCACGGTGATCTGCTTGTTCACATGAATCGTGCTGCTTTCCTGATAGGTTCCCGGCGCGACCAGGACGGTGTCACCCGTCTGGGCCAAGTCGATCGCGGCCTGAATCGTGGGGGCGTCGCCGGGCACGTTGATCGTGGCACCGGCGATTACCGCCCCGGCCACAAGGAAGGACAGAAGAACGAGGATTGCAGGAGGTGCAAGAGCGAGCGGTCGGCGAGTTCCGGAGAATCGGGAAGCGCTCATCCCAGCCCCAGCGCTTTCCGGACCTGGTTCTCCACCCCTCCGGCGACGACCAGGGCCTGCGGCACCGATCCGAGGGCCGCAAAGGAGAACGACTCGCCGCGATAGCGGACGGTCCCGGAGGTGAACTCCACCTCGATCTCGTCCCCCGGCAGGATCGTCTTCTCCTTTGCCGCGATCTCGGAAGCGAACATCTCCCTGAGCCGCGCCACCAGGGCGGGGACCTCGATGCAGGGGTAGCCGTTGTTGAACGCGTTCCTGAGGTAGGTCTGGGAGAACCCCGCCGCGATCACCAGCGGGAATCCCTTGGCCTGGAGCGCGGTCACCGCCTGCTCCCGGCTCGACCCGGTCCCGAAGTTCTCCCCGCCCACGACGACGTCGCCCCCGCGGGCTCGCTCCGCGAAGCGCGGGTCGTAGTTCTCCATGACCACCCGGGCCATCTGCTCCCGGGTCATGTCGTCGCGGTAGGTGTAGTCCTTCCCGTAGATCCCGTCGGTGTTCAGGTTGTCCTGGGGCAGGAAGACGAGGCGTCCCCGCACGCGCTCGGGAAACCCGGGGAGGATCTCCACGCTCTCGGGAGCGGGAGGCGGCGGGGCGAGGGAGGTGAATCGCCGCTCGAGCCGGATCCCGCGCACCGGGTGCGGGCCACAGATGTAGCCGGAGAGAGCGGACGCGGCGACGACCTCCGGGCTCGCGAGATAGCACCGGGCGTCGCGGGAGCCCATCCTCCCCTTGAAATTCCGGTTCGTCGCGGAGATCCCGACCTCCCCGGGCTCGAGGAGCCCCACTCCCAGGCCGATGCACGGCCCGCAGCCGGGTGGCAGCGGCTTCGCCCCCGCCTCGAGGAGCGCCGCCCAGGCTCCGGAGCGCTCCGCGTCCTCCTGGACCTCGCGGCTCGCGGCCGCGACGTAGAGGCCCACATCCGGCGCGACCTTCCTGCCGCGGATCACCGCGGCCGCGGCCTCGATGTCCTCGAGACGCGAGTTCACGCAGGAGATGAGGTAGGCCTTGTGGATCCGGATCCGCTGCGACTCGATCTCCGGCAGGGGAGTCGCCACCTGCACCGTGTCGGGGCCCGAAACGTGCGGGGCCACGTCGGACAGGTCCAGGTGGATCCTTCCCGCGTAGACTGCGTCCGGGTCGGGCCGAGGCGGATCCTCCTCCCAGCGCCTCAGCTCCTCCTCGCCGATCCGGCGGATCCCGCGCGATGCCAGGATCGCCATTCGCTTCCTGAGGAACGCGATCGTGGTGGCATCGACCGGGAACCAGCCGACGAGAGGGCCCCATTCGGTCGTCATGTTGGAGATCGCCAGCCGCTCGTCCATGGTGAGGCTCGAAACGCCAGGGCCCGTGAACTCCACCGCCGCATTCAGGACCTCGGGACCGTAGAGCCCACAGAGCGCGATGATCACGTCCTTTCCGGTGGCCTCGTCCGGAAGCCTGCCCTCGAAGACGACCTCGATCGTGCGGGGGATCTGCCACCAGAACGACCCCGTGGCCCAGATCGCCGCGGCGTCCGTCCGGACCACGGGTGTGCCCACGGCCCCCAGCGCTCCGTACATGTTCGAGTGGGAGTCGGAGGCCACGACGAACGATCCCGGGACGACGTAGAGCTGCTCCACCATGATCTGGTGGCCGATCCCCGAGCCCGCCGGGTAGAAGTCCACCCCTTGCTCCCGGGCGAACGCCTCGATGGCCCGGTACTTCGCCTGGTTGTCCTCGGACGTGTTCTGGATGTCATGGTCGAGGCAGAAGACCGGGAGCTTCGAATCCACGATCCGCCGCGCGCCGATCGACTTGAACTTCTTCATGACCGGCGAGGTGTTGTCGTGGGTCATGACGTGCCTGGGCCGGATCGAGAGAAAATCCCCGGTGCGCGCCGGGCGGCTCTCGGGCCCCGCCGTCTGGTGGGCCTGGGCGATCTTCTCGACGATGGTCTGTCCCATGGGCTCCCTCGGATCCTCAGCGATCCGCGCGGCAGAGGTCCATGAGCTCGCGGATCGAGCCGAGCTTGTCGACGCGCCAGATCGCGTCCTTGAGCCGCGCTCGGGCCCCCGCCGAGAGCACGGGCTCGGCCAGGGCGTCGAATTTCTCCTCGACCTCCCGGTCCGTGAGCGGGTTCCTGGGATCGCCCTTGGGGTAGTCCACCTGCTTGGTGAACGACCTCCCGTCCGTCGTGCGGATCGTGACGATCGCACGCTGGAGCGCGGGGAAGACCTTCTCGATCTCCGGGTCGGCCACGACCTCCACCTTCTTGAGCTGGGCGCGGATCGTCGGGTCCATGATCTTCGCGTCGGTGAACTGGAGCGGGGTCACCTGCCGGTCCGCGATCGCCGCTGCGATCACGTAGGGAAGGCTGTGGTCGGCGGTTTCCTTCGTGCGGGGGTCGTACTTGGAGGGGTCGGAGAGAATGTCCGCGGCGCGGGCGAGCGAGCGGATCGACACCCGCTCCACGCGATCCGGGGAGAGGTCGTTCTCGCGGACGAGGTCGAGAACCGCCGAGATCGGGGTGTGGGTGAGCGCCTCGGTCGGATAGGCCTTCATCGAGCACCGGGTGATCCGCCACGACTCTCCGAGCCCGTCGGTCAGGATCTGAAGCTTCCAGTCCGGACCGAGGCAGTGGACCATCCCTTCCTTGCCGTCCACCACGTGCTCGGGTCCCGTGTACCCCCGCTCGGCGAGGAGGGCGGCGAGCACGCCGCTCTGGGTCGCCAGGGGATCCACGGTGTTCTTCATCATGGTGAGCTTTCCGGCGACCGCGGCTCCCAGGGTGAAGTGCCGGCTGGCCGAGATCCCGATGGCGTGCTGGATCTTCTCCCAGGAGAGGTCGAGGATGCGCCCGGCGACGATCGGGGAGACGAACGCGGTCAGGGTCGCGTGGTGCCAGCCGCGCTCGCGGATCCCGGGAAACGCCGCCTCGCACAGCCTCTGCTCGAACTCGTGCCCGAGCACGATCCCCACCACGAGATCCCGGCCGCTCTTCCCCGCGCGCTCGCCGCACGCGAGGGCCGCGGGGATGATGTCCGAGGGGTGGGAGGGGTCCTGCTTCCAGTAGATGTCGTTGTAGTCCATCACACGGACCATGAGGGCATTCAGGAGAGACGCCGAGACCGGGTCCACCTTTTTTCCGGTTCCGATCACGGTGGCAGGACCCGTCCCCGCGTGCTCGCCGAGAACGTCCAGGGCGATCTTCACGTCGTGCTGGAGGAATCCCCCGAGGGCGCAACCCATGGAATCCAGCAGGTACCGGCGCGCCTCGTGGACCGCCTCGGCGCTGAGATCCTCGAACCCGAGGCTCGCGGCCCATCGGGCCATGCGGGCGGTGATCGTCTCGGTCTTCGCAGCGGGTGCCGGTGCGCTCACTTTCCCCTGGCCTCCAGGTTCTTGAACGGCAGGTAGGTCATGAAATCGGCGTGGTGGACGATGGTCGCCTCCGTCGATCGCTTCACGAGATCTCCCTCGGCGGCGTGGGCGGAGATGATGTGGCAGACGGCGTCCGGCACGCCGCACATCATGGCGAGGGCGACCCCGGTGAACGGGTGGCGCAGGGCCTCTCCTCGCCTCGACTGGCGGGCCTTCCCGCCGACCTCCTCGTACTCGAGCAGCTTTCCCACGTCGGCGAGAATCGCGCCGGCGACGACCGTGTCCATGTCGATCGGCAGGCTCGCGCCGAAGAACTCCCGCATGCTCTCGGCCGACTTGCGCGCCACGTGGACCACGCAGCGCTTGTGCTGCATGAACGTGACGGGGCAATTCGGGATCAGGAGGGTGAACGGGATCCGGTTCAGGTCATCGGGAGTCAAAGGGCTCGCCTCGAACGCCTTGATCCAGGTGCCGAGGACCTTTTCCCTCAGGACTTCGTCCTGGATCCAGTCGATCTCGGGCCAGAGCTTCCGGACGGCGTCCTTCACGGCAACCCCCTCGCGTTCGGCCGATAGATTAGCCGGTGCGATGAGGGGCGTAAAGCCTCACCTCTCGCCGTTCTCGCCCTCGCCCGCGATCTCCCGCGCACGGGCCAGGAGTGGGGGATCCACGAAGGGCGCCTTTTTCCAGATCGCCAGCGCTTCCCGAGCGGCCGGCCGGGCCTCGCCGAGATCTCCGCGAAGGGCGAGGATTTCGGCGAGCTCGAGGAGTGACGCCGCCAGGTCCTTGTGGTCCCCGCCGAGGAGCTTGCGGCGCATCGCCACCGCCTCACGCGCCACGGGTAAGGCCTCGTCGAACCGGCGCTGGCGGCGGAGAGCCATCGCCCGTGCATGCAGCCCGCTCGCGATCCAGGGGTGCTCGTCGCCGAAGATCCGGCGCGTCCGAGTCAGGCAATCGTCGCGGAGAGCCTCGGCCTCCGCGAACCGGCCGAGGCCGTCGAGGATGAACGCCCGCCAGCCCAGGGTCGCGATGCGCTCCGGCGCGTCCTTGTCCTGCTTGCGCTCCACGATGGCGACCGCCCTCTCCTGGAGCGGCGCGGCCTCCTCAAAGCGGCCCCGCAGGGCGAGGAAGACGGCGACGCTGGCGAGGCCATAGGAAATCTGGACGTCGTCCGGGGCCAGGATTTCTTCCAGCATGGCGAGACCGCTCCTGAAAGCTGCCTCGGCCTCGTCGTAACGCCCGCCTGCCTCGAGAATCCGACCGAGACTCCTGAGCCCGCCGGCGACCACGGTATGCTCCTCCCCGTAGACCTTTCGCTGGATCTCGAGAGCCTCCCGCGTGAACCGCTCGGCCTCGGGGACGTGGTCCTGGGCGGCGTGCAGCACGCCGAGCTCGACCAGGACGGAACCGTATCCGGGCGTCTCCCGACCCAGCGCCTCGAGCTGGATCGCCGCGGCTTCCCTCAAAGCGCCCTCCGCCTCGGCGAATCTCCGGAGGCTGCGGAGACACAATCCGAGATTGCGCAACGAAATGGCCGTCTCGGGGTGCCCCGGACCCCGGATCTTGCGCCGGATCTCGAGTGCCTCGCGGAAGATAGGCTCGGCATCGACGCTCTTGCCCTGCCGGGTCAGGATGTACGCCAGGTTGTCGAGGCTCATCGCGACGCCGGTGGTTCGGTCGGTTCCGCCCGTCCGGCGTCTCAACTCGAGGACCTCGCGCACGATCACCTCGGCTTCCCCCACGCGCCCTCCGTTCTGCAGCACCTCCGCCAGGGTCTCCTTGGCCGTGGCGAGTTCCTGGATCGTCTGGTCACTTCGCCGGATCTCGTTCTCGTACAGGGCGATCTGGCGTCGGATCAACGGCTCGGCGTCGTCGAGGTCGTACTTCAAGAGGCGGATCGCGCCGAGAACACCGAGGTCGAGCGCGACGAGCCGTGGATCGGGCGCCCGCTGGCCCTCGTGGATCTCGAGAGCACGGCGGGCCTCGCGCTCGGCTTCTTCCGTCTTCTCCGCCCCGAGGAAGTTGACGGCGAGCGAACGGTGCGCCGTGCCGACCTCCGGGTGCGCGGGGCCGAGCCGGCGTTCCTGCATCTCGAGGGCCTCGCGGAGCAGCCACTCGGCCTTGTCGTATTCGCCGAAGTTCATGTAGGCGTCACCGATCGCCTGGCGGATCGCGACGTCCGCCTCCGGATCGCGCTCTCCCTTCGCGAGCTTTTCCGCCGCGGCGTCGAGGGTCTCCTTCACCGTCGCGTCGTACCCGCGATCCTCGCGCGCCGCCTTGAATGCCTCCTTCAGGAACTCCGTGACGCGCTCGGCCTTTCGGGCCTGGGCCTCCGCCCGGGCGCGCTCGCGGCGCTGGATCCCGAGCTGGACGGCGAGGGTGACGCTGAAGACCGCGAGGAACGCGAAGACGAGCGCCGCTGCCCCGAAGGCCACGCGGTGGCGGCCGACGAGCTTCCGGAGCTGGTAGATCGTGCTGGGGGGGCGCGCCAGGATCGGCCGGGAGTCGAGATGGCGCTCCAGGTCCTCCACCAGCTCGGCGGCGCTTCCGTAGCGCCGGTCCGGGTCCTTCTCCAGGCACTTGTTCACGATCGTGTGGAGGTCCGCGTCCACGCGGCCCGTCGCCGTGGTCTTCGCACCCCGGAGAGGGGAAGGCGGCTCTTCTGCGATCCTGCGCACGGCCTCGGGGAGGGGCTGCCCCGCCACATCGTACGGCAGCCGCTCCGCGATCATCTCGTACAGCACCACGCCCAGCGCGTAGACGTCCGACCGGGTGTCGACGGCATCCACGCGGCCCGCCGCCTGCTCTGGGCTCATGTACTCGAGCGTCCCGACGACCTGGCCGGTCCTCGTGCGGAACTCCGTTCCGAGCGCCGGCTCCCCCAGCGCCTTGGCGATGCTGAAGTCGATGACCTTGGGGACGCTCTGTCCGCCCGCCATGGTGACCAGGACGTTCGACGGCTTGAGGTCGCGGTGGATGACCCCGCGCCGGTGGGCGTGGCGCACGGCGCGGCAGACCTCGAGGTGGAGCCGCACCCGCTCCCGCACCTCCAGCCGGTTCGCCCGGCAGTACTCCGTGATCGGCACGCCGCGCACCAGCTCCATCACGAAGTACGGCCGCCCGTTGTCCTCCGAGCCGGCGTCGAAAAGGCGTGCGATGTTCGGATGGTCCATGATGGCCAGAACCTGCCGCTCCGACTCGAACCGCGCGACGGCGCCCGCCGAATCGATCCCGGTGCGTACGAGCTTCAAGGCCACCTCGCGGTGCACGGGAACCTGCTGCTCGGCGCGGTAGACGATCCCCATCCCACCCTCGCCGAGGATCCCCAGGATGCGATAGGGGCCGACCTGCCCGGGCATGCGTGGGCGAGGGCCCGGGGAAGCGGCCTCGCCGAGAGCGTTCTCGAGAGCGCCGGTCTTGACGATTCCCGCCGTGCGGTCCTTCTGGCCGAGGAGCTCCGTGACCTCGCGCCGCAGCTCGGCGTCCTCGCCGCAGGCGCGGTCGAGATAGGCGGCCCGCTCCTCCTTCGGAAGCGCCAGGGCCGTGAGGAGGATCTCCTTCATCCGGCCGAAGCGCTCGGGGTTCATGCCGCGCCCAGCTCCCTCGAGAGCCAGAGCCGGGCCACCGACCAGTCGCCGTCCACCGTCCGTGGTGACACCCGGAGCACGTGCGCGGTCTCCTCGCCCGTCAGGCCGCCGAAGATCCGCATCTCCGCGATGCGCGCCATGCGCGCGTCCTGGCGGGCGAGCTTGTCCAGCGCGCCGTGGAGGCTCAGGACCTCCCAGGCCTGGGGCGGCTCGGAACCCTCCGCCTCGCTCAGCGAGACGCGGGTGAGCCCTCCGCCGCGCTTGCCCGCCGCCTTCTCGCGCGCGTGGTCCACGAGGATCTGGCGCATGGCCCGCGCGGCGATCCCGAAGAAATGGGCGCGGCTCTCCCACGTCGCGCCGTCCTGCTCGACGAGGCGGATAAAGGTCTCGTGGACCAGGGCGGTCGGCTGCAGGGTGTGGCCCGCCTTCTCGTCGCGCATGAGCTGTCGCGCCATCGCGCGCAGCTCGTCGTAGACCGCCGAGAAGAGCTGGTTCCGCCGGTCCGTGTCCACCTCGTCGAGAGAGTGGATGTCGCGCAGCAGGCGAGAGATGGTCCCGCGATCTGCGGGAGCACTCATGTGCCCTCCGACCGGCCCCCCCCGGTTCATGTTGCGCCCCCCGACCCACAGAATCCGCATGTCCCATCGAGGGAAACGCAGGCGTCCGTCTTGCCTGGAAAAAGGGTACCGGGGGTCCGCGACCCGGTCAAGGCAAGACTGCCGAAAGGGCGAGCAAAAAGAGAAGGGCGCAGAGACCAATGAAAATGAAAAAACTCTAGTTCTGAGCTAGTCTAGCCCTAGACCTAGGAGGCTGACCGAGTAATGGCACCTCGTCCTCGTCCATGGGCATGTTTGCCTCGGGGAGGTCGGGCTCCGCGAGGCAAACACGGCAATCTATGAGGCCCAAAACGATTACTCGGACAGGCTCC
>Ga0247727_10005906_pt1 | contig 24383 bp, 23 predicted proteins | sample WisWelCaveWW1625_FD_202498 | JGI IMG/M metagenome (GOLD analysis project Ga0247727, IMG submission 202498) | Biofilm microbial communities from Wishing Well Cave, Virginia, United States - WW16-25 | ecosystem: Environmental > Aquatic > Deep subsurface > Groundwater > Cave microbial mat | place... | reverse complement strand
ACGCCGGCGGCCAGCACGCCGGCGGCGAGCGCCTCGCCCATCGCGCCCCCGCCGATGAAGCCGATGCGTACGTCGTCGAGTCGAGCGCTCATGTGCTTTCTCCTCGCGGTCCGAACAGCGCGCTGCCGACCCGCACGATAGTCGCCCCCTCCTCGATCGCGACCTCGAAGTCGGCGGACATGCCCATCGACAGCTCCGGCAGCGCGAGCTCGGGGGCGCCCCGCTGCAGCGCATCGCGCAGGCGCCGCAGCTGCGCGAAGGCGGGGCGCGTCGCCTCGGGCTGCTCGCTCGCGGCAGGGACGGTCATCAGGCCGACCAGGCGCAGCGCCGGCAGCCTGGCGACTGCGTGCGCCAGCGGCGCGAGTGCGCTCAGCGCTGCGCCTCCCTTTTGCACCTCGCCGCTCACGTTCACCTGCAGCAGCACCGCGAGCGTGCGCCCGGCGGCGGCGGCGTGGGTGGAGAGCGCCTCCGCCAGCTCCTGGCGATCGACCGCCTCGACGACGTCGAACAGCTCGGCCGCAAGCTTGGCCTTGTTGCGCTGCAAGCGGCCGATGAAGTGCCAGCGCGGCGCCGGCTCGTGCGCCCCGATCAGGCTCACGACGCGGGGGATCTTCTCGCGCGCCTCCTGCACGAAGTTCTCGCCGCAGTGCGCGAGCCCTGCGGCGACCAGCGCGGCCACCGCCTCGGCGGGCTGTTGCTTCGAGACGCCGACCAGCGTGATCTCCTCGCTGCTGCGGCCTGCTCGCGCCGCGGCGCGTGCGATGCGCTCGCGCACGGCCGCGAGGCGCGCCGCGAGCGCCTCAGGCAACGGGCAGCTCGAGCCCGGCTCGCGCCAAGAGCGCCAGGGTCTCCTCGAGCGGCAGGCCGATCACGTTCGACTCGCTGCCTTCGACCCGGCTGACGAAACGCCGGCCCGCTCCCTGCAGCGCATAGGCGCCCGCCTTGTCGAGCGGCTCGCCCGTTCTGACGTAGGCGCACAGCTCGACCTCGCTCGCGGGGCGCAATGTCACGCGGCTCTCGACGCTGCACAGCGCGGGGACGCCGGAGCCGGTGGCGCACACGGCGACGCCGGTCCACACCACGTGGGTGTTCCCGGTCAGCCGGCGCAGCATCGCGACCGCTTCGTCCGCGTCGCGCGGCTTGCCGAGGATCTCCTCCCCGAGCACCACGATCGTGTCGGAGCCCAGCACCCAGCGCCGCGGCCGCTCCGGCAGGCGGTCGCGCACGGCGGACGCCTTCTCCGCAGCGAGGCGTTCGACCAGCGCGCGCGGCGGCTCGCCGGCATGCGCGGCTTCGACGATGTCGGCCGGGATCACCTCGAAGCGCAGGCCGGCGCGTTCGAGCAGCTCGCGGCGGCGCGGTGACGCGCTCGCGAGCACGAGCAGCGGGGCGTCTTTCGCGGGGCGCACGGCGCGCTCGAAGTACCGGGAGCCGTCGGCAGCGTCAAGGTGCTCGGCTTCGCACCTGCTTTTGGTTAGCCTCGGCCGCGATGCGTGGGTCGCCTTCGGGGTGGGGCGCTCGCTGGCCCGCGCTGGCCCTGGCCGGTGTGTTGGCCGGCGCGTGCGCGACGCCGGCGACGCGCGAAGCCGACCGCTGGCACGCGCGCGCAGGGGGTGCGTCGCTTCTCGACCTCGCGGCGCTCGAGCCCGGCTGGGAGCAGAGCGAGAGCCCGGGCGCGTTGCTCGCCTTTCGCACGGCCGACGGCGCTCGCGCCGCCTGGCTGCACCAGTGCCGGAGCGCCGCCGCCGAAGCAAAGCCGGAAGCGCACGCGCTGCTGCTCCGCCTCGAGGCTGCGCAGGTCGAGCACGAGGGCCCGCTCCGGCTGGCGGGGTGCGAGGCGTGGAGCCTGGTCGCGAGCGCACTCGAGGCTGGGCGGCGCGTGACGCTGAAGGCGGTCACCCGCGTCTCGCCCGAGGGCTGCACCGACGACTTCGTGCTGATTGCGCACGACCTCGCGGCGCACGACGCCGGCTTCGAGCGCTGGTGGGCGAGCTTCGAAGCCGGGGCCTGTGGATGAGCGAGCTGGCGGCGCAGCCGATCACGCGCCTCGGCGAGCGCGCGTTGCGCGTCGCCGAGGAGCTGGGGGACTTCACCGTCCTGTCGCTCCAGACGCTGGTGGCGCTCCGGCGGCCGCGCTTCCCGTTGCGCGAGCTGGCGGTCCAGTTCGAGGCGCTGGCCGTGCGCTCGGCCCCGATCGTGGTGATCACCTCGGTCTTCACCGGCATGGTGCTGGCGTTGCAGACGGCCTACTCGCTCACGCGCTTCGGGGCCAGGCCCTACGTCGGCAGCATCGTCGGTCTTGCCATCGTGCGAGAGCTCGGGCCCGTGCTGGCGGCGCTGATGGTGGGCGGGCGCGCGGGCGCCGGCATCGCATCCGAGCTGGGCTCGATGCAGGTCACCGAGCAGGTAGACGCGATCCGCGCGCTGGGCGCGGATCCGGTCCAGAAGCTGGTACTGCCACGCGTTCTCGCCACCACGCTCGGGCTCCCGCTCCTGACGATCTTCGCGATCACGCTTGGCATCGCCGGCGGCATGGTCGTGGCAGAGGCGCAGTACGGCATCGCCTCGAGCTTCTACCTCCAGACCGTCACCAGCGTGGTGCGCGCCTCTGATTTCGTGTCCGGCGTGGCCAAGACGGTCGTGTTCGGCTGGGCCATCGGCATGATCGGCTGTCACGTCGGCCTCGCGACGCAGGGCGGCACCGCGGGTGTCGGCCGAGCCACGACGCGTGCCGTGGTGGTGGCCTCGATCGTGGTGCTGGTCGCCGACTTCTTCCTGACCAAGCTGCTGCTGCTGCTGCCGACCGACGCGCTGCTCGCCGCGCTGGCGCGTCTCGTGGCAGGCGCGTGAGAGAGGCAGCGGCCGTCGAGTTCCGCGGCGTGCGCAAGGCCTTCCATGGCAAGGCCGTGCTGAGCGGGATCGATCTCGAGATCCGGAGCGGCGAGACCTTCACGATCCTGGGTGGCTCGGGCTCGGGAAAGTCGGTCTGCCTCAAGCACATGATCGGCCTGCTGCGCTGCGACGCCGGCGAGATCTCCGTGCTCGGCCGCGAGGTGACGCGCCTGCCCGAACGCAACTGGGCCACTCTGCGGCGCGAGTTCGGCATGGTGTTCCAGGGCGCGGCGCTGTTCGATTCGCTGAGCGTGTACGAGAACGTCGCCTACCCGATCCGCGAGCACATGAGCTGGAATGAGGAGCGCGTGTGCGAGCGGGTGGGGCACTGCCTCGCGGGCGTCGGGCTCGCCGGCAGCGAGCGCCTGCTCCCGGCCGAGCTGTCGGGCGGCATGAAGAAGCGCGTGGGCGTGGCGCGCGCGATCGCGCTCGAGCCGCGCATCGTGCTCTACGACGAGCCGACGACTGGGCTCGACCCTGCGAACGCGCGGCGCGTCGGCGAGCTGATCCGCGCCCTGCAGTCGCAGCTGTCGGCGACGTCGGTGGTGGTGACGCACGATCTCGAGCTGTGCTTCGCGATCTCGGATCGCGTGGCGCTGCTGCAGGGCGGCAGGCTCGCCGTGGTGGGGCCCGCCGGCATGGTGCGTGAGCACGCGGAGCTGCGCGCATTCGTCGAGGCTGGCGAGCCGCTGCTGCCGAACGCTCGGCCGGCCGCCGCCCGGTCAGGGGGGACGCATGGATGAGCGACGCCGTCTGAGCCTGGTGGTGGGGCTGTTCTTGCTGGCGGCGCTCGGCGTGGGTGCCTTCGCGCTGCTCTCCCTCGGCACGAGCACCGGCCTGCTCGAGGGCCGCTATCGGCTGATCACCTACTTCGAGGACGTGCAGGGGTTGGTGGCGGGAGCGCCGGTGCGGCTCGCCGGCAAGGACGTCGGGCAGGTCGAGTTCGTCACCTTCAGCGGCCAGGGCGATCAGCGCCCGCCCGTGCGCGTGGTGCTGCAGATCCGGCGCGACGTGCAGGACCGCGTGCGCAGCGACTCGGTCGCCAGCATCGGCACGATCGGCCTGCTCGGCGACAAGTACATCTCGCTCTCGATGGGCACGACGGCGGGGCGCGTGCTCGAGGACCAGCAGGAGCTGGCGTCGGTGAGCCCGGTGGACCTGTCGATGGCCGTGGTGCGCGGCACCGAGGCGATCGACAACGTGGCCACGCTGGCCGAGAACCTGAACCGCGTGGTGGGCAGCTTCCACGAGGCGATGGGCGGCCAGCGGCTGGCCGACGCCTCGGCGGCTGCCGCCCGAGCGGCGGAGGATCTCGGCGGCGTCGTGCGCGAGGTGCGCGAGGGGAAGGGCCTGCTGCACAGCCTGATCTACGACTCCTACGCGGGGGGCGAGGTCGCGAGCGTCTCGCGCTCGCTCGCGCGCCTCGAGCAGATCCTGGCCGAGATCAACGAAGGCGACGGCCTGCTGCACGAGCTCGTCTACACGCCGGCGGACGAGCAAGAGCTGCTGCGCGAGGCCGAGCGCGCGAGCACGCGGCTGGCAAGCGCCCTCGAGAAGGTGGACAGCGGCGAGGGCACGCTCGGCTTGCTCGTGAACGATCCGACCCTGTACTACGACCTCAAGGCGCTCGCCGGCGGCACACGCCGCAGCTGGATCCTGCGCTCGCTGATCAGCGGCGAGGGACAGGAAGAGTGAGCGAGCGGCGCTGGACGCTCGAGGCTGCACGCGCGCTGCTGCCCGACGTGCGTGCGCGCACCTCCCGCGCGGTGGCGGAGGCGGAGACGCTCACCGAGGAGCAGGCGCTGCACGAGCCCGGCTCGGAGCCGCACCGTCAGCTCGCCGAGCGCATCGAGGCGGCGGTGATGCGCTGGTCGCGCGAGATGGAGGCACTCGGGCTCGAGACGAAGGGCCTCTGGCTCGTCGATTTCGACAGCGGCAGCGGCTGCTACTGCTGGCAGTGGCCCGAGGAGCGGCTCGACTTCTACCACGGCTACGACGAGGGCTTCGCGGGGCGCGGGAGGATTCACTAGCGCGGGAAAACCTCGGCCGTGGGCGCCTGCGCGTTCTGGATCTCTCCGTCGAGAGCCTTCAGGAAGGCGACCAGCGCCCGCTTCTCCTCGGCGCTCAGCCCGAGCGGGCGCATCAGCGGGTCGCGGTTCTTGTTCGGGAAGCCGCCGCGGTCGTAGTACTCGACGACCGACTCGAGCGTCTTCTCGCTGCCGTCGTGCATGTAGGGGGCCGTCCGCGCGATGTCGCGCACGGTGGGAGTCTTGAACGCTGCCCAGTCCTTCGGGTCGTTCGTGACCTTCATGCGGCCCGCGTCCACCTCCGCCTCGGGCTTCTGCGTCCCCACGCCGATGTTGTGGAAGCGGTTGTCGGCGAAGTTGGCCCCGCTGTGGCAGGTGATGCAGAGCGCCTTGCCGTTGAACAGCTCGAGCCCCTTTTGCTCCTCGGCCACGAGCGCGCTCTGGTCGCCGCTCCGGAAGCGGTCCACACGCGAGTTGCCGGAGAGCAGGGTCCGCTCGTAGGCGGCGATCGCCTGCGCGATGCGGTCCGGCGTGACGGCTTCGCCGCCGAACGTGTCTTGGAAGCGAGCGCGGTAGCCGGCGATCGCGCCGATCCGCTTCGCGACGCTCTCGAGGTCGGGGTTGCCCATCTCGATCGGGTTCGTCTGGGGGCCCTTGGCCTGCTCCTCGAGCGAGGCCGCGCGCCCATCCCAGAAGTGGGGCTGCACGTAGGCGCTGTTCACGACCGTGGGCGCGCTCCGGCCGCCGGTCTGGCCGCGGATCCCGGCGCTCGTCGCGCGGTTATCGGTGCCCCCCGCCGCGGGCACGTGGCAGCTCGCGCACGCGATCGTGCCGTCGGCGGAGAGCCGCACGTCGAAGTAGAGCAGCCGGCCGAGCTCGATCTTGTCGGGGCTCATCGGATTGTCCGCGGGCACCGGAATATTCGGGTCGAGGCCGAGCGGGAGCGGCGTCCCCCACGGCGTATTCACCACAGCCTGCCCGAGCCCCGCCGCGGGCACGAGCAGCATGAGTCCGAGCCAGCCCACCCAGACCACCCGAGAGATACGCATCGAGCTCCCCTTCCGAAGGTTCCCGCCTGCGCGGGTCGCGCGAGTCTATCACCGAACACGCGCGGCGCGGCGCTCGCCGCGCAAACTTCCCGGTTGACGGCAGCTCGACTTTCGTGGAAGCATCCGCCCCGCAGCGGCTCCGAGCGTCCGAGTGGATGGAGCCGCCGTGAGGTGGAAATCCAGCGTCGGCCACGGGATGGCCCGCGGCGCGAGGGGGTTCGATGGACAACGCGATGCAGAAGGGATTGGCGGAGGCGGTCGGCACGTTCGCGCTGACCTTCATCGGCGGGGCGGCGATCGCCAATGGACAGGCCGGCTTGATCGGCGTGGCGCTGGCGCACGGCCTCGCACTCTCCGTGATGATCTCCGGCCTCGGCCACATCTCGGGCGGCCACTTCAATCCCGCCGTCACGACGGGCTTCCTGGTGACGGGCCGCATGTCGCCCCGCGAGGGCGCGCTCTACGTCGGCTCGCAGCTCGCCGGCGCCGTCGTGGCCGCCCTGGTGCTGCTGGCCCTCGTGCCGGGTGCACGCGAGGTCCAGCTCGGCGGGCAGAGCCTGGCGGCCGGGGTCGGCTTCGGGGCCGGCGTCGGCATCGAGATCGTGCTCACCTTCCTGCTCGTCTTCACGGTCTTCGCCACCGCCGTCGACGAGCGCGGGGCGTTCAAGGCGATCGCCGGCTTCGGCATCGGCCTGGTGGTGGCATTCGACATCCTCGCCGGAGGCCCGGTGACGGGCGCCTCGATGAATCCGGCCCGCTCCTTCGGCCCCGCCCTGATCAGCGGCTCCCTCTCCGGGCACCTCGTGTACTGGATCGGACCGCTGGTGGGCGGCGCGCTGGCCGCGCTGCTCTACGACCGCGTGTTGATGAAGAAGAAGTAGCGCGAGGCCCGAGCGCCGCGCGGAGCCGCGCGGCGCTACACCACGCCCTCGCTGCGCAGCAGCGCGCGCTCCTCGTCCGAGACGCCGAGGTCGGCCAGGATCGCGTCGGTGTGCTCGCCGAGCGCCGGCGGTCCGCTGCGGATGCGCGTCGGTGTGCGCGAGAACTTGGCGGCCGGACCGGTCAGCGGAAGCTTTGCGCCTTCGACGCTCGTGCTCTGGAGCATGTCGCGCTCGCGCACGTGGGGATCGAGCGCGGCCTCGGCGTAGGAGCGCACGCGGCCGAAGGGCAGGCCGGCGGCGAGCAGCGCCTGCTCGGCTTCCTCCACCGTGCGCTCGGCCAGCCAGTCGCGCAGCAGGTCGTCCACCGTGCTGCGTCGTGCGAGGCGGGGCAGCGTGGTGGCGAAGCCGGCGTCGTCGGCCAGCTCGGGACGCCCGAGCAGGCGCGCGAGGATCTTCCAGTGCGCGTCCACCAGCACGCCGGTCGCGACCAGCCCGTCGCGGCAGCGGTAGGCGTTGGCCGGCGCCGCGATGCGGAATTGGTTGCCGAGCCGCGGCAGCTCTTCGCCGACGGCGCCGAGCGTCAGATAGCCGTTCGACTGGAACAGCAGGCTGTCGAGCAGCGCCACGTCGATGTGCTGGCCCTCGCCCGTGAGATCGCGATGGTGGAGCGCGGCCAGCGCGGAGAGCGCGGCGTGCAGGCCCGCGATGTCGTCGGCCAGGAAAGTCGGCGCCTTGGTCGGCGGCCCGTCCGGCTCGCCGTTCAGCGACATCCAGCCGCTCTCGGCCTGGGCCAGCGGGTCGTAGCCGGCGCGGTCGTGCGCCGGCCCGTACTGGCCGAAGCCGCTGATCGAGACCAGCACGAGGTCGTGCTTCATCGCGCGCAGCTCGGCGAAGCCGAGCCCGAACCCGTCGAGCGTGCCGGGCCGGAAGTTCTCGATCACGACGTCGGTGCGCGCCACCAGCCGCAGCAGGATCTCGCGCGCCCGGGCGTCGTGCAGATCGAGCGTGAGGCTGCGTTTGTTGCGGTTCACGGTGGCGTGCATGAACGAGACCGGTGGCTTCGGCCCCGCGAGCAGCGGCGGCACGCGCCGGGAGAGCTCGCCGCGCGGGTGCTCGACCTTGATCACGTCCGCGCCGAGATCGGCGAACATGCAGCCCGCCATCGGCCCGGCCCAGGTGGTGGTGAGCTCGACGACGCGCACGTCGGCGAGCGGACCGCTGAGGTCGTGGCGCGCTTCGCGGTAGAAGTCCGAGCGGCGCATGGACGGGCTCAGCCCGGCCGCTCGGCGCGCAGCCGCGCGAGGGCGCGCTGGGCCGCCCGCCGCAGGTCCACGTCTTCGCCCTCGGCCGCGGCGGACTCGAGCAGCGCCGGTGCCTCGGTGGGCAGCGCGGCGGGTGCGCTCGCGCCGATCTCGCCGAGCGCGAGCGCCGCGAGCCGCTGCGTCGCCGCATCGGGGTCGCTGCGGAGTGCCGCCAGCAGATGCTGCGCGATCGCGGGCGGCGGACCCTGTAGCGACGCCATCGCCGTGGTCGCCGCGCGCCGCACGTGCAGATCGACGTCGCGCGCGGCGGCGAGCAGCACCTCGGCGGCCTCCGGTCGTTCGGGAGCGAGCTCGCGCAGGGCGAAGGTCGCCATGCGGCGCACCACCGGGCTCTCGCCCGCGCGCGCCAGCCCGACCAGCAGCGGCAGCACGTCGCCGTGTACGCGGCCGGCCTCGACCAGGAGGCGCGCGGCGCTCCAGCGCACGTCGCCGTCGGGGCTGGCCAGCGCCTCGACGAGCGCCGGCAACAGGCGCGGGCCGGGCGGATCGAGCCGGGCCGCGGTGAAGGCGGCGCCGAAGCGCCGGCTGGGCTCGTCGCTGCGCAGCGCGCGGCGCAGCGCCTCCTCGACGCCGCCGTCACGCCGCCCGATCGCCACGAGCGCGTCGGAGGCTGCGCGCGCCACGGCCTTCACCGGGTCGCCGAGGGCGGCCGCGAGCGCGTCGGCCAGCAGCACCGCCGAGGGATCATCCACGGCCGCCGCACAGGCAGCCCGGCGTTCGCCGGGGTCGGGGTTCGTGAGGCGCTCCGCGATCGGGTGGCTCATGTGCGCTCCCAGCGCGCGGCGAGCGCGTCCGGCCCGCTCGCCCGCACGCGGCCCTCGCGCTCGAGCTTGCGCAGGTGTTGGCTGGTGGATTGCGCCGCCGCCGCGTGCAGCGCGACGGGATAGGCGGCGTAGACGCTCGCGACGATCTCCGCCACGGCGGCGGGCCCGCGCTCGAGCACCGCCAGGATCTGCCGTTCGCGCTCGTGCCGGTGCGCGATGTACTCGCGCAGCTTGGCGACGCCGTCCTCGATCACCGGTCCGTGAGCGGGGTAGATGCGCCGCGGCTGGAGCGCGAGCAGCTTCGCGAGCGAGCCCAGATATTGGGCGAGGTCGCCGTTCTGGTTCGGGATCACCGTGGTGCCCACGCCCAGCACGTTGTCCCCCGAAAACAGTGCGTGCTCCTCTTCGAGCAGAAAACAGAGATGGTCGGGGGCGTGCCCCGGCGTGTGGACGCCGCGCAGCGTGGCGCCCTCCGTCTCTGCGACAGCGCCGTCGTCGAGCAGCCTGAGCTCGAGATCCGCAAAGCCGGCATCCACCTCGGGCCACGGGAACTTCGAGACGCGCAGCGGCCCGAAGCGCTCGCGCACGGCGCGCACGCCGCCGATGTGGTCGGGGTGCCCGTGCGTCAGCACGATCTCCTGGAGGCGGGAGCAGCCGGCGCGCTCCATCGCGCGCTCGAGCACCGGCAGGTAGCCCGGCACGCCCTGGCCGGGGTCGAGCAGGATGCGCTCTTTGCCCGTGCCGATCAGATAGGTGTTCGTGCCCGGCCCGGTGAAGATGCTGGGATTCTGCCCGAGCGCGACGGCCACGCGGGGCGACCAGACGTCCACGTCCGGCAGCCGCATGCCGAGCATCACGGGTGCAGCGGTCACGCGCTGCCCGCCACCGTGAGCTGCGCCACGCGGAAGGAGGGCGCGCCCAGGCTACCGAGCCAGAGCAGATCGCTCGCGACGCGATCCACGTCGCGCAGCAGATCGGCCAGATTGCCGGCGACGGTGATCTCCTCGACCGGGAAGGCGCGCTCGCCGTTCTCGATCCAGAAGCCGCGCGCGCCGCGCGAGAAGTCGCCGGTCACGGGGTTGAAGCCCTGGCCGAACAGGCCCGTCACGAGCAGCCCGCGACCGGTGTCGCGCAGCAGCTGTTCGAGCGATTCGCGGCCCGGCTCGAGCCACAGGTTGGTCGGCGCGGCGGCGGGTGCGCTGCCGGTGCCCCGAGCCGCGTTGCCGGTCGAGCGCAGCCCGAGCTTGCGCGCCGAGTAGCAGTCGAGCAGATAGCTGCGCAGCTCCCCGCGCTCGACGGCGACCGTGCGGCGCGTGGCCTGGCCCTCAGCGTCGAAGGGGCGGCTGCCGAGGCCGCCCGGCCGGCGGCCGTCGTCGATCACGTGGACGGCGTCCGAGCCGATGCGTTCGCCGAGCCGGCCCGCCAGGAACGAGGTCTTGCGATAGACCGCACCGCCCGTGAGGCACGCGACCAGGTTGCCGAGCACGGAGCGAGCCGCGGGCGCCTCGAAGATCACCGGCACGCGCTGCGTGGGCACGCGGCGGGCGCCGAGCTGCGCCAGCGCGCGCTCGGCGGCGCGCCGTCCCACGCTTTCAGGATCCTCCAGCTCGCAGTGGCGGCGCGCGACCGTCATCCACCAGTCGGTCTGCATGGCGCCGTTCTCGGCGGCCACTGGCGACGAGACCAGTGAGTGGTGGGCGCCTTCGTAGCAGCCTTCGAAGCCGGCGCTGCTCGCTACGGCGATCGAGTCGAAGCTCGAGCCCACGCTGGTGCCTTCCGAGTTCACGATGCGCGGATCGACTGCCCGCGCCGCGCGCTCCGCCTCACGCGCGTGCTCGAGACGGGTCTCGAGCGGTAGCTCGCGATCCTGCGGGTCGAGCAGGGCCAGCTCGGGCCAGGCCTCTGCGAAGCCGTCGCTCGGCAGACCGGCGTCGGGGTCCTGCGCGGTCGCGCGAGCGAGCGCGACCGCGTCGGCGGCGAGGCGCTCGATCGCGGCATGCGAGAGATCGCTGGTCGAGACGAGCGCGGTGGACAGGCCGCGCGCGCCGCGCACGAACGCGCGCAGACCGAGCGCGCGCTCGCGCGCCTGCTTCACGTAGTCGATCTCGTCGCCGCGCACGCGCGCCTCGACCGAGTCGGAGCAGAGCTGGATCGCGTCCGCGGCGTCTGCACCGGCCTGGCCGGCGGCCGCGACGGCGTGACGCACGAGGTCGAGGTCGATCAACGCTCGGTGCCTCCCACCGTGATGCCGTCCAACCTGATGGTGGGCAGGCCGACGCCCACCGGCACCGATTGGCCATCCTTGCCGCAGGTGCCTTCGCCGCGATCGAGCGCGAGATCGAAGCCGATGCGCGAGACGCGCGTCAGCACGTCCGGCCCGTTGCCGATCAGCGTCGCGCCCTTGACCGGCGCCGTGATGCGGCCGTCCTCGATGCGGTAGGCCTCGCTGGCCGCGAACACGAACTTGCCGTTCGTGATGTCCACCTGACCGCCGCTGAAGTTCACGGCGTACAGACCGCGCGAGACGGAGCGCACGATGTCGGCTGGGTCGTCGCTGCCCGCGAGCATGAAGGTGTTGGTCATGCGCGGCATCGGCAGGTGCGCGTAGCTCTCGCGCCGGCCGTTGCCGGTGGGCGTGACGCCGAGCAGGCGCGCATTGAGGCGATCTTGCAGAAAGCCGACGAGGATGCCGTCCTCGATCAGCGTCGTGCGCTGGGTCGGCGTGCCTTCGTCATCGACGTTGAGCGAGCCGCGGCGCCCCGGCAGCGTGCCGTCGTCCACGACCGTGACCCCCGGCGCGGCGACGCGCTGGCCGAGCCGGCCGGCGAATGCAGACGTGCCCTTGCGAACGAAGTCGCCCTCGAGCCCGTGACCGACCGCCTCGTGCAGCAGCACGCCGGGCCAGCCTGGGCCGAGCACCACGTCCATGGCCCCGGCCGGGCAGGGCACGGCCTCGAGGTTGAGCAGGGCGAGCCGCACGGCTTCGTCCACGATGGGCTGCCAGTACGCGGGTGTGAGCACGCGGCCGAGCTCGAAGCGGCCACCACCGCCCTGCCGCGCGACCTCGCGCCGGCCACTCGGGCTCTCGGCGATCACCTGCACGTTGAGCCGCACCAGCGGCTGCGCGTCGGCGACGAAGCTGCCGTCGCTGGCGGCGAGCAGCAGGTGGCGGCTCTGACACACCACGCTCGCGAGCACGTCGCGCACGCGCGGATCGCGGCTGCGCGCGTAGCGATCGATCTGCTCCAGCAGCCGCACCTTGTCCGCGACGGGGACCTCGGTGGGCGCCGCGCCGACCGGGTAGAGGTCGCGCGACGGCGCAGCGGGCCCGCGCACCGCGATGCTACGCGCGCTGCCGCGTCCGGCCGCGATCGCGCGCGCGGTGGTGGCGGCGACGCGCAGGCTCTCGGCGTCGATCTCGTCCGAGTGCGCGTAGCCCTGCTTCTCGCCCGCCAGCACGCGCACGCCGACGCCCTGGGAGAGATGCCGGTCGCCACTCTTCACGATGCCCTCTTCGAGCAGCACCGCGTCGCGCGTCGAGTACTCGAAGAACAGGTCGGCAGCGTCGGCCGGGCCGTCGAGCGCGATGCCGAGCGTGCGGGCCAGGCTGCTCTCGTCGAGGCCGAAGCGCTCGCGAAAAAAAAGGACGGGTGTCGAGGTCGTCATGCGCAGGCGAGCTCCCGTTCGAGTCGATCGATGGCATCCGGCAGCGCGGACAGATCGGGCAGATCGGCGACATCGAGCGCGAGCCACCCGGCCTCCTGCGCAGCCGCGACATCGAGGGTGCCGCGATCGCCGACGTACAGCACCTGGCGCGCCGCGAGGCCGAGACCCGCGAGGCAGACGTCGAAGATGCGCCGCTCAGGTTTTGCTGCGCCGGCATCGCTCGGCAGCGTGATCCCCTCGAAGCACCCCGCGAGGCCGAGGCTCGCGACCACCGGCCGCAGGCGCTGGTCGAAGTTCGAGAGCACACCGAGCCGCAGGCCGCGCGCCGCGAGGTCGTCGAGGCACTGCTTCGCGCCGCTGGCGAGGCGCCAGGCCGGCGCCTCCGCATAGTGGGCCCAGAGCCGGCCGAAGAAGGCGTCGAAGTCGTCGAAACGCGCCATGCCGTCGGCGGCGCGGAACGTCTCGCGCACGCGCTCGCGCCACCAGCCGCGCTCGCGCTCGGCGGCGACGGCGAGCGAGGCGCCGGGATGCACGTTGGGCGGCGCCCCGGCCAGCACGCGTGCGAAGGCTTCTTCGAGCCGGCTCGCGGGCAGCGCGACGCCGTGGGCGCGGGCGAGCCGGGCGTAGGTCTCACCCACGGACTCGCGCAGCAGCAGCAGAGTGCCGACGGCATCGAACACGACCGCGAGGATGCGCCGCGCGTCACGCATCGCGCGAGGCTAGCCATTGTGCCTTCGCTCGGCTTCGGCTCGCCTCGCATGCGGCCGTCGACCACTGAGCCGCTGCTGCGCCTCGACGTCGAAGCCAAGCCCGAGCCGTGCACGGCCAGCGAGCGCGATCGGCTTCTGGCGAAGCTGGTGTAGCACTCGGAGCCTTGCAGAACATGCGGCCGGAAGCAGGGCACGCCGTGGATCGAGGCGATGGTCGAGTCCGCCCCAGCTTGCATGAACCGCCGGCTGCGGGAGCAGCGTGAACGCCTGGTCTCCGAGGCGCGGATCGAGCCCGTACCCGCGCGCTCCAGGGTCTCCGCGGGCGGTACGAAGCTGGCAAGTGCTCTCTGGAGTGGCCTCCAAGGCACTCCCTGCTCTCGATCCACGTGCCCCTCATGACGGCGCTGGACCGTACCGGTACGCGCCGCGCCGTCCCGACGAGGGCGTGCTGTACCAGGCGGTGCAGGCGGAGCGGAGACGTTCCTGGCAAGGATGCGCGCTCGCGAGCGGCCCGTGCCACGCTTCGTAGAGCGCGAACTCCGCGGCTTCCTCGGCTGCGGGATCCTCGCCCACGGCTTCGTGCGCGTGCACTGCGCCGAGTGCGGTCTCGATCGCGTCGTCGCCTGCTCCTGCAAGGGCCGCGGCTGTTGCTGGGGCGCCGGGACCGGCCGTCGCGACGACACAGAACGGCGAGGCTGCGATCCACGTGGCGTAGTTGGCGTCGACGTGGTCGATCTCCTTGACGACCGACACCTCGCGCGGCGCATCGAAGAGCTGCTCGAGCTGTGTGAGTTCCAGGAGGTCGTGACTCGGGTCCGGCGGATCCATACGCTCTCCTTCGCTCTTGAGTCCTACGACTTCAGGCTTCCTCCGAGTCGTACGCCAGGTTCGGCGCCAGCCAGCGCTCTACCGCGGCGCTGGGCATGGCCTTGCGGCGGGCGTAGTCCACGACCTGATCGCGCCCGATGCGGCCGACGTTGAAGTAGCGGGCGGCGGGATGCGCGAAGTAGAGGCCGGAGACGCTGGCAGCGGGCGTCATCGCGAAGCTCTCCGTGAGGTCCATGCCGATCTGGCGCGCGTCGAGCAGCTCGAAGAGCTTGCCCTTCTCGCTGTGGTCGGGGCAGGCCGGGTAGCCGAACGCGGGCCGGATGCCGCGGTACTTCTCGTCGATCAGCTCCTCGCTGCCGAGCTGCTCGGCGAGGCCGTAGCCCCAGGCCCGACGTGCCTCGCGGTGGAGCCATTCTGCGCCGGCCTCCGCGAGCCGGTCCGCCACGGCCTTCGTCAAGATCGACTGGTAGTCGTCGAGCTCGCGCTCGAAGCGAGCCGCGAGCGCCTCGGCCCCGAGGCCGCCGGTGACGGCGAAGGCGCCGACGCTGTCGACGAGCCCGCTCTCGCGGGGCGCGACGAAGTCGGCGAGCGAGCGCAGCGGCGCGCCCTCTGCCTCCTGCTGCTGGCGCAGCATCGGGAAGCGCACGACTTCGCGGGCGAGGCCTGCGTCCTCGTACAGCACGATGTCGTCGCCCTCGGCGACGGCCGGCCACAGGCCGTAGACGGCGCGCGCCGTCAGCAGGCCCTCGCGCTCGATGCGGTCGAGCAGGGCATTGGCGTCGGCGTAAAGCTTTCTTGCCTCGTCGCCATAGGCGGGATGCTCGAAGATCTTCGGGTAGCGCCCCTTGAGCTCCCAGGCCGAGAAGAAGAAGGTCCAGTCGATGAACGGGCGCAGCGTTGCGACCGGCAGCGGGTCGATCACGCGCCGTCCGCTGAAGGCCGGACGCGAAAGGTCTGCCGCCCGCCACTCGATCGGGGCGCGCCGGGAGCGTGCTTCCGCGATCGGTAGCAGCGGGCGCTCCCGCCGCTCGGCGTGCAGCGCGCGCAGGCGCGCCTGCGTCTCGCGGTTCTTGCCGTCGAAGCGCTCGCGCGCGGCGGCGTCGAGCAGGGTGGCCACCACGCCGACAGCCCGCGACGCGTCCTGCACGTGCACCGTCATGCCCTCGGTTGCGGGCGCGATGCGCACCGCCGTGTGCTGGCGGCTGGTGGTCGCGCCGCCGATCAAGAGCGGCTGCGGCAGCTTGCGCCGCGCCATCTCCTTGGCCACGTGCACCATCTCTTGGAGCGAGGGCGTGATCAGGCCGGACAGGCCGACCAGGTCGCAGCGCTGCTCGACGGCGGTGTCGAGGATCTTGTCGGCGGGCACCATCACGCCGAGATCGATCACCTCGTAGCCGTTACAGCGCAGCACCACGCCGACGATGTTCTTGCCGATGTCGTGCACGTCGCCCTTGACGGTGGCCATCACGATGCGGCCCTTGGACGAGCCGGGCGTACGCTCCTTCTCGAGATAGGGCTCGAGCACCGCCACCGCCTTCTTCATCGCGCGCGCGCTCTTCACGACCTGCGGCAGGAACATCTTGCCCGCGCCGAACAGGTCGCCGACGACGTTCATGCCGGCCATCAGCGGGCCTTCGATCACCGAGAGCGGGCGGTCGTACCCCTGGCGCGCCTCCTCGGTGTCCGCCTCGATGAAGTCGAGCACGCCGTGCACGAGCGCGTGCGAGAGGCGCTGCTCCACGCTGCCGGAGCGCCAGGCGAGGTCCAGCTCGGGGCGCTGGCCGCGGCCCTTCATCCGCTCGGCAATCTCGATCATGCGCTCGGTGGCGTCGGGCCGGCGCGCGAAGATCAGGTCTTCCACGCGGTCGAGCAGCTCCTTCGGGATGTCCTCGTACACGGGCAGCTGTCCGGCGTTCACGATGCCCATGTCGAGGCCGGCCCGAATCGCGTGGTACAGGAAGGCGGCGTGGATCGCCTCGCGGACCAGGTCGTTGCCGCGGAACGAGAACGACAGGTTCGAGATGCCGCCGCTCACGTGTACGCCCGGGCAGCGCCGCTTGATCTCGCTCGTCGCGGCGATGAAGTTCTTGCCGTACTCGGCGTGCTCCTCGATGCCGGTGCCGATCGCGAGCACGTTGGGATCGAAGATGATGTCCTCGGGCGGAAAGCCGGCGCGCTCGGTGAGCAGCCGGTAGGCGCGCTCGCAGATCTCGACCTTGCGCTCCACCGTGTCGGCCTGCCCGCGTTCGTCGAAGGCCATCACCACCACGGCGGCGCCGTAGCGGCGGACGGTGCGCGCCTTGTCGAGGAAGTCTGGCTCGCCCTCCTTAAGCGAGATCGAGTTGACGATGCTCTTGCCCTGGCACGACTGCAGGCCCGCCTCGAGCACCGACCACTGGCTGCTGTCGATCATCACCGGGACGCGCGCGACCTCCGGGTCCGACGCGATCCAGGCCAGGAAGGTGCGCATGCAGCCTTCCGAATCGAGCAGGCCCTCGTCCATGTTGACGTCGATCACGTTCGCGCCGTTGCGCACCTGATCGACCGCGACGGCCACCGCGGGCTCCCAGGCGCCGGACTTGATCAGGCGGCGAAACTTGATGGAGCCCGTCACGTTCGTGCGCTCGCCGACCGTGAGGAAATTGGTGTCGGGGCGGAGCGTCAGCGTCTCCATGCCGGCGAGGTGCGTGAAACGCTCGCGCTTCACCGGGAGCGGGCGCGGCGCGACGCCCGCGACGGCCGCAGCGAGTGCGCTGATGTGCTCGGGCGTGGTGCCGCAGCAGCCGCCGACCAGGTTGACGAGTCCGCTCTGCGCCCACTCGCCGACCAGCTCGGCGGTGCGTGCCGGGCGCTCGTCGTACTCGCCCATCGCGTTCGGCAGGCCCGCGTTCGGGTAGGCGGAGACGCAGACGTCGGACAGCTCCGCCATGTCCGCCACGTGCGTGCGCATCTGCTCGGCGCCGAGCGAGCAGTTGAGGCCGATCGCGAGCGGATCGGCGTGGCGCACCGAGTGATAGAAGGCGTCGAGCGTCTGGCCCGAGAGCGTCCGGCCGCTGCCGTCGGTGACGGCCAGCGAGACCACCACCGGCACACGCTCGCCGCGCTCCGCGCACACGGCGTCGATCGCGACGAGCGCGGCTTTCGTGTTGAGCGTGTCGATCTGCGTCTCGACCAGCAGCAGGTCGGCGCCGCCGTCGAGCAGACCGCGCGCCTGCTCGGCGAAGGCGTCCGTCAGCTCGGGCCAGCTGACGGTGCGCTTCCCCGGGTCGTTCACGTCTGGGGAGATCGAGAGCGTGCGCGTCGTCGGGCCCATCGCGCCCGCGACGAAGCGAGGCCGCTCGGGCGTGCGCGCGCTCCAGGCGTCCGCCACGCGCCGGCAGATGCGCGCGCCTTCGAGGTTCATCTCGTACGCGAGCCGCTCGAGGCCGTAGTCGGCCTGGGCGATGCGCGTGGCGCCGAAGGTGCCGGTGGCGGTGATGTCGGCGCCGGCGGCCAGGAATGCGTCGTGGATCGCCTCGATCACGTCGGGCCGCGTGAGGATCAGCACCTCGTTGTCGCCGCGCAGGTCGCGCGCGTGCGCGGCGAAGCGCTCCCCGCGGAAGTCGGCTTCGCCGAGGCCACGCGCCTGGATCATGGTGCCCTTCGGCCCCTCGATCACGAGGATGCGCTCGGCCAGCAGTACGCGCAGCCGCGCGCCGGCGTCGTTCATCGCGAGCGCTCCGGCGGACGCCGCGCGTCCGCGATGAAGGTGGCGGGCAGGTCGCCGCCGCGCAGCGTGGGCGCCTGCACCTCGACGCGCACGTGCTCGAGGCCGGCGTCGCGCAGCCAGCCGGCCACCTCGTCGGGCGCGAAGCCCATCCACACCACGCCGAGCTCCTGTCGCATCCACTCGCGATCGTGGCGTACGAAGTCGACAACGACGACGGCGCCGCCGGGCTTGACGACGCGCGCCAGCTCGAAGAGCGCACGGCCGGGCGCGGGCAGGTACTGGAGTACGAGGTGGGCGAAGGCGGCGTCCACCTCGGCGTCGGCCAGCGGCAACGCCTCGGCCTCGCCGAGGCGCAGCTCGACCGGCGCGCCGCTCCCCTCGAGCTTGCGCTGCGTGGCATCGAGCATCGCCTTCGAGTGATCGACCGCGATCACGCGCATGCCGGCCGCGGCCAGCTCGAGCGCGAGCGTGCCCGTACCCGTGCCGACGTCGAGCGCGACCAGGTCGCGCGGCAGCACCCGCGCCAGCGCGCGCGCGCGCAGCGTGTCGTCGTTCCACACCTTGCGCAGCGCGTCCCACTCGGGCCCGACGGCATCGAAGAAGCTCCGGCTACGCGCGGCGCGCGCCTCGAGCACGCGCGCGAGCGCCAGGCGATCGCGCTCGACGAGGCCGTCGCTGTCGAGCTCGCGGCGCGCCAGCGACCAGGCGTCGGCCCAGGGCCCCGACGTGGGCCTGTCGAAGCGGTACAGCGCGTAGGTGCCGTCGCGCCGGTCGTGCAGCAGTCCCGCCTCGCGCAGGATGCCGAGGTGCCGCGACACCCGCGACTGCGCCATGCCGAGCGCATCCATCAGCTCGTGCACGGCGAGCTCCTCGCACTCGAGCAGCGCCAGGATGCGAACCCGGGTGGGATCCCCGAGGGTTCGAAAGATCTTCTGGAGGAGGTAGCTCACCGTGTCTGCCCCGCGGCCGATCCAGATTCATTCATCAAGGAATCCAGATGGACGGATGCTAACGACACATCGGCCGTCGGGGCAACGGAATTCAGCGCGTCAGCCCACTGAGATAGGGCGCGGAGAGCGAGCCCGTGACCCGCAGCCTGGCGCGGCCCTGGCCGTCCACCGGAATCCCCAGGGGGCCGAGATACCCACGGAGCGCGGGATCCACCGCCTCGATCTCGACCGCGAGGTCGATCGGCCAGACCGCGAACGCCCCGCCGGCCGCGCTCGCGGTGCCCGTGATGCCGGCCGTCACCAGGGGGCCTTCGATCCGGCTGCTCGAGAGCGTCAGCTGGTCGGGGGCGACGGCGAGCTCGGCGGCGAGCGTCTCGAACGGAATTGCAACCGGTAGGCCGGGCAGGTCGATGCTGCCCTCGGCGCCCTCGAGCCGCGCACTGCCGGTGAACGCGCCGTCGCTGCGCGCCAGCTCGACCCCACCCGAGATCAGGCCGTGCAGCGGTGCGGGAGCGCCCAGCAGAACCCAGGGCAGGGCGTCGGTATCGACGCCGGTAAAGCGCCCAGCCACGCGATCACCGGCGACTTCGCCCGCCCACGCCCCCGGCGCGCCATCCGCCGCGACGTGCCAGACCGGACGGCCCGAGAGCCAGGCGGGTGACCAGGCCGGCCGTACGCGCACCGAGTCGAGCACCAGCTCGGGCGCCGCGGGCCAGCGCAGACGCACGCCGCTCGCCACGATGTGCGGACCGCGCCAGCCGAGCCCGAGGCCGAGGTCTCCTACCTCGATCTGCGCCCCGCTCGCGGCGCTGGCCGCGCGCAGCAGCGGCGGCAGCAGGCGCTGATACGGGAAGCGCGCGGCCAGGAACAGGACGAACAGCGCCAGCACGCCGAGCACGAGCGCGCCGCGGCCCCGCCCGCGGCTCCCGGCGGTGGGCGGCGTGGGCATCAGACGCGCTCGAAGGACGAGACGGTGAAGGTCACGTCGAGCAGGTCCGGCTTGTCCGCGCGCGTGCGGATGCGCAGGCTCTTGATCGAGAGCATCTGCGGCCCGGTGTCGATGCGCGAGAGCAGCCCCACCAGCTGCGCGAGCGTCACGCCCTTGAGCGCGACCTGCACCTTGGTCTCGCGATACTCCGCACTGGCGGGCGCGGTGCGCGGCTCCATCGAGTCGATCTTCACCGCGGACTGTGAGGCCATCTGTTCGAGCGTGGTGAAGATCTCGCCGGTGTTGCCACCCTGGATGCGCGCCTCGACCGCGCTCAGCCGGCCGCTGACTTCGTCGTAGCGGGCGCGCAAGGTGCGCACCAGCTTCACCTGCTGCTCGCCCGCGTCCGCCTCCTCGGCGGCGCTCTGTGCCGCATTCAGCAGCGGCACGGCCAGCCCGAACCAGAGCAGCGTCAAGCCCAGCAGTCCGCCGGCGACGCTGACCAGCACGCGCTCGTTCCTCGACAGGCCCTCGTAGGCCGCCAGCACGCGGCGCCACAGCTCCCTCACGACGGCTCCTCTTCGTCGGAGAGGCTGATGCGCACGCTGAAGTTCTGGCCTCCGCGGCGCGCATCCGCCGTGATGTCGCCCACCGTGATCTCGGCGAAGGGTCCGAACTGTGCCAGCTGCGCGCGTAGCTGGTCGACGCTGCCGAAGCTCGGCGAATGACCCTTGAGCTGGATCACCTGGCGCTCGATCGACAGCTCCTCGAATACCACGTCGAGATCCGACGGAACCAGTCGCGAGATCTCCGTGAGGATGTCGAGCGCCGAGAGATTGCCGCGGTAGACGCCCAGCGTGTCGGCGCGGCGTTCGGCGCTGCGCACGGCTTCCTGCATGGCGGCGAGCGGATCGGTCGCGCGTGCGCCACCGGGGAGCACCTCGCTCACCAGCGCGCGCGCCTGCTGCTCGGCGGAGCCAGCACGCCTCGAGTCGAGCGTCATGCCCGTAGCGAGGGAAGCGCCCTCGATTAGCAACGCCACACAGGCGAGCGCAAGCGTGAGCCGCATCTCGCGGCCGACCTGGCGGTAGTCGATGCGCTGGCCGAGGTCGCCCTGGCGCAGGTTCATGCGGGTGGTCGCGTGCGAGGAGCCGCGCAGCGCGAGCGCCGCAGCCGGGCCGAACAGCAAGGGGTCGCCGCCTGCGAGCAGCGCCGCGCCCAGCTCTCCGCTCGGCAGCGTGAGCTTCGAAACCGCGAGCCCGGTGCGCTCGCGCAGGAAGTCATCGAGGCGGTGCAGCCTGGCGCTGCCGCCGAGCAGATGCACCGCGGACAGGCCGGCCACGCCGCCGGGCAGCAGCGCCTCCAGCGAGCCGACCGTGCGTAGGATCTCGCGCGCCAGCCGGTCGAGCACCTCGAGCGCGGCCGTGTTCGGGGGGGCGCCGATCACGCCCGCTTCGATCTTCGCGCGCTCGGCCTCGAGCTCGCCGAGGTCGCGGTCGCGCGCCACGGCGCGAGTGAGCGCCAGGCCCGCCACCGGCACGGTACGCGTCGCGATCACCCGCCCGTCGAGGCAGAGGCAGAGCGTGGTCTTTCTGTGCCCGACGTCGACCAGCAGCCGCGAGCCCGGCAGGTCGAAGACGGAGGAGAGGTTCGAGAGCACGAGGCCCTCGGCCTCGACGATGCGCGGCGAGAGGCTGGCGTCGTCGAGCATCTCCAGCAGCAGGGCCACTTCGCTGCGCGGGGCGAGCGCGGCCAGCACCTGCGTCTGGCTCTTCTGCTCGCCGACGATCTCCCAGTCGACGAAGTAGTCGTCTAGGGGGAAGGGCACCTGACCCTCCACTTCGAAGGGCACCGCGGAGCCGACCTTGCGGCGATCACGGAACGGGAACTCGAGCCGCCGCGTCGAGATGCGGTCGCCGGCGAGGCTCACGACGACGTAGTCGCCCGGCAGGTCGTAGAGCTGGACCAGCTCGCGCAGCTCGCTCCCGAGGCCCGGCGTGGGGTCGTCGAAGGGCAGATGGCGCAGCTGCACCACCTCGACGCCCCGCAGCGTCTGGCGCAGCTCGACGGCCTTGGCGGCGTGGCTGCCGACGTCGAGCCCGAGGATGCGTCTGGCCAGCAAGGCCACTCAGTGCACCTGCCATGCCAGCACGGCCGGCGCGTCGGCCTCGCTTCGATCCACCACCGCCATGACGGTGCGCCTGACCTCCCCGTAACGCGCCTCTGCGGTCACGCGGAACACGTCCGCGTGAAAGGACAGCGGCGGATACACCTCACCTTCGACGACCTCGCGCAGCGGCGTACAGGAGGGGTTGTTCGCCTCGTCGGCGCACAAGATGCCCTTCTGCTCGCGGATGTCGAGGATGCGGCGCACCGTGTCTTCGTCGGCGAGGCGCTCGGCACCCGGCTGCCCGTGATAGAGCAGGGCGAGCACCCAGCTCGGCGCGGTGTTCGGGTTCACGCCGTCGGCGTTCACGAGCGGCAGCACGTCGACGTAGGGGCGCAGCGCGTTCACGAGCTGGGCGTCGAAGCCCTCGATCAGCAGCAGCTCGTCGACCGAGAGCAGGGGCTGGTTCGCTGCGCGATAGGGGGGGCGTTGGCTCTGGTAGTAGTCGTCTTCCTCTCCTCCGGAAACGCCCGCGCTGTCGGCGTCCACCCAGTCGATCAGGTTGCGGGCCAGCACGGGCACGTCGTAGAGCTTCTGCTCGGGCCGCACCGGAATCTCGTCGATCACCTTGCCGAGCAGCTCGCCCAGGAAGATCTCCGTCTTCTCGTCGCGCGGCTTGCCCTTCGCGAACAGGGCGTTCAGGCTGAGGCGCACACCGGCGTCCTCCACCTTGACCTGCAGCTGGCCGCCATCTTCGAGCGGAGGCAGCGCGCCGAGGCGCGCCCAGAGGTCCTGCGCGGTGTCGGCTTCGAACTCGTCCTGCTTCTCCTGCAGCACGTCCTGCAGCAGCGCCGCGATCGCGAGGCGCACACCGCCGCGGGCCAGCGCCTCGGCGCGCGCAGCGTCGTCGCGGTTGCGCGCGGCCATGCCGTCCACCACCGCGCGCGCGAGGAAGGTGATGACGCCGGCCGACGCGAGCAGCACGAAGAACAGCACGGCGAGCAGCACCATGCCGCGCTCGTGTCGTGTGCTCACTCGTCGCAATTGCTCACCGCCACCGGCACGCTGGCCGCGTGCTCCTTCCAGCACTGGCCCGAGATCGACTCGAGGATCGCCTCGATGTCCGGGAACTGGGCCTTGTAGGCTTCCACGGCGTCCGGGTTTCGCGCGACGCACTCCGCCACCGTGACGCACGCGAGATCTTCTTCGTCCTCCTCGTCGTCTGCGCCTTCCTCGGCGCCGAGCGCCTTCTCGAGGTCGAGCGGGTCGAGCGCGAGCACCAGCGGGCGCTCGAACAGCTCGGGCTCGACGGGCGGCTGGTCCAGGTTCTGCTCGTCCGGCAAGAACGCGACGCGTACTTCTGCCGCGAGCGGCAGGCTGCTCGACTGGGCCGGGGACCACGAGTCCCACGCGCTCTGCCAGGCGCCATCGGCGTCTTGCAGCCGAACCGAGAAGTGCGCGACGTGCGCGGCCAGCAGCTCGACGCCCGGGTCGTCGCGGCGCGGGAAGTTGCGGTCGAGCGGAGCCAGCGGCGGTCGCGCCGAGGCAAAGCGCAGCAGGTCGAAGCCCTCGCCCGTCTCGGAGGCGCTCAGGAAGTAGGCGATCTCGACCAGGTCGGATTCGTGGCCGGCGCCCGCGCGCGGCCGGTGATTGCGCGCCTGGAAGCGCAGCCGGTCGGCGCCGTCGCGGCCGCGACCCTCGGCCAGGAACAGCCAGGGGTGCTCGAGCGGGTCGAGCGCGTCGGGCTTCTTGACCAGCGTTGCGGCCTCGAGATCCCGCGCGACGCGGTCGAGCACGCTGGTGGCGCGCCGCAGCCCGACGCCTCGGTGCAGCGCTTCCTGGCTCGCGTGGGCGAGGTCCAGGTAGAAGTTGGTGGCGAAGGTCAGCACGATGCCCGAGAGCAGCACCACGACCAGCATCTCGAGCAGCGTGAAGCCGCCTCGCTGCGCGCGTCGCGTCACGGCTCCTCTCCTGCGGGTGGCGCCGGAGGCGTGTTGCCGTCCCCGCCCTCGTCCTCCGCCAACGCCCCCGCAGCGGCCGATGCATCGAATGCGAACGTGGTGCGGGTCACTTCCTGCTCGTGCAGGCCCTCGATCCAGCTGACGCGCACCAGCACCTGGAGCAGCCCGATCGTCGCGGCGTTCGCCGGATCCGCGGGCGCCTCGGGCTGCGCCGACTCCTGGCTCGGCGAGAGCAGCGCCCCGAGCCCGCCTGCGCCGGGCACGAGTGGCTGCACGTCCAGGCTGAGGTGAAACTCGTCTGCGTCGGCCTCCTGGCGCCCCACCTGCGGCAATGTTCCGAGCTTGAGGGCGGCCTCGACGCGCCACAGCTCGCGGTCTGCGAGCAGCGACGCGCGCGTGCGACGCTCGCCGTCCCCTTCGTAGGCCATGCCCTGCATCGCGCCACGCGCGAGCCACGTCACCACGATGCCGAGCAGCGCCACGGCCACCAGCACCTCGAGCAGCGTGAAGCCACGGCGCGACGAGGGGCGGGGCTCACTCACGCACGATCCGGATCGCGTCGGCGAGCCGCGCGATCTGCACCTCGACC